>Ga0209709_10003398_pt1 | contig 13227 bp, 13 predicted proteins | sample ArcticOcean_MG_C_2_FD_187435 | JGI IMG/M metagenome (GOLD analysis project Ga0209709, IMG submission 187435) | Marine microbial communities from western Arctic Ocean - ArcticOcean_MG_CB4_136 (SPAdes) (version 2) | ecosystem: Environmental > Aquatic > Marine > Oceanic | place: Arctic Ocean... | reverse complement strand
ACAATAAATTTTTAGATAAATTAGTAGCAAAAGCAGAAAAGATAAAATTGGGTGCACCAATGGATAAGGATACTCAAATGGGTCCTTTAAATAGTTTTAAACAATTAGAAAATATAGAAAAAAATATTAAGGCTACTGTTGAACAAGGTGGAATAATTAGATGTGGAGGCAAAAGATCTAGCATATCTAATAAAGGTTATTATTTTCCTGCAACAATAATTGAATGTGAAAATCACAACTTACCTACAGCTGAAAATGAGTTATTTGGCCCAGTATTGTCTGTAATGAAATTTGAAACAGAAGAACAAGCTATTAAATTAATGAATGATAATAAGTATGGATTATCCTCTGGAGTTTATTCATCAAACCTTGGAAGGGGTATGAGAGTTTCTAAAGCTGTTAGAGCAGGAATAGTTTTTGTAAATACATATAGATTAATTTCTCCTATGGCGCCATTTGGAGGAATAAAAGATAGTGGTTATGGTAAAGAAGCAGGTATTGAATCTATCAAGGAATACACGAGAATAAAAACAACATGGTATAATTCCTCGGACAAACCGATGACAGACCCATTTACTATGGGTTAACTAATTGCCTTTAAAACATTTATTAATTTTACTTTTTATAGCAATAGTTCATGGAAGTGCTTTTCCTTTTACTAAGTTGGTATTAAATGATTCTGTACCCCCTATCCTAATGGCATCCCTTAGAATGGGATTGGTATTAATTTTGCTGATACCTTTCTGGAGATTTAAAATACCAGAAAAAAAATATTTTTTTCCTTTAATATCTTTCTCCATTTCAATGGGAGTTATGGTTTATGTGTTCATGACTCTAGCTCTTTATCATTCAAAAATAATATCTCCTGTAATTTTGGGTTCACAATTAGCAATACCCTTTGGTATTCTTGCAAGTGCTGTAATGCTAGATGAAAATATAAGTTCAAAAAAATGGATACTTATTTTCAGTGCTTTTGCTGGAATTATAATTATATTTTTTGATCCAAAACTAGTTGATAACTTTTTAGGTTTATTTTTTGCAAGTTTAATGGCTTTATTTTTTGCTTTAGCTCAAGTCTTTTCAAGACAATTAAGAGAATTAGACATTAGTTTAACAAATGCATTTGCTGGCTTATTTGGTTTTATAATATTACTTATTGTTTCACATTTTATTGAAGGTGATACAATTTTAAATATCACATCTATAAGCTTAGTGTCTTGGTTGTTAATTTCATACCAAGCTATTGTAGTTTCTTTGGGTGCTCATTTATTAATGTTTTACTTGTATAAATTTTATACTGTTGGACAAATCTTTCCCTTCTATTCATTGTTTCCAATTTTTGGAATTGGACTGACTTTTCTAATATTTGGAGAAGTTCCAACAATTTTATTCCTTATTGGAGGCATAATTGTCATAAGTTCGGTCTTTTTACTTCATAAAATAAGATAATTTATCCATTGAATTATTTAGTTAATCATAATTTAATTAGTTTTTATAAATTGTTAACAATCAAAGAGGAAAATAATGAAAAAACTATTTATTGCCGCATTTATATTCGTTTCGACTTTTACAACGAATACATTTGCAGAAGTTAAGATGGGAATTATATTAGGATTCACTGGTCCTATTGAATCTCTAACACCAGCTATGGCTGCATCTGCAGAACTTGCTTTTAAAGAAGCATCTGATTCAGGTTCACTATTGGGTGGAGAAACGATTACAGTAGTAAGAGCAGACTCAACTTGCGTTGACTCAGCGGCGGCAACTGCAGCAGCTGAAGGAGTTATTTCACAAGGTGTCGCAGCTATTATGGGTGCTGACTGTTCAGGTGTAACAGGTGCTATTGCATCAAATGTTGCTGTGCCAAATGGCGTAGTAATGATTTCACCCTCAGCTACATCTCCAGGACTTACAACTTTAGATGACAAAGGATTCTTTTTTAGAACGGCTCCTTCTGACGCTAGAGGTGGACAAATTTTAGCTGATATCACAAAAGATAGAAGAGTTAAAAGTGTTGCAATTACTTACACAAACAATGACTATGGAAAAGGTTTGGCAGATGTTTATGCAGCAGCTGTAAAAGCACATGGAATCAAAGTAACAATTGTGTCAGCACACGAAGATGGAAAAGCTGATTATTCATCTGAAGTAGCTACTTTAGCTTCAGCAGGTGGAGATGCAGTAGCTGTAATTGGTTACCTAGACCAAGGTGGAAAAGGAATTATACAAGGTTCTTTAGACTCTGGTGCATTTGATAAATTTATTTTATCTGATGGTATGATTGGTGACTCATTAACTGATACTTTTGGAAAAGATTTAAACAAATCTTTTGGTTCAGTACCCGGTTCTATGAATGAAAAAACAGCAGGTACTTTTGCAACTGTTGCTAAAGCAGCTGGGATTGACTCTTCAGGACCTTATACTGGTGAATCTTATGATGCAGCAGCTTTAATCGTTCTTGCGATGCAAGCGGGTGGATCAGCTGATAGAGCTTCTATTGCTAAAAATGTAATGAATGTTGCTAACGGTCCTGGAACTAAAATTTATCCAGGTGAACTTAAAAAAGGTTTAGATTTATTAGCTAAAGGTAAAAAAGTTGACTACGAAGGTGCAACTGGAGTTTCTTTTACTGATGTTGGTGAAGCTGAGGGTTCTTTCTTAGAGAAAGAAATTAAAGGTGGAAAATTTAAAAATAAAAAACAAAGATAATTAATATCTTAATTTTAAAACCCTCAGCGGTGAAAATTGCTGGGGGTTTTTTTATTTAAAGAATCTTAATGATCCTAAAAAATCCAAATATTGAAATGAATATAAGAAAATAAAAAACAACCTTTCTATAAGTCTCCTCTTTACTTTTAACAAAAAATTTATCCCCAATATAAACACCTATTGGTAAAATAATGATCAATGGAAATGTTCTATAAATAGTTGTCACATCTACAATCCCAGCAAAAAAACTAAGAACAAAAGTATAAATGTCTGTTAGAAAAAATAATGCTGCTAATGAACCTCTAATTATAGCAGGCTGAATACTTGTAGTTAATAGAAAAAGTGCAACTGGCATTCCTCCTAAAGTAGTTAATCCATTTAAGGCTCCAGAAATTATTCCTGTAAAAAATTTTCCATACTTATTATTAATCTTTTGGTTTGTGTAACCTCTCATTAATAAAAGTGAAAAAAATATTACTAGCACACAAACAGATAGATGTGTTACATCAGGAGTTAAGTACTTTAACAAATAAAGACCAACAGGAGAGCCAATAATTATTCCCACTAGTATTTTTAAGATAAAGTTCCAGTCTATTTTGCTCCATATATATGGAGCCATAAAAATGCTAATTATCACCTCAAGTATTAGAATAATTGGAACTATTTCAATTGCAGGGAGAATAAATGAAAAACCAGAGATGCATGTGGCTGAAAAACCAAAGCCATTAAATCCTCTTATGATAGATGCAATAAATACTGTGAATACTACGAAATAAATTTCTACTAAGCTGAGTTGAAAATATGATAAAAAATCCACTTTATCTTCTCTCTTTAAAATCAGCTCTTAGTGTTGATAAAATAATTAAAACCAAAAAAGTTACACAAACCAAATTCATTGTTTTCCAACTTGTTAAGGTTAAAAATACTCCTGCAGATAAACTTGCAATTGCTTGAATTGAATAAACTATTAAATCATTAAAACCTTGTGCCTTAAACTTTTCATTTTCTCTATATGACAAAACTAACAAACTTGTTCCAGATATGAATAAAAAGTTCCAACCAAACCCTAAAAAAATTAATGCTATTAAATAATTAGTAAAATTTTGATCAAAGAAACTGGTCAAAATTGTTATTAAAAATAAAAAAACACCAGCATACATTATTTTACTGTGCCCAAATTTTCTTATCAAATTACCTGTAACTAGCGATGGTAAAAACATAGCTGCAATATGAAGCTGAATTACTAACCCTGTTTTAGTTAAGCTTATCTTTTCCATTACATGCATACTTATTGGAGTAGCTGTCATTAAGAATGACATTACCGCATATGCAAATGCTGAAGCTATTAAGGCTTGTAAAAATCTTGGTTGAGAGATTAGCTCTAAATAGCTACGTGAAATTTCATCATTAACATTATTTGGTTTGTGTCCATCTTGATAAAACAATAAAAAGATTGTTGATGTAAGTGTTAAAGCAGCAAGTACCACGTATGATCCGGCATATAAATGACCAGAAATAATTTCTTTTGAAAGATTTGCAGCATTAGGTCCTATAAAAGCTGATCCTATTCCTGCTAACAATATTATCGATATAGCTTTTGGTGCCATATCTTTTTTTACTGTTTCAACAGCTGCAAAACGATACTGATGACTAAAAGCCACTCCAGCCCCAAGTAAAAAACATGAAAAATTAAATAAAATAAAACTTTCACTAATTATGGAGTAAGCAGCAAGCAGTGATGATAATGAACTTCCAATTGATGCAAACATAAAACCAGCTTTACGGCCAATTATACTCATCACCTTTGATGCAAAAATTGCAAAAATAGCTATGCCTACAATTGATAAGGCCATCGGTAGAGTTGCTAAAGATTTTACTGGACTAAATTGAGAGCCAATTATTCCACTTAAAAAAACTGTTACGGGTGCTGCTGTAAAAGCAAAAACCTGACTTAAAATCAACAACCATAAATTTTTATTCATTAAAAAAAATATTTATCACCGATGTACATAGCCCAAGCTACTGCAGCTCCAAGTATAATATATTTCATAATAACTTTATTTTATTTCTATTTTCTCAGGAAGTATACCTTTTGGGCGGTATCTCATTATTAACAATAAACCCATTCCCATCATTAAATATCTAAAATAAGGAACACTCTCAGTTAAATGTACTTTTAGCTCATGAGTCTCTGGAAGATTGACAGTAAACAGGTTAATCAAGAATAGAGATATCGGTGCAGCCTCAATCCATAGAAACCATACTGCAAATCCACCTAAAATAGCCCCAAAATTATTTCCACTACCGCCAACAATTACCATTACCCAAATTAAAAATGTATACCTCATAGGTCGGTAACTACCAGGCGTGAATAAACCATCTTGTGTTACAAGCATAGCGCCTGCAATACCAACAATTGCTGAACCTAAAATAAATATTAACAAGTGTTGTTTGACAACATTTTTACCCATAGCATTAGCTGCTTCTTCATTGTCTCTTATGGCTCTCATCATTCTTCCCCAAGGAGAATAAAGTGCTTTTTGAGTAACTATTAATAAAGCTATAACTACAATCAAAAATAAACCTGAGTAACAAAGTTTCACAAAAACAGAAGATCCTTCAATAACCAGCTGATTAAGTGCAGCCTGTTTATCTGCAATGTTGAAAATTAATTCTAATTTGCCTGAATTAAATTTTGCAACTAAATTTATAAACCATTCAGTTTCCTGAAGATTAACTTCATAGGGTACGGGCCTATCTAATCCAATTACGTTCTTAACACCCCTTGCTAACCAATCTTCATGTTTAATTATAGCAATAACAATTTCTGAAATAAGTAATGTTGCAATAGCTAAGTAATCCGCACGTAAACCAAGAGCAACCTTACCAACTATAAATGCTAATCCTGCAGCAAAGAAAGCTCCAACTATCCATGAAAATACTATCGGTAAACCTAAGCCTCCAAGAAATCCTGTTGTTGCTGGATTTACTGCTTCAATTGCTTCAATGCCAGATTCAGAAGTAATTCTTATAATTACAATTCCAGCAATTATAATTCCTGCTATTACATAAGTTCTTATTTTTGTTTTTTCAAAATTTTTTAAGATAAACCGTATAAGAAAAACTATTGCAATTATCAACCATAAACACATTAAAATATTAAATCCACCTGCACTCCATGCTTCTTGAACAGGATCAACTGATATTAAAACTGCAGCTAACCCTCCTAATGCTGCATAACCCATAAGACCAAAATTAATTAGACCAGCATAGCCCCATTGCACATTTGCCCCCATTGTCATTACTGCAGAAATTAAACACATATTAAATATTGAAAGAGCAACATTCCATGATTGAAATATTCCAACTAAAATAATTAAACCCATCATTATTGCGTAGGCTAAAATAATATTTAAATTCTTTCTCATAGTACTTTCCCTTTAAATATGCCATTTGGTCTGTAGAGCAAAACAATCACCAGTATAGAAAATGATACTGCAAATTTATAATCAGTTGACAATAATTGCACTAATGTTTCTGGCTCCATACTTTTTGGTAAAATATACATAAAAAATTTCTTATATGCGTAAGTTATAAATATCTCTGAAAAAGCTATGACATACCCACCTAAAAATGCTCCAAAGGGGTTACCAATACCCCCAACAATTGCTGCAGCAAAAATTGGCAGCATATTATTAAAATAAGTAAAAGGTTTAAAGCTTTTATCTAAACCGTACAAAGCTCCACCAATTGTTGCCAAAATACCAGCAATAATCCATGTAATCATAACTACTCTTTTAGGATCAATTCCAGATAATAAAGCTAGATCTTCATTGTCTGAATAAGCACGCATACTTTTTCCTGTTTTGGTTTTGTTTAAAAACCAAAATAAAATAGAGACCAATACTAATGTTATAAATACTGTTAATACTTGACTAGATTTAATTGCTAAACCCTCATTGAGACCTGTCATTTCTTTAAACTCACCTGCTTTAATAATAAATTTTTCCCCATCAAAAAATCTTCTATCACTGGGACCGATAATTATTCTAACTACAGCTTGTGTTACAAACATCACACCAATACTAACCATTGCAAGCTGAACAGGAGGACTTTTGCTGACTCTATAATATCTGAATACAAATTTATCAATGAAAAGCATATACACAATCATAAAAATTATTGCAAAAGGTATTGCAATAAGAGCTGTTGGTAAAACACCTAAAGAAATTCCAATCGATTGAAAATACCAAGTGATTAAAATAGTAATCATTGTTCCAAATGCCATCATGTCTCCTGTTGCAAAATTTGCAAATCTCAAAATTCCATAAATTAAAGTTACAAATATTGCACCAAGTGCTAACTGTGAGCCGTAGGTAAGAGCTGGAACAAAAATATAATTTAATATTAATATAATGGCATTTAAAAAATCCATACTATCCTCCTAAAAATGAGCTTCTTACTCTTGGGTCATTTAATAATTCTTTACCTGTTCCTGCATACTTATTTTCTCCAGTAACTAATACATATCCCCTATCAGAAATATTAAGTGCTTGTTTTGCATTTTGTTCAACCATTAGTATTGCAACATTAGTTCTTTTTACTTTAATGATGTGGTCAAATAATTCATCCATTACTATAGGCGATACGCCTGCTGTAGGCTCATCTAACATTAACACTGACGGCTTGATCATTAATGCTCTCCCAAGAGCAACTTGTTGTCTTTGACCACCTGATAGCTCACCAACTAACTGATTTCTTTTTTCTCTTAATATTGGAAAGAGTTCGTAAATTTCTTCTATAATATCAGCATAACTATCATCTCTTAAATAAGCACCCATCTCTAAATTTTCTTCTACACTCATACCTGCAAAAACATTTTTTGTTTGTGGCACAAATGAAATACCTTCTCGAACTCTATCCTGGGGTGAAAGTTTCGAAATGTCCTTTCCATCAATAACAACAGCCCCTGATTTTAAATTTATAAGACCAAGTAATGCTTTCATGGCAGTAGATTTACCAGCACCATTGGGTCCTAGGATTGATACTATCTCTCCTCTATTTACATCTACAGAACAAGAATTAATAATATCTGGTCCAGTACCATATCCACCTGTCATTTTTAAACCTTCAAAAAAAGCCATTAATGTTCATCCTTAATTTTAGATCCTCTGCCCAAATAACTATCGATAACCTTTTCATCTTTCTTGGCTTCATCAGCAGTTCCTTCAAACAAAACAGAACCTTCTGCCATAACAATAACTGGATTACATAACCGGCTTATAAATTCCATATCATGTTCAATCATACAAAACGTATAACCCTCTTCTTGATTTAACTTAAGTATTGCAGTTCCAAGGTCTTTAAGGAGTGTTCTGTTAACACCTGCGCCTACCTCATCAAGCAATACTAGCTTAGCGTCCACCATCATGGTTCTTCCAAGTTCTAATAGTTTTTTCTGCCCACCAGATAAATTTCCAGCTAATTCATTAGATAAATGTTTTAGGTTTAAAAAATCTACAACATCTTGAGCTTTTTGTTTGACTACAAGTTCTTCACTTCTAACCAAGCTTGGTTTTAATAAAGCAGTCATTAATTTTTCACCTGACTGATTTTCTGGTACCATCATTAAGTTTTCAAGCACTGAAAGATTAGTAAACTCATGAGCAATTTGAAAAGTTCTTAATATTCCTTTTGAAAAAAGCTCATAAGATGGCACATCTGTTATATCTTCATCATTATATAAAACTTTTCCACTTGAAGCTTTCAAGTTTCCTGCAATTAAATTGAATAAAGTTGTTTTTCCAGATCCATTTGGTCCTATTATTCCTGTGATTGATCCTTTCTTAATTTTTAATGAACAGTCTGATACAGCAGCTAAACCACCAAAGTATTTAGACAAATTTTCAATTTGTAGAATATTTTGGTTCATAAAGTATTATTTATCTAATCTCTTACGTATATTGTTTAATGTCTTTTCTATTTTTTTGTAGAAACCTGCCTTTGTTAGTTCTTTTATACCTTGCTCATTTAAACCCCTTGGTGTTTGAGAGTCTTTTACAAGGTATTTTAAATCTTTTTTAGAGTTTACAATAGCATCTTCTGATAGTGCGAAAAATAAAGATGTTATATATTTTTGTGCATTATCTCTTCTAACACCACTTTTAACTAACCAATCAGACATTACTCTTAGTAACTCATAAAAAGGTGCCATCATTCCAGAGGTTGCCCAAAAATTAATTGAAGATTTTTCGTCTTTTATTTCAATTGTTGTGCCAATTTTATTAAAAAAATTCTTAACTTTTTCATCGGGTGGGCAAATTGGTACAGGTCCTTTTTTTAGAGATATTGGAGGCAGAGGTATGGCTCTTATTATCTTAGCTTTCACTTTTATTGCTTTTTTTAATTGGTAGAGTGTAATTGTAGAAATAAAACTAATAATAGTTTGATTAGACTTAAACTTTAAATCTTTAATAATTTTTTTTCCTACTATTGGGGTTACTGACAAAAAAATCCAATCACAATAATCCAATATTTCTTGATTATTTTTTGCTATTTTTATAGCTTTAAATTTTTTGTTTAATTTTCTTGCTATGACTTTGTTTCTTGGAGATATGATTATTCTTTTACAAACTATATTTGATTTGAAAATTCCTGTTATTACAGCTGATGCTATTTTTCCAGTTCCGATAAAACCGATATTCATTACTTTTAGTTGTAACGAATTTATATTTTTAATCTATTAATAAAATGGCCAGTAACATTTCTGTTACCGGCCATTTAAAATAATATTAATTACTTTGCTTTTTATTTATTTCGCCCAAAAGTGTAAGTGATTGCAGCTTTGGCTGTAAGTCCTTCCATCTTGTTAGTCGAATATTTGTTGTGATTTTCGTTATGAGACGCATTAGAAACTGTTCCTTGCGCAATACCGTTGTCAGTTGATACTGGATCTAGATCCATGTAACTTCCTTCAACTCTAAAGGCAAAACCTCTTTCACCCAAATATCTTGAGTAACCAAGTCCATACATTGAACCTGATGTGCTTACATTTTTATATGTAGATGTACTGCCTGTACCCATTGTTTCTTTAATATCTAAGTCAGTTTCAACATCACCAAATTTAGCGTACAAACCAGTTAGTACAGGTAAATTTATTTTAATGTAAGTTGTATTAAGATCATTAAAATCTACAGATACCTTAGTTTCTATAGCTCTATTTTCTTTATTTGTGTTTTCTGGAGTTGATACTGAGTCAGGAGTATGTTCGTAACCAAATGATATCCATTGGCCTATTCCTAGTTCAATAAACTGTGATGAATACGAGTCAGTAAATACACCCGCTTCATGTCTTACAGTTTGCGCAACACCTAAGTGATTATCTCTAGCTTGAGTACCATCTGCTCCAAAAACACCTGAGTTAGTTGAAAGACCCGCTGTCAATTCAAAAACTGAAAAACTGCTTCTATCTAATGCATTAGCAGAAAGTGTGCTAAAGGCAAAAAATACAACAGCCGTTATAATTTTTTTCATTTTATTTTCCTATATTTAGTTATTAATATTATTTATGGTCAATATATACATAACTAAAGCCATAAAACCTACTCTAAACTACCATAAAATTTATTTTTATAAATATTGTTGTAATTTTGTCACGCAATAAAGCCTTTAAAATTACCATTATTTTAGACATAATTATTCATTTTTTTAATTTCAACTTCAGATTTAAAGTAATTAATACAGTATTTAACATTTTTTTAAAAAAATGAACCCCTGATTCTTAATAGTTCTCTACTTAAGTCTCTATTTTCCCTAAAAGGCTTCCTGCCATGGAGCCAAAAGTGATTGTTTGCAACAATTAATGAGGAAACTGGAAGTTTAGTAATTATTTTGTTTTTACTTTCTTCTAACGAATCGGATAATTTTTGTAAAAATAACCCTTGTTCCATATTTTTTGGTTCAGGGAATTGATCTATATATGAAATTTGAGCTCTTTTTTTTTGATCTTCTGAAAATATAGGATGTGTCACTTTGTATCCTGTATTTTTACTTTTCGGTGACCCCCATGAAAAATTTTGTCTGCCTATAGGGTCTTTGAATAAATCTTCACAATGCTCCCAATCATCAAGGTGTAACATTACGGTCTCTCCACCTTCTGCATTCTTCTCTTCAATTTTAGTCATTAATAGCCAATCAGTAATTTCTTTGACATAAGTTCCATCAGTATGAAGGTCCATGTTTGTGTAAGCTTTTCTTAAATATGAGTCACTATTGTCTTCATGTTTAACATAAAATCTTGCGTAATATCTTCCTGCCATTGAATCGTGATTAGGTATTCCTATTAAGTAAGAAATAGCAGTAGATAATTTAACTAAAAAACTATCATTAATTTTAGAACTTACGTTTTTAGGGCCAATAATAAAACAACCTAAGTTTCTATCTCTAATAATTAAATTCATTAAATCACTTAATTTATTATCAGTTAAATCATCTAAGCTCTTTGCAATGGTAAATCTTGTAAATGGCTTATATTCAAGTGCTGTAATATCAAATTTATTAAAGGGAAATATTAATTTTTCCAATATTTTATCTTCAATTTTTATATTTATTATTCTTTTAGATTTTTCATGACTTGTTATTTCAAAGCCATCTATTTTTTGCATATCTAATGTTAGTTAAACTTAATAAAAAAAGCAATTTTTAAAAATTTGAACTTAAAAGTGCTAAAAGTAAGGCAGATAAAACAGTTGGATAAACAAAGTTCTTTTTACTAATCAAAAATATCATTAAGCAAATGAAAACAACTATAAACCTAATGAGATAGTCAACTTCAGCTAATGCTCCTGCTGGAAAAATAATTATTCTTGCGAGTAGTGCTGATAAAGTTGAGTAAGCAAGACAATTAAACCATTTAAAGATCTTTGAAGTTTCTTTTATTCTTTTTGATGTTATCACACCAAGAAATCTTGAAATATAGGTTGCTAAAGATGTTACTAAAATTGCTAGCACTATATTAATTGACATATAACTCTCCTATAAAAAAAGCTAAAGTTCCACCTGTAAGGCCACCAAGTAATATGCACCATTCAGGTGATATAAAGTAAAATAAAATTCCAAGTACAGAGCCTAATATAACAGCCAAACTCATTTGAATAGTTTTCATCACTCCAACCATTACACATGTAAAGTAAACTGGGTTTACTATAGCTAATCCTATCATCATGTCTTTGTTTAAATAATCTGCTATAAAAAAACCAAATGTGGTGGCTGAAACTGCAACTGATAAATTTGCTACACCTACACCAATCCAAAAATCTAAACGATATTTTCTTTCAACTGATTGATAATTTTTTTTCATTATTAACCAAGCTGAAACGGCAATGAAATGACAAGCAAAATAGTATTTTAATCTTGGTTGGCTTTTATGTGATAGTAATGGAAACAACGATACGGTCATCGGGTAAAGCCTTGCATTAACTAACCAAACGGCCAAAAAAATATTTAATAAGGAGGCACCTACAATTAACGATTCAGCCATTATTAATGAACCTGGCAATGCATAAGTTAAAAATGTTGAAAAAACACTTTCTTGAATACTAAGACCGATACTTTTGAATAAAGCTCCAATTGCTACAAAGCTCGCAAACAATGCAATAGCTGGACTATCAACACCTTTAATAGAAATAAAACCTTTTAAAAAATACTTACTATTAATCATTAACCACCGAGAAATAGTCTACCTACATCAGGGTTCTTTAACAAATCATCTCCTTTGCCAGCGATGGCAGTTTGACCAGACACAAGAACATAGCCTATATCTGCAAATTCTAATCCTTTTTTAGCATTTTGCTCTACTAAAATAATTGTTTTCTTTTCTGTTATTTGAAGATCTCTTAAAATTTCAAAAACCATATCAATATATCGTGGTTCTAAACCAATTGAAGGTTCGTCAACAAGCAGAACTGAAGGCTTCATGACTAATGCTCTAGAAATTTCTAACAATCTTCTTTCTCCACCTGATAAAACTTTAGCAGGCTGATTTCTTCTATTTCTTAGTCTCTCATATTTTTCAAAAATTCTTTCTGCTTCTTGATAAGACTCGTCAGTATTTTCCTTAGCATATCCACCCATCAATAAATTTTCTTCCACCGTCATGTCTGGAAAAACTGAGTTATCTTGTAAAATATATGCAATTCCACACGATGTAAGTTTTTGAGCTGGAGTTAAATGCGTAATTTCTTTTCCATCAATTTCAATTTGTCCTGAGAAAATATTTGTAAAACCATAGATAGAGTGAAGTATTGTAGATTTACCTGCTCCATTAGGTCCAATCAAACATAATGACTGAGCTTGGCTTACATTTAAATTAAAATTATGAAGAATTTCCATTTTACCATAACCGGCTGATAATTTTTTTATTGTTACATGATTGTTATCGGGAGATAATTTTTTTAACTCTTCTGGTCCTGGTGCTTTTCCTAATACATCATATTGATTTGACATTATTGCGCCCCCAAG
>Ga0209709_10003397_pt1 | contig 13228 bp, 11 predicted proteins | sample ArcticOcean_MG_C_2_FD_187435 | JGI IMG/M metagenome (GOLD analysis project Ga0209709, IMG submission 187435) | Marine microbial communities from western Arctic Ocean - ArcticOcean_MG_CB4_136 (SPAdes) (version 2) | ecosystem: Environmental > Aquatic > Marine > Oceanic | place: Arctic Ocean... | reverse complement strand
CACTGGACACACTTTGTCTATACTTAGTTAGAAATTTAGGGGGAAAATGAGGTAGTAGGAACAGTGTGAAAAGGCGAAAAACGCTAAGACATTTTGGACAGCTTTTCAAAATATGCTAAGGTGAGAGTATTTGTATTTGATTTGACCCTGGGAAAACATGAGTTTGTAGGCGTACAAAGTTTGTCCGAATCTTACGTAAGATTGTGTAAGATTGTGTAAGGTTGGACCATATGGCGTACAATCTTGCACCTAATCTTACACAGGATGTAAGATTGTGTAAGATTATGTAAGATTATGTAAGATTGTGTAAGATTGTGTAAGGTCGGACTATGTAAGATTATGTAAGATTATGTAAGATTATGTAAGATTATGTAAGATTATGTAAGATTATGTAAGATTATGTAAGATTATGTAAGATTAGATTTTGGACAACTTTTCAAAATATGCTAAGGTGAGAGTATTTGTATTTGATTTGACCCTGGGAAAACATGAGTTTGTAGGCGTACAAAGTTTGTCCGAATCTTACGTAAGATTGTGTAAGATTGTGTAAGGTCGGACCATATGGCGTAACATCTTGCACCTAATCTTACACAGTGTGTAAGATTGTGTAAGATTATGTAAGATTATGCGCAATAACGCTTGAACCAACACCCACGCAAAAACAAGGCGGTGGTGTGGAATGCGGAAACCCCCCTGTTTATCATTTACCGGTTTACACTCTATTGCTGCACATCACTCACAGCGGTATGGTGGACATGCAGACGAAACCCAAGTTGCGGAATTACTCGGACGCGCGCGTCTCTCTTCCAACATCTTCCGTCGCGGCTTTGGCTGCTCGAGCAGTTGCAATGTCGCGCAGTAATGTGCAAAATAAGCGTCGCGCGATTGACGACATGAGGAAAATGGTAGCGCGACGTCCCGGCAGCGCGGTGCAAGTAGAACAAAGGCGCGAAGCACAGTTTGAAGTCCCGGAAGCTGTTCGCCACGCCGGCGAATCCCACACACAAGCAGCCACCGCCGCCCAAGCCCCCAGCCCGTGTCCGGTAACCAACGCCCTCGGGTGTCCCGCGGTCGAATCTGGTGGCCACATCAACAGCGCCGGTCCGGATGCCGAATACAGCCACGCATTCCGGACGCCCTCGCCTGTACGCATTGCTATTGATCCGGAACTGGGCAATCTTCGTTCGTTGTGTCCTCAAGCTTCGTTGACACCTCGCCGGTGCGCCGTCAACACGCAGCTTCGGACGCTGCGACTTGTTTGTGAGTGGGCAGCGACACTCACTACAATGATGATTGTTTCGGCCGCTCTTCTTGCCGAAGAGGCCCCACTTGTACACGGCGGGCGCGGGTACGTGTTGCTTTTGCGAGGCGTCGGCCCCCCCCCTGTTCAGCGATGGGGGCGAGTTGTGGCAGACCTTGCAACAGTTGTTAGCACTGCATGGGACGTGCTGGGTCGATCGGCGGTCCGGGTGGAGGGTGGGTTACAGCTTATGTATATAGTTGCGTGTTGGTTGTTGCTGTGCATTGACGTTCTACGCTTTGTGTTAGAGGATGGCGGTGACATGTCTAAGAAGCGTCGGTGACGGTCGGCGCGAGAGGTGCGAGATAGTCCGGGGGGGTGTTAAACACGACGCCGACCCACCCACTATAGCGCGCGGAATAACTGAGTTGGCAACGATTACTGGGCTGGTGACATATGCAACAAGATGTTTTCGCCCGGGGGTTGTTAGTGTTTGGTCGGTTTATGCCCGCTCAACCCGCGACTGAGGGGCGCTTACACTGGGCGGACAGAGATATGGATAGGGCGGCATCCGAATTCGCTTCCAAGCCGGTGCTTGTGGAACACGGCGATGCTGGGGGTCGCGTGGCGATTGGCAATGTCAAGGATGCGTGGATCGACCCAATGGACCGCGCGATGTATGGAACTCTGTTGTTGGGGGCGGGTGGGGGGGACGATTCGTCGGCAGCAGCCGGTTATGTGAGGGACGTGCTATCCCTGCACGAACATTGGCAACAGCCGCCCGGACTTTCAGTGTGCGTGGACGTTGTCGTGAACGACCGAACCGGCGAAATTGTCGCGCGCTGCCCTCGTGAGGTCAGCGTGGTGGCGAAAGGTGCTCTTGCTGACACAGATGTGCTGTGCGTGGCGAGCTCGTCGTTCTGCGGGAATAATGCCACACAGAACGACGCGCCGGCCGCTGATTCGGAAAACGTTGCGGCCGGTGCCTTTGGTTTGTTGTTGTAGTTCGAGTTCAGTGTTGGTCGAAAATGCCGAAAGTCGGCTGTGATTATAAGTGTTGCGTGTGATTGTCGTGCGGCGATCCTGGACGAGTTATAGCTGTCTCGCGCAATAAATAGCACTTCTTGGTTGCACGTTAACGAACTTGAGGTATTATTATATCGATGAGTGTCTTCGAGCCTACCGCCACCCCTGTCTCGTTCGCTGCCGGTGAAACTATCGAACCCGAAGTCGATGAACTAGAAGCCGGATCTGAACCGGCGCCCGCGCCGGAGTCTGTGCCCGAAACTGGCGGAGTTGAAGTCGAATCCGGACTGGAGCCTGTACCCGAAACCGACGAAGTTGAAGCCGAGAACGTTGAAGAGGAGAGGGATGCAACCCTCCCCAAGCTGACAAGCGCGCAGAAGAGGGATGCAACCCTCCCCAAGCTGGACGTCGCGCAGGCCGCTTTTGGGCTGGCGGTGATGCCCCCCTGCGTCGTCATTTGTGCGGCGACGGCTGCATTCCAAGCGGTTGGCACTGTGTTGAGTATGGGTGGGTTGGCGATTGAAAGGAGTACTAATTTTGTGGTGACCCACGAGACGAAGCTTCTGCAGTCGCAGTTGTTTAAGATGTTCCACGGTAACAACACAGGCGCGAAGAAACAGCCTCCAGCCTAAATAGTACCGAGGTGGAACAGCTCGAGGACTTCGCAACGCACGATGCATAACACTCGCCCTTGCGCGGACCGTCGGTTGCAAACATTTGTAATACCCCTTAATTAACCAGTGTTACACACGAATATTTACGTGTCGCATGTCGCGCGCTGGTGCACTTCCCGTCGGCGACGCCGCTGCGCGTAGTCCGGTTGACAGGGTGTGTGCTATTGCCGGGCACGAAACAGGGTGCGAAGGGCACAGCACTGCGACTTCGGCGTTGGTGTCTGATGCGGTGCGTGCGGTGATGATGGCCAAACTGCTCGCGAATAGCACAGCCGCAAAGAAGGCGATCAATTCGCGAATGCTTGACGACGACTACGGCAAACACAGTGGCGAGTATGGTTATTTCATGACGCCTTTGCACGTCGCTTCTTCTCTGGGCTATGCGCGGACCGCGATGGTGTTGCTTGATAATGGCGCAGACCCAACTGCGGTAGACGGCAGTGGTAACACGGTGTTGTGTTACGCGTGTCGGTATCAACACGCCGACGCGCTCAGACTCGTCGCGAGACTCCTCGGGGCGGGTAGCGGGGTCGATGAAGTTGGGAGATCGAACAGAACGCCGCTCGTTAACGCGGCAAAACACGGCGCAACCACTGTCGTCCGCATTCTTGCTGCTTCGGGGGCAGACGCGTCGTTGGTTGACGACAGCGGGCGAGACGCTTTGTTTCACGCAAGCAGTTCTGGGCACGCCGACACCGCGCGCGCGCTGCTTGATATGGACGGTTGCTTCTCGGTGCCATACGCTAACTCGGCGGCGAGCACAAGATCGAGCCCGGTCCCATTCAGTTGGTGTCATCGCGAATGTCCTAGTGGGTCGTCTCCGGCCTCCGCGTGGGGGACTGCGCTATTCGCGGCAGCGCGGAATTTGGATGTGGAGGTGGCGCGCGTGCTAATTTCCGACTCGCCTGGAACCGTCGACGTCGGCCAGTGGGTGACGGGCGCAGCCCCTGGCTCTCGTCGCATCTACGAAAAGAAGTGGAAGTCTCCCCTCGCAAGAGCACTGGAACACCGCCCTGGCACCCCTGGCCGCGTGGAGTTTGCGCGGCTGTGTTTGGAGGCTCGCGCCAACCCCGATTACACGCGACTCGTTGACGGCGCCACGCTGTTGTGCGTGAGTGCGGCCGATGGTGACGCCGAAGGCGTGCGCGTGCTTGTGGCCAACGGCGCGGATGTCCGACAGTGCTCCTTGGGCGCGCCGCCTTTGTATTGGGCGATGCGACATCGCGCGGGACCAATGGTCGGCGCCGTCGACTGTGTGAAGGCTTTGGCTGGAGCAGGCGCGGCTTTAAACGGCGACGGTGCGTTGGATTGCTTTGACGGGTGGCTGCCCATCACGTACGCCGTTTTCTGGGCACACGCCTCGGACTGCCAGTACGGTATCCCGGGTCGCCATTCCGCCGCCGCCGAGCAGCGCGCCGTGTTCCGTGGCATCTTCCAAGTGTTGCTGGAGGCGGGGGCTGTTTTACCTCAAAACGAGCGCCTCCAAAGCCTGCTTGCCACCCCCGGGGATACAGTGTGGGCGACGGCGCAAGGGAGGCGTGCTATCGCCTTTTTGGCAGGGTTCGGATCTTACGCCGACGTGCCTGCAACCGTAATGTCGAGGCAGTCGGTAGGTTGTATGTAAACTGCACACCGCGCGAGACGGCACTCCACTACTCCCACAACTCTTCTGTTGCTTTATTAGGCCTGGGCGTCGGGGAACGGCAGGTCGACGGCCCGGACCTCCCTGCAAATCGTCGTGCACATACAAAAACACCAGAAGTATCCCAGCAAAGCGATGAACGCGACGGCGTTGAAACGTCCCTCCTTTGTGTCGTCTCCAAATATTCCAAACAGCATCGCGAAGGAACATGTCAGAGCCGTGAACACCGTGAGAAAGGTAAGAATGCACATTTTCTTCTCTGCTTCGGTTGCTTGCGGCCTGTGATCCCAATTCGGCGGTGTTCGCGTCGGCGCGGGCACGAACGGCGCCATCACGAACCCCGGGTACGGATTCGTGCACACTTCGCATATGCCGCAATCTTGCCGCCCATCTAAAATTTTTTGGTTGATCCACTTACGCACACATCTCACATGGGGCGCGGTCCCGAGGTGGTCGCAGGTAGTGGGCTTCTGGCATCTCGCGAGGTGTGTCACGTCGTCGTCGCCGCACAGAATGCACGTGGATGCGAAAGGTGCCGCGGCTGGCTCGGCCGGGCGCCAGTGGTGGGCTGCCGGCCATTTTTGTTGCAGTTTTGGGGGTTGGGGTGGGACTGTCATTGTTCTGGTGTGTTGCATTATTACATGATTATCCTTTCAACCCCCGGCCATCGTGCCCCTACGCCCCCTTCTTGTCTGTACGCTCAATGTGTCGCATTACCGCCTGCATCGTAGCCGTGGCCGCCAACACAAGCGCGGCGGCGTACACCGCGTCTCGAGTGGAGCCTTTCGAGCAGCAAGCGCCACCCACCGGGCACACACAGCGACCGGCGTACCCACCCTCGCCTTCGACCCACACGCGACCGTCGGCGCACGCCGGCACGCGTCTTGCGCCCGCGTCGGCGAGGAGCAATTGTAGTCCTAATTGCGAGCACGTTGCCGCCGCCCCCTTGTCTGTTCGGTCTGGTCTCCCGCCGCCACCACACAGTGCCGCAAACACGCGCATCCAACGCGCGGCGGCTACTTGCGCCAAAAAAATGTTTTCGTCTCCAGTATCAAATGCTTCGGCGCACCCTACGCTGGAGGAACACTCGGTGCGGAGAATAGTCGCCGCGTTGGCGACGTCGACAGGCGCGGCGACTCGCTGGGCCTGTACCGCGTTTGCAGACAGCACCACAAGAAGGAAGAGTGTTTGCGTTGCAATTGTATTGCGTCGGTCTCTCATTGTGGCGTGACGGGGGGGGGGGGTGGCGGTATGCTTATGCAACACGCGTTGTTCGGAGTGTTAAATACACTCGCGTGCACTTCGTGCATTGTACTCTGCCCCTATCGTGTTATGGACGAAGTGGCGAGATTGCGGCGGCGGGAGCGGCTGGCAGCGGCGGTGCGCGCTGTGCACCAGTTGGTGCGCGACCTCGTCTTGAGAGCAGAAGCTGAATACGTTGAAAAGTTTCTCGAACACCTCGAACACCGTGGCGATGACATCGATGGTATCAAAACTGCGGATGATACAAGAAATGAAATGTGTGCAATTAACATCGACACGATTGAAGGAATGCGAGCCTTTTCTGAGGCGATCAAGGCGAGCAGCGGCGGCGACACTACGACGGCGGAGAGGGGGGGTCGTTACATCATGCTCTGTGGCGGCGACAACGTGTCGCGTACACTGGGGGCGGGGGGGGGGCGACCGCGGCGGCCGCAAGCAGTGCTGTGCGACCTCCCCCGCAACACGGAACGTAAGGGTGTCGACTGGTTGTTTTCAAAACGATTCACGTCGTTGTGTGTGCAAGACACCGATGGCAGGTTGATGGTAGGTGCGGTCTGTGCTGAGAAGCTCGAAGATCTTCAGGCGGTCTACGAGCGTGGTGGCGGGGGTGGCGGAGATGGCGGAGATGGCGGAGATGGCGGAGATGGCGGAGATGGCGGAGGTGGCGGTGGCGGTGATGGCGGAGACGGTGGCCGCGATGGCGACGGCGGTGGCGTTTTTGCAAAACTGTATATGCATTTCTCTGCGAGTGAAATTGGTTCTTTCTTATACATTTTGAATGCTATTCGGCGATCGCTGGACGACGACAGCCGTGCCGAAAGTGGTGGGATGGTAAGTGTGGGGGTACTTCTCTCGACCTTCGGTATTGAAGAGTATCGCCGCGATCTTGAGTGCGTGGACGATGCTGGCGACGGCCGGATAGACCGGTCTGGTGACCACTTTCGAGACATCGTTTCACAAGTACACAGTGACATGCGTGGTTATGTCGCCTGTTTGATGGATTCTGGCACTGAGTGTTTATTGGACCCTAATGAGAACGACGGTGATCTGTTGTATCTGCAAGAATACGAAGAAAAAATAGACGACAGACAAGCCGATCTCTTGCGCACCTATGTCAATCGCGTCGACTCGCGACAGTGTTGGAACGCGAGTGCGTTTATTTTGAACATGTGTCTCGCCGTTTATGCCAAAAGAAACTTGCGGCCAACGGTTTTTAACGTGTACACAGGAGCCTGGTTCCGACTTGCTCGTTGGGCTGAGCGGGTTGTGAAAACGTCGACGCTCAAACTGCATACGCCGTCGCGGGCTGACAGCGCCCTCAGCGCGAGGAGGAATATCGAGCGGGAGCGCGACACGGCGCGCCTCTGCGGCGGCGCGGCGGCGAGCGCAAGGGCGACCTCTACACAGGCTGGCGCGCCCCCCGTAACTGCGGACTCTGGGCGGCGTGGCGCGCAGGCGGGCGAAACGACGCCGGCGAGCACACAGACAGCGCCGGCGGCCGAAACGGCGTCGGCGAGCACACAGACAGTTGGTTTTCACAACGTATGGGGCCCTTTAGACAAAGAGAGGGACATGGTGTCGACGTTCGTGGCGGCGAGTGTCAAAGTGCTTGGGACTATGAAAGAGGCGTTTTTGCGATTCGAGAGGGGGCGGGTCGACGAGGCAGCGTTGCCAGGGGGTGGGCGGGGGGTGTCACTGCTCCGGTTTTCCGCTCAGGATGTCGCCGCAGACTTCAACATGCGCGGGTTGACAGACGGAAAAGACTGCAAACCCCACAAGCTGGACCTGTGCCATGTAATACCGGAAAAATATAAGGGCGATGGTGATATGTTTGTGGTGATAAAATGCTGGAAGAAACGAACGTTTGTGCGGAAGGCGACGGCTTTGCATTCGTTGTTGGTTGACTGTAGCACTGTTTCTCGGACCAAGTTTTTCGACGAAGATTGTGCGATTGCAAACGCGTACAGGAGCGAAAGCGCCGATCTGCAGGCTCGCGCCGCGGTGCCTCATAACCTTGCACACGAGTTCGACGGCCCGATTAGAGACCGCGCCGCGGAGATACAAAAACATCTTCAGTCTAAGCTTGACGCCGATCTTGCCGAACTCACAAGGTTGGATGACGATTACGTTATGCTTCATGTGAACGCGGAAAGCATTGCGTCCCGAGTTGCCGCCGATATTGTAGCACATGCCAGAAAGGCAAAACGTCGAGGCGGCTACTCATACAGTTCGATGGTAGATCGGGTATTGATGAAATATGACGAAAGCCCAGACGGCATTGAACTATTTTGGAAAGTGTTGGTGTTCATATTGGGCCGGCCAACGGACGGCGCGGAAGATACGCTGGTGCGCAGTACGGCATTGGCGGCGATGAGCTGCGACAACACACACTTTCCTCGCTTCTCCGTCTCGGCTTCTTCCGCCGCCGCCGCCCGCGACAGCGCCGTCGCGCTCGCGCGTTCGTGGGGCAGGTATTTTTCCAGGGATGCGGCGGCGTATTAGTTCGTGTATGCAGATTAATGTGTTGCAAAATTAAGCTCTATTCTTTGGTCGCATCCGACCGATGACAACCTTGGGTCTTAAGGGACGAGACCAAAGAAGCATAACTTTGCCTACAACTCGATCCCCCGCGGCCAGGGCGTTTGGCGCGGCGCGCCAACAGTCGACGAGTCTGGCGAGTACACCACTGCCCATGGCACAGCAGCGTTCTGTCTTGTGTCTGCGATTTCTTCGTCGATAACCCGCAGCGACGCAGTCGACGACACGCACACGACGACGTTCGAGTAAATTGGCGACGGCACGTCGGCGCGCGCCCCGTTTTGTATCGCCGCGCGGTCCGCGCTGCAGGCGACGCCGACGGCGGCTCCTCTTCCAAGAACGAACCCCCCGATCCGCACAAAGCCAGACTGCACAAGTGCCACCTCCTTATGCAACACCATTGTTTGCCCGCGAACAAACACGCGAGGCCGACCGCCAGTCATGTGCTCGAGATCTTCGAATGCATTTACAACGTCGTCGTCGTCGTCAAGACGGCGGTCGAAATTACAATCGAGCACGGTTGACAACCACAAGTTCTCTTCGGCAACAATTGCAAGTTCTGCAGTGTCATACATCCCCACCTCCCCAGGACACACGACGCGGAGACCGGGCGTGTCATACGACGCTAAACGCAGGTCTCTTATAATGCCTGGTGGTGGGTTTCGGGGCAGGGAGAGTACGAGTGTTGTGTTGCCAGTACTCCGGAATTCTTCGACGCCGAAAACGCGGTTGAATTCGGCTCGGGCTGCCGTTGCAACGCGCGCTTCTTTGCACATTCTTGCCGAGCGCGTGTTCGTATCATCGCGATTGCCAATGCCCCCCGACTTCGAGAGCGCAAAAACCTCGACGATGTGTACGGCATCGGCTGCTCCGCCATTAGCCCAGCAGTGCACTTTGTAACAGAACGCGCCGTTCGCGTGCATGTCGCGAAGTAACACCTCGTCGCGTCGGGGGCGTAGGAGTGTGTGGGTTTCGCAGCGTGCTGCAATCGTTGCGGCTGCACGCGTCGTCGTGCGCGTCTGTCGCCAATCGCTTGCAAGCGCAATCGTTGCGATGCATGTCGCTGCGGCAACAGGGCGGTGTCCGCACATGGAGAACACAACTGCGAACGCAAACACTGCTTCGGTCGCCACTGTCGCCACTCGACCTCGTGTCTGCACCGACACGCAGAGCGCGGCCGTGGAAACGGCCTCGCTGGCGCTTTTGCAACAAAAGAAGCAGTGTGCGCAGATGCGCGCCCAGCGTGCCGCTGTCCTCGAACTCGGTAGAAATTGCCCCACCGTCTGCGCGACAACACCCCCCCCGCCCTCGGCGGCGAGTATTGCGAGTGTGGCGTACGACAGCGTGAGCACGACCACGCAGAACAGCGCCGTGCCCGTTGCTGCCTGCTGCGACGTTGGTGGCGTACAAGCCGTCGCCGGGGGGTGGTGGTGGGGCAAGTGGCGCAGACAGCGACTGTGGCTGTCTTCGATGCGCCACTTGTTCGGCAGCGTGACTCTACCAATTGGCACCGCCGTCCGGCCGCAGACGGCAGCAAGACACGCGATCGCGGAAGGCTTCACGCTGCGCGATGCCAACAGTAACAACCATGGATTGTGTGGCAATTGCGTTGGTGGGTTGGGGGGGGGGGGGCGTCGTCCCACGTGAAAACCGCCGAGGCCGCCCCTGTCGCCTCCGTCTCCTCTGCGTTGATGCTGATATCCGCGCTGAGCAGCGCGGCGTGTTCTGTGTTGACTTGTTTGCGACCGACCGTCGCGTTTTTTGCTCGTTTCTCGGCGTTTTCGACTTCTAACTCGGAGACCGCGGTGACCAAAACGACGATCATTGCAAGTATTGCCGCAGAGATGATGATGTCGATTGTATTGGCGGATGCTGTTGTTTGTTCTACCGGTTGGAGTTGCTGCGGCACCGCGGTAAATACAGTTGTGGTGGTTGCTGTCACGGCGACCATTGTTGCGCGGAGGATGTACCAACAGGCGTCTCCGCGCCACGCGCGTTGCGACTCGGCGCACTTCTTTCGAATGATTCTCGCGCCGACAGCAACACACGTGTATATAATTGACAGCCGAACAAATGCATCGCCGCCTGCGAGTGGCAGGAAATACCCTGCTGCGTTGGCATAAAACGCCGACTTGCCCGCCCGCAACACGTGCAGCACCACTGCCGCTCTTCTTGTCGCATGGCGGGTGTTTACAGACGTCAAAACAGCGCCGGCCAGCACTGCACTCACGACACACACCATGTTCCACGTGCGGATGGTCTGGTTCGGGTTCCAGTCGCCGTTGCGAACCACCGTCTCGTTCGACGCTTGTCGCTGCATGTCGCCCCCCGCAACCGAGCTCTGCATTGCCATCCAACACGACATTGTCGCCCAGACCACCATTGGGCACGGAAGTCTTAGTGCAAATGTGTCCCCCTTCATCATAGTAAACATGTTCAGCGCTGCGACGGTCGCGGCGATGGGGGCGATGGTGGAGTACGAACCCATGGCTGCTGCGCAAGCGGCGCCGCGCATGCCGGCGTCTGCAAACTCGCCTCCCGCGGCGAGCAGACTTGTTGCGCCGATGCCAAACCAGCCGCGCCTTTGTGTCTCCATTGTGTACCGTGCCGCCGCCACGAATGCGTGTTGACGTGCCGGTGTGGCCTTCTACATACACGCGACGGGAGCAATCGGCGACGCGCTCGCCGCGCGGAGTGGGCTCGTTGTTGTTTAGCACTCACTGGCTTCTTTTGTTTACAGCGGCTCGCCGCCCTTCTTACTTGCGCTTTTTGCCGAGGGGTACCGACAGCAAGGAGACCCCCTGTACCAGGACCGACCCGGCCGGCGCAGTCGTGCCCCGGACTGCGCTCGTTGGCGCGGCCGATGTTTCTTCTCCTCGGCGGTCGACTCGCGGAGGGGAGCCCCCCCCGCCGGTTTTGGCGGCGGCGACCCCGGTCACTGGCGGGGAGTCGTGTCGACGCTTGCGGGGGGCCGGGTTCGGGTTGAGTTCCGCGTGCCGGCCGGCTCTTTTCTTCCCTTTGTCCTTCTTCTTCGGCGCCTTCTTCGGCAGCCGGCTCGAGTCTTCCCACTCGGAGCTGCTCTCGTCGCCGGAGCTGCTCTCGTCGCCGGAGCTGCTCTCGTCGCCGGAGCTGCTCTCGTCGCCGGAGCTGTCCTCCTTCGCCGGCGCCGCGCGCAACTTGTTGCAACGCCCGTTGTGTCCCGGCGCCTTGTCGCAGGTGTCCGTCCCGCGGCCGTCGTACCCGTCCGGGCAGTACTCTCCCTCCTCTTCCTCCTCTTCCTCCTCTTCCTCCTCTTCCTCCTCTTCCTCCTCTTCCTCCTCTTCCGCCTCTTCCTTGTTCTCGCCATCGACCACCGAATCGGCAACCTCTCCCATCTCTTCAGCGGCGGCCGCGCCAGAAACAAGCGCAGCAACCATCTCCCCCAGCTTGCGGATGTTGCGTCCGAATATCTGGCACTCCCCGCGCGCCGCGGCTTCCTTGCCGTTTGCGCCGCGCAGCATCTTGTGTGCCAGCTTGAGGGCGGCCTTCGCCTCCCCGCGCGCCGCGGCGGCCTTCTCGAGCGCAAGCTTCAGAGCCGCCTCTTTGGAGATGGCGCCGTCCAACGCGATGTTCTTGTCCTCGATGTCCTTGGAAATGGCAGCAACGACGCCCTGCGCGTGGGCAGACGCCGATTGAAGCTCGCCCCATTCGTCGCCCGGGTCCGGATTGGGTAGGCCGTCGCCGTCGCCGGCGTAGACGGCCCTGATCGCGGTCACCGTTCTGATTGAGGTCGCGACCTGCAGTGCGTAATCTCATCAGATTTATTCGCGCCAACGCGTAATCTCATCAGATTTGTACGGACCTTTGCAAAGTAGGCGGCGCCCCAGTCTTCTCCTGCGGCGGCACCGTGTGCGGACTCTTTCTGGTAGTCGGCCGACATCGTTGCAGGCGAAGGAAGTCGCGGAAGGTTATATGTAGAGTTATATGTGCCACGCATGTAACAAAAAACACACAATAGAACTCACAAATTTTTTGGAGCTGCGCCGCTGATCAAGGCTTCCATTATGGCTTCGTCTGCTTCGGAGTCGGCGGGCAAGCCGGTAAGCGCCGCGCGCGTGTGTTATGCGTTGCGCTGTGCGAAGGGGCGTCGCGTGGTCGGCGCGTCGCGGCGGGCAGGCCGGGACATGGTTTTTGCGGTGATTGCGCTGGGCAATCTCCCAGTGTTCTGTGGTGGCAGCGACGCCCCCGCACACCCCCCCTCCCTCCCCATCCCTCGCGCGCTTATCGACGTCGGCAGGCGGCGGTCCCCGCTTGGTATACGCGTTGAATATTCTTCCGCCCTTGCGTCGGCGATGCCGCCGCGGCGCTTGGTGGGCGGGCGGGCGAAATGGGGGATGGGCGCACATCTCCCTCGCTTCTATTATGAAGTTGAGCCCCAAAAAAGCAACATCGCCGCGCCCGTGCCCCCAACCCCTCCCTGAACACCGCCAACCTCGCGCGGAAGGCGCGCGCTCACTTTGGGCGCGTGCCGGCGGCCGCGGGTTTGGTCGCGTTTGGCTGCCCTTTTTGCCTCGCTGCCCTTTTTTGCCTCGCTGCCCTTTTTTTGCCTCGCTGCCCTTTTTTTGCCTCGCCAAAAACGACCAAACCCGCGGGCGGGTGGTCACGGGGCGGCTGCGATTTGTGAGGGGTGGCGCCAGATTGTGAGGGGTGAGGTGGCTCTTAACCTTGTGGTCGAGGGTTCGAACCCCTCGGTTTTTTTGCCTCGCTGCCCTTTTTTTTGCCTCGCCCGTGACCTTTTTTTGCCTCGCCCGTGACCACCCGCCCGTGACCACCCGCCCGTGACCACCCGCCCGTGACCACCCGCCC
>Ga0209709_10003394_pt1 | contig 13231 bp, 8 predicted proteins | sample ArcticOcean_MG_C_2_FD_187435 | JGI IMG/M metagenome (GOLD analysis project Ga0209709, IMG submission 187435) | Marine microbial communities from western Arctic Ocean - ArcticOcean_MG_CB4_136 (SPAdes) (version 2) | ecosystem: Environmental > Aquatic > Marine > Oceanic | place: Arctic Ocean... | reverse complement strand
TCCCGATTTGGGTCGTGATGAAATCTAAGTTTGCAACCCTAATTTGGGTGGTTGTTCCTAATCGGGCGACCAAACTTAGATTTCATCACGACCCAAATCGGGAAAACTCTTGTGTCGTCGCGTCCCGGCTGGACGGTGGTGGTACAACCACCTGACAACCACTTGACAATGTCTATCCGATGTACACATGTACCTACTCCCGCAGATGCTCCGTCAGATCATGCCGCGCAAGCGCCTGAATCACAATCCCTCGCTCGCGAAGCGCGGTCGCGTTCTTCAATCGATCGCCGAGGATTGCGTCCGTGTTCATCAAAATAAGTCCGTCCATTGACACTTTTGCCTGACTGAAGTAGTTTACGAGCTCGAAGTAGTCAAGCCGCTCTTCGCAAAGGATCTCGGAGACGGCGTAGCAGTCCACAGTCGACACGGGCGCATCCGACTCGGACGCCACCGTGGCCGCTTTGGGGTTCGCAAGCGTGGTCGGTTTTGCAGCCACGATCGCAGTCGACGATGAAGCCTCCGCCGCCGACGTGACCAGCTCGTCACTGCGTCGCTTTGCGTCCGTCGACTGCATGGGCGGCGCCGGTGGCCGGCACGTCGACGCACTACCACCGCCACTACGGCCACCACGGCCACCACTCAATTTGAGGATCCTCTTCAGTCGAGCCATGTCCCCGCTGTTGGAAACGCGTCGCTTCTTAGACGTCTCTTTGGCTTTCGGGGCCGAAGGCGGTCCCTCTGTGCGCATCTGCATTTCGAGCGACGGGTTCATGATCGTGAGAACGAAGAGGGCGTAATCCACAAACACCTTCTCGTTGAAAGGATTCACGACGAACGACGCGTCGGGAAAGTGCACATCCTGCTCCTTCTTGAGACACTCGCTGAGACGCGACGACGAGACGATTCGAATCCTGTCCTTGAATCCATCCTCGAGGATGAGCTGGTACCGGTCCTGCGAGTAAACGCGGTGGTCCTCACATGGCATGCCGTTGGTGACCCCATCGAGCAGGCCGGAAACCCATTCATTTTCTCTTGGTTCGAGAAGGTCGAACGAAGTGCACGTTTTGGGCGTCTGGGCGTCTCGCGAGATGAGCGGGTCGAGTCGGTGGTTGCGCGCAGTTCGCTGGCGCAACTGTCTGCAGCTCTCGCCGACCGCGCAGCACTGGATCACGACCTGGCACGGCCGCATGTCCTTCCCGATAGAGAAGACGGACGTCGTCACGAGGACGTTTGAGAAGTCAAGACCGTAGCTGCAGAACTCGGTCGCGATCCGCTCGCGCTCTGCGGAGCCCTTCTTGTACGAGCCGTCCACGGCGTGGCATCCTTTGAAGATCGAGGTCAGGAGCGCGGCGTGGGCCTTGCGCTTCGTGAAGAGGATGATCTTCTGATTGAAACGCGAGTAGAAGTTCACGAGGTCAAACACAGCTCGTAGTTTCGACGGTGTCAGCAGCCGCAGTCGTTGGTTGATCGTTCCCGCCATTCGGTCTAAAAGCAAGTCAATGTTGTCGTCGACACCGGGCTTGCGTTCGCAAACGACAACCGTGTACATCGACCGAGCAAGCATGCCTTTGTCCTCGACTATCCGCGACGGAACGGTGAGAAGATTCGGGCCGCAGTTCCGCTCGAGGAACTCGTCGCCCTCCTTGTCGGAGCGAAACCAGGTCCCACTCACGTAGACGGCGAGAAAGTAGTCGAGCACAAATCGGCGTGCCTCCAGAGTCGGAGGCATTGAATCACTCGTGACATTACGGCTCACCCCGTCGGTGACAGCGGTCCTCCATTGCTTAGTGGCCGTCGTGTCTGTCTCGTCCACCAGAAGAACGTCCCAAGATGTCTTGTAGATCATTTTCTGCATGTCCATGCGCACCTTGGAGGCCGCGTCGTGAGCCTTTATCATGTACGCGTCGACGATGACCAACCCGCCTCGATCGAGAAGCTGCTTGTACTTCGAATATGGCGTCCAGCTCGAGTTGGGCTTGCAGCTCATGATGTGATCGGCGTACATGACATCGAAATTGGTGTCGACGTATCTGTCCTCGTTGCCTGAGTCATCCTTGGCGGTGTCCATTGGGCGGATGAGGAGAACGTCCGCAAAGGCGGCGATGCGCGTGTTCTTGAGCACGTCCATAAGCGCTTGGTTTGCGTTCTCTTTGCTGTTAGTGACGAGCAACACACGGTGTCCACATCGCATTGCAATGTGCTCCAAAATCCATGTCTTGCCCCCCGCAGGCGTGATGCGCATGTTGGCATTGATGCGCTTTGAACGCCGCTGGTAAGGAAGCGCAAACTCCAGCTTCGTGACGGAGGACGAGACGACCTCCTTCGCCGCGGACACCTTTGGCTTTGAAATCCGTGCCGGAGCAGCCTTGGTCTCATCGTCATCGTCGGTGCTATGGTCGTCCTCGACCGCGCGAACCACGGCGGCCTTCGGCTTCTCAACAGGCGGCCTTTTGGTTGCCTCAAACGCCACCGGGTCTTTTTGGTAACGAAGAACCGCCCGGACGGCGGCCAGTTGGTGAGGATAGAGCTTCGACTGGTGACAAGGAGAAGTCTCGGAAACGAGATCAAAACCGATCTGTTGAGCCCTGTCGAACATCGAAAGAGGAGCGAATTCGTCGTTTCCAAGAGGACTTCCATCGATTGCGTACTCGGAAAACCCGATCACACTGTTGTCGTTGTCCATTCTTTCCGTGCTTGCACTTGTGCGCCCTGTCTCTTCTATACACTTAGTGTACAACCACAGGTCCAGCCTGGTGGTGGACCGGAGTCAAACCCCAGGATTTTTCGCTCCAACTTCTAAACAACAAATTGTCGTTTCAAACCACCTCCCACCCCCAACACCAACACCACCACCAACGCACACACAGGCTCATCCACCCACAGACAAAGCAAAGAACGACACCCGAAGAATGTCAGAACTACTCGCCAAACTTGCCGCCGCGCACAAACTCAAGACCGCCGACGCGGGCGGAACCACCACAGTCGTGCCACTCTTCGCTACCTCAGGCGTTGCCGAGTCGCGTGAGGCCCCTCGGAAGCGCGAAGTGCCAAGCACAGACGTGCTCGACTCTCACAGGCCATCGTTCTCCGCAGTCGTTCTCGGTTGCAACAAACACCCCAACCCCAAATGCGCTGGTATGAGCGAGCTCGTCGTCGCAATCACCGCCATCGAATCCAACGGCTCCCCCGTGATCGCCACCTCGCCAGAGACGGGAAACACCTTCCTCCTCGCGACCGCCAAAGATCCACCACCTGGCGGACAGAAGATCAAACTGCCGAGATACCTCGCACCAGAATGCGCCGCCGTTCGCATCGACGGCGTCGTCAAAATGTCCATCTCCAACGGCCGCAACGGCGCTCGCGGTGGTGATTTCAAGCCGGAGGAGATCCCAATCGGAACTAATGTCAAACTCACAGGCATCAACCTGAACTACAAATTGGCCAAGATGTCCGTAGACAACCCGACTCCCATGGGCGCGGTCTACATGGAAGTCGAAACAATTGAGGTGCTCTCCAAGCCGTCATTCCCAACAGAGTGCAACACCGCCGCCATCAACGCAGTCCTTTGCGAGTCGCCCGGTGCTCTCGTCCAAGCGGCAATCGATGCAGACTCGGAAATGGGTTCGGCCAACGTCAACCTCCAGTCGATCGCCATGAAGGACCGCGAGTTTCTCGCCGGTTTCCTCGAAGAACTCGTCGAGAAGCACAATGGGGCCAAGGTCGGCGTCGGAGAAGTCTACGAACGATTCCTGTTGTCTCCGAATGACACCAAAATCTCGATTGAAGAAACCATCACGTTCCTCAAAGACACGGACACGCTTGTCATCGACCCGGTCGAGCTCTTCCCACTCGATTCTAGCAACACGAGATGTCCCGTGTTTGTTCAGCATTCGCCGGGAATTGTCACGAAAAATCTGATGAACTACGCCGGCTCCGGTTTTGGATCGGTTTGCACACTTCGCAACACCGCTTTCAACCCCACCGGCGAAGGGGTGGATGGATTTGCAGTGGCTGAGATGACGCTGACGGCCCGCGACGAACGCCTCGACGGAATCATCCCCGTGCTCACGAAGCCCATCAAGTTCGATTTTACGGCTGGCGTCATGGCGCGTGACGCCTTAGACAAGCCCTTCGAGCCTTCCATCGCCAAAGTCGATGACAGGGCGATGTCGACGCACATGACTCTTCTAACGACGAAACGACTCAAAGACGACTTTGGTGTCTTCGACGTCGGTCGCCTCCACGATGTTGCTCTGGAAGTCATCCCGCAATCGAACGTGCTCTTCTTTCCCAAGCTGGAGACGCGCACCGCATCGACGTTTTCGATCCCGATTCAAGCTCCCGAGAGCGAGTGGGGAAAAGAGCGCCACATCATCGACTTTGTCACAGCCGTGAAAGACATTGGCGTCAAGGTCAGCAAGGACTTCGTGAAAGAGGTTCTCGTCGACGAGGATGACGCTCTGATCAAGCCGGCGCTCGACCTCTTTCCATCGAACCACGATGACGGAAATTCAAAAATGCAGAAGAAATCCCCCACGCTCGACACGGCCGGTTACTGCGCTTTGAACAGTGGAAAAATCGAGCGCAACTTCACCACGCTGTTGAAACGCCTTCCGGAGGGCTCTTCCGGTGTCGACTTCTACACCGTTTTCCCGGGCGTTTCCGATCTGCATGACGAGACGACCAAGCTCAACACGGACGAGGCTGCGGGCGACGCAATGCTCAAATCGATGCATCCGACAAAGAAGCTGCTCGACGCATTCGTTCTCAACAAAACTGTCGTGTATGCGGTGGCTCGGAACAAGAAGCGCAAGATCGACGAGGCTTCGTCGTCCGACGAGACGGCCGCGGTGGCCTGACGAGGCGCTATGTGGAGGCGTGGTTGTCGGGGTGAGGGTGTGGGAAATGGACATTGAGGTTTTGCAGGAAACTTGTGCGCGACTGAAAAGAGAAATTGAACGTGGATCGGGGAGCATGAGAGAGGAGAGTGATGAACTGGACAGAGTCGAACAGTGGTTGGTTGAAGTCGAATGTGAACGTGCGAGGTCCTTGTGTGTATGTAGAGAAAATCACCACGGCACACCATGCTTGGATCTCACAAGTACAGACAGAGTGGATGTCACAAGAGCAAAAGAACGAGTATGAAGTGCGCCTAGAATCGATTAAAGAGGAGGCGTGGGGCAAGTACTCAAACTTAGGCCGCGCTCCAGAGTTTAAAAAACTCAATTCCGAGCTCACGGAGCTGGACCTCAAGGCGTGCTCGTCGTGGCCGTGCCTGCACCCGATCCAGTCGACGACGCAGTTTCACCAGAACAGGACGAATTGCAAGCTGTGTGAGCATGGGGAAGGAGAACGAGCCCGTCTCGCCGCGGTGAAGCGGGCCAAGATGGCCGTGGCCAACGCCGTGGCGGCGGAGGACGACAAGTTTGTGCCGTTCAAAGTCGAGAATGTGGCCAGCGACTGGTTGATCCCCGAGATGGCGACGAGGGGCATCGAGTTGCCCAAGAATGGTGAGTTCCGCACAGCGGACAACGGCGCGCGGCTCGTGGGAAGCACGGAAGACTCGTGGCTGCAAGTCCAGCTCAAGGCCAACGGTCCGTTCAAGAAGGACGGGACGCCCATGCCAAACGACCGTTCGCAGGATGGATGCGCCCACTTTGCCCAGTGCACGGGCTATGCGGGGATGTTGATGATCTTTGTCAAGACGCGCATCGCCGACGCCGATGGCAAACGTGTGTACACGGTCTGGGCGTGCGACGGCTCCGACATGACGAACGATCACCCAGGCGAGCACACCAACGGCACACTCGGATCCGATAGCATCGCCCCGATTGCCCTGGACGCACTTGCGGAGCGGATCCGGACGTCGACCCTCCCGCGTGTGACGTGGGAGCACATGTTTCTTGACGTCACACTCCCGGAACAACGCAAGGAGATTGTCCTGATGTTGGCGACGCGCGCCTCAGGGGTCACGGTGGTGTTCCCCGTTGGCAACCAGACGGCCGTCGATTGCCACGTCGATGGGGTCGCAGAGCAGGCCAAAACGTTCAACATCGACGCCGGAGTTGCCAGTGCGGGTCACAGAGTCAACGGTCACTCAGGCATAGCATACACGGCGAACGACGGCATTGAACGCCTGCGCGAAGGGGTGATCGTCAAGTCGGGAGACAAGTACTACTTGCTCTACGCCCACCAACCGCTCCACGAGCTGCTCGTCCATGGCATCTTTGCCCACGACGGCTACCGCGGTCGACCCCCATCGACCGGACAAGGCAACATTTCGGTTCCCCTCGGCATCTTTGGACAGTGGCTTAGAGGCAAGGATCGATATGTGAAAGAACCATGCAAGTGGCTTGAGAAGAACAAGGCGCTCGGCTTCCGCCGCCCGATTGAGATCAAGCCGGGAGACTACGGGATTCCCATCGGCTGGCTCAATGCGGCCGCACAAGATGCCGCAAAGCCTGACAAGTTCCCATCGGAGGCCCAGCTCGACGAGCTTGACGCACAAATCGCGGAGGGGGGTGCTTTTATCGAACGGAAGGCCAAGTGGCGTCCAGTACTGGACGCCACCAAGGCACCCGAGGAGCGCAAGGTGGTGAAACGGCGGATGCGGGACGATAATTGCAATTCGGACGTCGACATAGCATACTACAGCGCCGACGACAGAGACGACGACAGCGACGAAGACTATTGTGAAAGCTTCAAGATTAGGCGAAAGCAGGTCTCGGCCGAACAGGTCGCGGAGGACGACCGCGTCATAAAGACCGTGGTTGATCGTGTGGAAGCGGCCGCCGCGCAAGTCGCCGAGGATCGCCGCGCCACCGAGGCCGCCGCCGATCGCACCGAGGCCGCCGCCGCGCAAGTCGCCGAGGACCGCGTGGCCATCGAGACCGCCGCGGCCTCGTCGTCCGGCGCGGGGCCAAGCTACGTGAATTGCAACATCATCACTATCAACGGGGATGTCACCGAACCCGCGGCCAAACGGCTCTGCCAGTCGAGCATCCAGGGGTTTTTGCAGTAATAAGAAAAATTGTTGGTTTCTTAGACGTGTACACATGGACATTCGTATCCGGGATGGTTTTGAAACGTTCGTCCTTGAAAGAAACATTCCCATGAACACAGAATTGATGTTTGAGACCGATTGTAAAATCCTCCTCTACCTGTCAACCAAGTTTCCGGCATCCCCGATGCAGCCAAGTATGACACTCGCATTCGAGCTTTTAGATCCAGTCTATGCAGACAGAATACCACACGACCTGCGTGCAGCACTTGTACATTTCATTCAGACCGGCGAGCGCGAAGCCCTCCGAAACCGTAGCAAAACTCTATGCATCGAAAGTCCATTTACGCCCGCACAAACCGCAGCCACGAGCAGAGAAGTGGAAGTAAAATCGGATGTCGACGTTCGAAGAAGCGAAAACGTCGTCGGACCGATAAAAAATCGACCCAGAGACCACCCGATCGACCCAACCTGCAAAACCCACAGGATGTGCGAAATTGCTAGTGTCAGCGAATACGTGGACGCGAACGACGGCGACGACGCCGTCGTCGAAGACATCAACGCGCATGCGGTGGCAGAGAAGAGCAATCGATTCAACACGTATACGCAAATGAACGTCGCTGCGAAAAGCCGTGCAATAGAATCGAACGACACAGCAGACGCCGCGATCGGTGATGTCGACACACTGATTAACGCGGCGACGCCGGCATCCGACATCGCCATCGAACCGCCCAGTTTTGTCAACGGAGCCTCGAAATTGAGTCCTTTGAATTCAAGCACCAAATGGCGAAAGAGGAAGTGGACAATGGATGCCACAATTCCAACTACTTCGGATACGACGCAGTCAGTTGCTCCGTCTGCGATGAGATTCACCGCCTTCGTCCCGACGACAGTGGCTCTGCACGCGACGGCGATGAGGCCGACCGCCGCGTCTCCCACTACTCCCATCGTTTGGTTGTAGTGCTTTTCGGTCGAGTTTAAAACGTTCTTGGAATGAAGGAGCACGAAAACGGCGGATGACGATTTTCTCTCCGAGCGGGAGTAGACGACGAACGCGATCAACAGCAAGATGACAAACCGAAGTGAACCGGTGCCAATGTCCGCGTTGTCGAGGCTTTTTTTAAGCGACTCGTTCTGATCGTATTCCACGATCACCGCATCATTCGACGTCACAAGCCAGAGGTCCGACGTCGAAACGACCCTGAAGGGTAAGCTGGGCCGTTGGCGGCAGGTTGCGTACGGGTCCAGTTCACAATCGAGTTTGTACAGTTCGGTCGTTGTCGTTGTGTTGCCTACACAATTTAGCCCCTTTTGGACTATTCCCCTGCGTGCCGAGAGAGTATCCAACGACGACTCGTAAAGGAACTGGCTTGCCAAGGCGAGCCACGTTCGCTCGTGACTCGCCGCGGTCGGAAAAAGATCACCCGCGCCACATTCCGTCGTATTATAAACGAGTGTTCCCGTCGTCTTGGACACCCATGCCGTCACGGTTGGACCATCAGGGAACGGGGATGAATAGTCGCCCGAGTCCGGCCGGAAACAGAGATGAGTCGACGTCAAAAGGTACTCGGTATCCGGTGAAAGACTGAATGTTCCATCCAAACCAAGTGAGGAAGTGAGCGATGATGCCTCGGCGAACGCAAACGAGTGTAACGCAACTTTTCTGCCTTGTCCGTCGATTTCAACGACGGCTGTATCGTCGCACAATCGTGTTTCAGGGTCACACGAGAGGGAGGAGCTCGCCAGCAGCTCGTCGTTCTCGACCGAAATCGCCGTCAGTGTATTTATCGAATCGAGCCTCAGAAGCAGCTTGAAGACTCGCGGTGGTGAACCGATTGCAATGTTTACGGTTGAGTAGTCCTCGTGTCGCGAAGAGCGGACGCACGCCCAGCCGTCGCCGCTCTTGGTGTGGGATGGGTTTGTCAGCCCACCCACGACCACCGTCACGGACAGCGAGAGGAACGTGACGACGAAGCCCGCGGCCGCCACCACACCGTGCAGGCCGACGGGTCGTTCGCGCCTCTTTCGATGTGAGCCGGTTGTCGCAGTCACGGGCACGTAACGCTTCATTGACCACTTTTATTTACTCAGCTTGCAACCGAACAAATGGGATAATGTTTTCTGTTGCGCAAAAAGAGAAAGAAGGCAATGGCTGACTTTGTCCCTTTGAATGGCGGTGCCGCCACCTCACGTGTGTTCGTCCCTGCACACATCCGGAGCACGGTGCTCAGGGCCGCCGCAGGCTCGTTGTTGTTTGCCGCCATCGTGTCGTTCGTTGCGGCGTTGAATGCCGACACAAGCGAAGATCGTTTCGAGTGTGGGCTCGCAACGGCGATCAACCTGGTTGCGTTCTACCATTACAGTAAAATGCTCGCCATTCGCGAGCTCTCCCTGCCTGGACAGACGGCGGAGATGGCGATCGAGGCGGTTCGTCTCTCCGATTGGTTCGTCACGCTTCCGCCCCTGGTGATCGAGATCCACATGCTTCTGGGTGGTTATACAAAATGGTTCACTCCTCCCACGGCAGCGCTGCTGCTGTCGGCGGTCATTGCGCTTGGGGCGTTTGTTCGACTCGGCACCGACGAGCTTGCTCCTCCGACGAAAATGTCGACCAACAGCGACGCAATCGTTCGATTTATCGGGTTTGTAATGTTCTTCGCTGCGTTTGCCCTGTTGTCGGTCGTTCTTTGTAATGCGTTCGTCGATCTCCCTTCGGATCCGATGGGCGGATGGACGTGGGCGTTTGCGTTTCCGTGGCTTGGATACGGTGTGGTCGCCGCGATCGGTATCATTTCGCGCAACGTTTGGACAGACTATTCCGACGGCCTTTCGCTTTTCAAGGACTGTTCTTACAGCGCGCTTGATCTTTGGAGCAAGGCCGCGTTTGGCCTGTTCATAGCCACCAAGTCGCTCGGGCAACAAGAAAAGCTGTTTCACTTTGCGATGTGATGTGCGGGTGTTTTGTCGTGTGGTTGTCAGGTGGTTGTACATCCACCGTCCAGCCGGGACGCGACGACACAAGAGTTTTCCCGATTTGGGTTGATTAAATTCCTAAGTTTGGTCACCCGATTAGGAAACACTAAAATGTCCCAAATTAGGGTTGTAAACTTAAATTTCATCACGACCCAAATCGGGAAAACTCTTGTGTCGTCGCGTCCCGGCTGGACGGTGGATGTACAACCACCTGACAACCACTTGACAATGTCTATCGAGTATGCACATGTGGTTGTCCAGTCAGGAACCAAACCCCGGGATTTTCTATGTCTGGTTGTCGTGCACATGTCAGGGTCGAACCATCATGAGCAGGGGGAGCGGTGCACTCGTCGTCGTCTCCGCCGCCGTCTCCCCGGTAGTAGTAGTGGTAGACGATGACAACGGCTGCTGTACGACGACGACCGGAGACGGCGCACACAACTGAAAGCACACCGCCGCAGCGGCACCCGCACACAGCAAATTTGCACACAGGCCAAACCCGCGCGACATTTCTTCTTCCCTCTTTTGTTTGTCTGGCGCGACTAAATCTCACGGAAAAACTCCTTTGCTGCAAACAGCATCGACGTCAACGAATTCCTTCTCATCTTGCTCAAGAATACCTTCGACCACTTGGAAACGGGTGCCTTCGACCGCGCGTCGATGAGGCCACGTACGCGCAGCTTTCCGAGCGCGAGGTTGACCAGGGAGACTAACAGCTGCGCAGCCTCGCCGCCGTGCTCGGAGGCCACGATCACCGCCTGGGACGACGTGTAGTCCTTCAGTGTTTTGGAAATCGAAATCGCCGCCGCGACCACGCCAACGAGCTCGATGCGCTCGCTTGGCGTCCAGGCCCCGGAGCTCTCTTCCTCGACTATGGCGAGCTCTTCTTTGAGCTCGGCCAGGCCGTCGTGAGCACACTGTTGTTGTACATTGAAAGCCTTCCCAGCGCGCGCCAACTCTGGGAATTTGTTGAGCGTGTAGACGACGACCTCGTACCCCTGGTCTTCGAGTCGCTGAGCGTTGGTGTTGAGGCTGTCGCCGTCGCATGTGATGACCAAGATGTCACTAATCAAGCTCTTCTTTTTGGATCGGGCTTCTTTCTTTGTCGGGAGAACCAACTCGTCGTCGGAGTCCCACGTTGGCTGTGAAACTCCATCGGCAGTACCGAGCGAGCGTTTCCTGTTTGAGTTGTCTAGTGATTCCGAAAATGCCATCGGTCTCCGGATCCAAGGGCACGCGGTCGATGATGTCTTCTTCTGTGGTTGCGACCGTGTGGTAGGATGAGGCACCTTTTGTGATTTTACGGTTTGTTCCTCGAACTCGTCGTCATCGTCTTTTTCGTAGTCGTTCGACTCGCTCCCATCGTTGAAGCTGTCCAAGTATTTTTCACGCGCCGCGAGTTTACGGCGACGGTCGCGAACACGGCCGGTGCTGCGTGCTTCGTACATCGTCTTGGTCATGTTTAGTTGGTTGGTTGGTAATTCTTCCAGCGAGTGTGGGGTTGAGACTGGTGGTGGGCAGGAGTCAGCCCCCAGGATTTTTGGGGGAATCTGTAAGATATGGTTTGTTTTTTTGAAGAGTAGTGAGTGTTGCAATGTTACCCAACCTTTCGTCTTTGACATTTGTTGTTACAAACATGAAACGGTCGTCGTCGGCGTTGTCGGAAGACGGCGATTATAGTGACACTACCACCGAGGAGTATTACCATTTCCGGCAGTGGTTTGGCACGACTCGCGAGGACTTGAAAAGACTTAGACAAATACTGTATACACCCAGGTTATTTGTGGTCGTCCGCGCCATGAAACAACCCCCAGGAACAGAGGAAGTGCGAATGTTTGGGAAAGAAGTGCGAATCTTCGCGAAAGACGCGAGTGCCGAACAAATCAGTTTGCTGAGTTCCGACATCCGACTGACACGCCTTCGTAAGAGATCATATGCAAGCGGACAATGCGGTGCGTCCAACTGCACCAAGACGGCCAAGCTAAAGGACTACCCAAACCTCAAACAACTTCTTCTTGATTTAAATCAGCAACCTGGCACCACAACCCCAGAGAGTGTGCTACTAAGGTACCCATCACACGACGGATTGGGTCTTTTTGACTCGATAGAGGACAAAGCAGAGCTGGTAAACACGTGTCAAATGGCAGCTTTGGAACTGGGTCCACCCTTGCTTGCGGCAATTCCACTAACCTTCAAGACCGAAGATATCGAACGTACTGCGTACATGTACGTCTTCGAAGCGGGGTGGGAATCCGTTTTTGAATGGATGGTTGGAAGACCGTTCGCATCTAGAACGGGTGACTCCCTGCAAGCTGACGGTGAGGAGCTTCTTCTTCGGGTGCAAGAACTTTCAAAGCAAGGTGTGCTGTTGTTTGATTCAAAGCCAGGAAACATGGTGTGCAGGCGGAAAGAGGACAACAACATGGAATTCAGATTCATAGATTTTGATGTGGGCTTCGTGGCAATGGTTGTCGCAGAACGGACTGCAGAGACCACTGACTGCATTACGATGGTGAATCTGGTTTTGCTGCTGTCTGCAACCGCACTCCTTCAAGTGCCAATGAGATCAACTCAACAGAAGACGTTTCTCCAACCGGCGATGAAAGAGATGTACAAACTGCGAAACAAACGCTTGCACACTAGAACACACGGGTCGAGTCTGCCGTCGTCGGTAGATGAAGACCAACATCCCGATTCGTATGCGAGTGGTGTCATTTGTCGCATCCTCGACCGGCGTGGCCTCTATAGCCCCATTGCTCTCGACGCGGCGACCACAAAATACGTGCCACTTTTTAGTAGCGTCAACGAGATCGTTGAAACGCCTGGCGAAGTGCCCTCTAAGATGGAAAGGGTCGCCGCAAACATTGTGTTGCGCATGTTGAACAACTACGGAAATTTTGTTCACATGGACCAAGATACAGAGCCTACTCAAGAAAGCGAAAAGAGCGACGAAGATCTAAAAAATGATCAGTTCGACCGTGTTCGCATGAGCGAAGACATGCTCGGAAAAAGCGATGGCTACCCACGCACCTTTTTTGATGCGCTGGTCAAGACAGTCATGTTGAATATCACGCTGGATGCCGACGAAGTACTCGACAGACCCATACATGTGCATACCAAATAGACATTGTCAAGTGGTTGTCAGGTGGTTGTACCACCACCGTCCAGCCGGGACGCGATGACACAAGAGTTTTCCCGATTTGGGTTGTGATGAAATCTAAGTTTGGTCGCCCGATTAGGAAATATCGCGACAACCCA
>Ga0209709_10003392_pt1 | contig 13239 bp, 14 predicted proteins | sample ArcticOcean_MG_C_2_FD_187435 | JGI IMG/M metagenome (GOLD analysis project Ga0209709, IMG submission 187435) | Marine microbial communities from western Arctic Ocean - ArcticOcean_MG_CB4_136 (SPAdes) (version 2) | ecosystem: Environmental > Aquatic > Marine > Oceanic | place: Arctic Ocean... | reverse complement strand
TTCTAATTATAATCGGTTTAGTTTTGTATGGTAAACCTATAATATATTTTTTTGAAAAAGCATCAATCAATATGAAGCCATCTTTTTTAAATAATTTATTTAAAAATCTTGCAAGTTGCATTTATACTTCTTCTTAAAATCCTAACTCAAAATTTAATTTTTTAAGATCTTCTTTTAATTTATTTTTATCTTTTTTATTTAAGAGACTGACAGGTGGTACAACATGCTTATAAATTTCATCCCAATCCGACATAAGAGAGTGCAATCCTGATATCAAATTGAATTGATCGAATACACTTCTTACATTGCACAATAATTCATTTGTAGTTTGTGTCTCATTTTTAATAAAATCTTCATAAACTTTTCTTGATAAATTTGCTGTCACATTACATGTTGCTGTGATAATGCCAGCACAACCCAACTCTAAGCCTCTTAAAAGTTTTGACTCAGATCCTGGTAACACTGAAAAATTATCTATTTTCACGTGTTCATAGAGATTGTAAGAGCTATCTTTAACTCCCACAATTTGTTTAGGGTATTTTTTAACAAGTTCCTCCACGCATTCAATGCTAAATTTATATCCACATAATTTTTCAAAATTATATAATATAATTTTACTGTTCGGCGTAGCATCAACTACTCTTGAATAAAATTCTATAACCTCACGATCTCCATATTTATAATATGCAGGGGGCATTATTAAAAAATCATTAAAATTTAAAGATGAAGCCACCCTCATAAAATTAACTGTTTCAGTCAAAGAATTAAGTCCTGTTCCTATTAAATACCTGTCTTTATAACGACTTTTAGACAGTTCATTTAACAAGCTAATTTTTTCACTAACTGAAATTAGCTGAGCTTGTCCTGTGCTACCAAAAATTGCCACTCCATGACAGCCTTGATCGATTATTTTTTCCGCATGTTTTACAGTTTTTAAGATATTTAAACTTAAATCTTTATTAAAAACTGACATTCCAGCAGCATAAATTCCTTTTATTATAGTCATAATAATTATTTATGTAAAAATACACCAAATGTTTTTAAAAAGAAACTTAAAATAGATATATTAAAACTATATTTTTTAAAATTATGAAAACTGGTATTCTATTAAGCTACAAGGGACTTGGTTCAAATTTACTTCATTTGAGTTACTGTCATCAAATTGCAAAAAAATATGGACCAATTACAATAATCACACTTTGCAAAAATCTGGAGCAAGCATTATTGGATGATCCATTAATTAAAGAAATAATATACCTAGAAAAATATCATAAGAAATTAATAGATGTCTTTAAATTGGCTAAATTTTTGAAGAGTTTGAATTTAGATAATATATTTATTTATTACCCAAGTTTTAGATATTTTTTTTCTAGCCAAATTGCAGGCATAAAAAATATTAAATCTTACTCTATTTTTAAAAAAAAAAACTTACACTTGGTAAATACTGCAAAAAAGTTTACAGAAAAAAATTTAAATATTCAAAACTGTCCTACAGAAACTTCTTTATATATCGACCCAATAAAAAAAGCTAATTCAAAAAATAAAATTAATAAACTTAAAAAGAATATTATTCTTGGTGTTGGCTCTTCTGGTCCAACTACAAGGTGGGGATCAAAAAATTTTATTTTTTTAATAAAAGAATTAATTAAAAAAAAAAATTATTTCTTTTTTCTTTTATGTGGCCCCAATGAAAAGGAGATTGCAGATACAATCTTAGATCAGATAGGGACAGAATACTGTTCTTCGTTAAGTAATAAAAATATTTCTGAAATTATACCTTTAATTTCTGTATGCGATATGTATATTGGTAATGACTCATTTGGTCATCATGTTGCAGCACAAAGTTCATTGCCAAGTTTTATAATAATCCTTGATACTCCTAGAGCTTATACTGACTATAGTAAAAACCAATATAGAGTATTACCAGATAATATTGACGAAGATTATATATCTCATGATTCTAAGATCTCAGCTAATGATATTACAGTTGATATTGTGTTAAAGAAAATTAAGAATTTTATTTAAAAATTATTTTATAATTTTTTTAAAACAACTTCTTTTGCTTCATTTACTAATGTAGATAATCTTGCTGTCTCTGGCGAAACATCTGGATGAATTTTTTTTTGGATTTTAATATAGGCTTTATTAACATCTTCTTTTGATATTTTCTCATTTATATCAAGATTTAAAATTTTATAAGATTCCTCTAAAGATAAAGTTGAAGAATTTTTAGAATTTGTATTTTGATTAAAAGCGAATCTACCCGATCGTCTTAATGTTTGAATTAGCCTATATAAGCCAATTAACTGGAATATAGAAAAACCTTTCAGTTTAACTATGGCCAAACTTAATAAAGTTAATGGTAAACTTAGTAAAAACTTGCCTCCAACAGCAAATAAAATCGCTAAAATTATTGCACTAAAAAAAACCAATTTCCGCATTTGTTTTGTTATCTTTTTAGAAGATGTATTTACTATCAATTTTAATAGGGAATAAAAAATTACTATAATAATTAGTGTATAAATGATTATATTCATATATTTAGTTTTCTCTCATGAAAGTACCACAACTTAAAAAAAAATCAGAAATAAAAAAATGTCATAATTATAGTTGGGAAGATAATTATAGCTGGATACATCAAAATGATATCTTGGATGTTTTAAAAGATAATAAAAAATTAAACCCTGAAGTTAGAAAATACCTAGAAGAAGAAAATTCCTACACAGACTTTCACTTATCTAATACTGAAAAGATTCAAAAAGAACTATTTGATGAAATTAAAGGAAGAATAAAGTTAGATGACGAATCTCTGCCATTTAAAGATTTTGATTATGAATATTGGACAAAAACAACAGCTAAAGGAAATTACTCTATTAAATTAAGAAAAAAAATCGGGACTGAAAATATTGAAGAAATTTGGAATGGTGATGAGGAAAAAGAAAAACTCGGCGTGGAGTATTTTGGTGTTGGTGACTTAGAGGTTAGTTTTAATGATAAATATTTAGGGTATTCTTTGGACACCAAGGGTTCTGAATATTACACGATTTATATCAGGGATATTGATACAAAGAAATTAATTACTCAAAAAATAAAAGAAACATCAGGGGCCATTACTTTTAGTTTAGATGATAAATATATTTTTTATTCAAAGCTAGATGAAAATCACAGGCCAAGAAAAATTTATAGACATAAATTGGGTACAGGCATTAAAGAAGATCAATTAATTTTTGAAGAAAAAAGTGAAGCCTTTACAGTAGGAATTGATCTAAGTTCTGATGATAAATACTTTTTCATCAACACTTCAAATCATAATACTTCTGAACAATATTACTTTGACGTTAATGAGAAGGAACCAAAACCTAAATTAATAAAAGCAAGACAAAATGGAATACTTTATTCTGTTAATTCTTGGGATGGGAAATTTTACAACCACACAAATGAAAATGCTGAAGATTTTAAAATAGACATAACTGATAATTTAGAAAAACCAAATTGGAAAACATTTATAGCTGCAAAAGACGAGGTTTTAATCGGTGGTTTAACATTTTTAAAAAATTGGATCATAAGATCTGAAACTTCAAATGCTTTAGATAAATTGTTTGTAAAAAACATAAAAACTGAAAAAGAAGAAGAATTAATTTTTTCTGGTGAGACTGTATATGTTCCTGGTGCTTCTTTATTACAAAGAGATAAGGATACAGATGAGATCTATTTGAGCTACTCATCACCAAAAACACAATCAAGAGTTTATTCTTATAATCTTAATTCAAAAGAAAAGAAATTGGTTAAAGAACAAGAAATACCTTCGGGTCATAATCCCGATGATTACATTGTTGAGAGAGTTGATTGTAAATCCCATGATGGAAGATTGGTGCCTCTTACAATTACAAGACATAAAAATACCAAGCTGGATGGAACTGCACATTTATTACTCTATGGCTATGGTTCTTACGGAAGTTCAATGAGTCCAGGTTTTTCTACTACAAGATTAAGTTTAATAAATAGAGATATTATCTGGGTTACAGCTCATATCAGGGGTGGGATGGAAAGAGGAATGAAGTGGTGGAAAGAAGGAAAACTACTTAATAAAAAGAATACTTTTGAAGACTATATTGCATCTGCAAAATATTTAATTGAAAATAAATACACATCAACAAATAAAATAATAGGAATGGGTGGTTCTGCAGGAGGTCTTCTTATGGGGGCAGTTGTTAATCAAGCACCTGAATTATTTCTAGGAATAATAATGGCTGTACCTTTTGTCGACTCTTTGACAACTAACTTAGATCATTCTTTACCTTTAACAGTTGGCGAATTTGATGAGTTTGGAAATGCAAAAGATAAAAAAAATCATTTTGATTATATTTATTCCTACGCTCCTTATAATAATATAAAAAAAATGGATTATCCTCACATGCTGATTACAACAAGTTTAAGTGACAACAGAGTGTTATTTGATGAACCTGCAAAATTTACTGCCAAGCTTAGAGAATACAAAACTGACAATAATTTATTACTTTTAAAAACTGAAATGAACGCAGGTCATGGTGGCAAATCTGGTAGAGATGGTGCTATAGAAGAAATTGCTTTGGACTATGCTTTCGCATTAAAAGTTTCTGAAAAAATTTAGTTTCCAACTTTTAAAAGCAACCATTTGAAACAAAGCCAATTACCATAGAACTAGAATCTACCTCGAACCTTCTTTCGCAAATTATTCCATATTTTTTACTATTATAAACAAGCTCTAAATTACCTTGTTCATTTTCAAAATCTTCATCTGGTTTACCTAAATCCATCTTTAAGTTTGTTAAAGGCTTTCCAATATACTGACTTAATTTGGTATTTTCTTTTTCAATAATTTTATCTGTTTTATCTTTTATTGTTTGACAGCCAGAGATTAAGATTAAGAAGAATAAATTTATAAAAATAAACTTTAATTTATGCATAATATAATGTTAGCACTCAAAATATGACATAAATATAAACTTATAAGTTGAATTATGTTGATAAGCTTAGATTTTTAAGAGTATTTGCTTCAATAATCTAATAATAGTTTAACTTAATCTTGGAGGTTCAATGTTAGAAAACTATTTTGACTATAAAAAACACAACACTAATTTTAAAACAGAAGTAATAGCTGGTGTAACAACATTTTTGACAATGGCTTATATTATGTTTTTAAATCCATTTATATTATCAGGTGAATTCGCGGGACCAGAAAAAGGTTTCTTTGATTTTGGAGCAGTTTTTACAGCAACAATAGTTGCGACAGCACTTGCCTGTTTCATTATGGCATTTTATGGAAAAACATGGCCAATAGGTTTGGCTCCAGGTATGGGTATCAATGCTTTTGTTGCGTTTGGGGTTGTTGGTGGAATGGGTTATACGCCTCAAGCGGCATTAGGTGCGGTATTAGTTGCTGGTGTTTTATTCCTAATCATTTCATTAACACCTATTAGGGCATGGTTGATTAACTCTATTCCAAAAAGTTTAAAACTTGGGATAGGTGCTGGTATTGGATTATTTTTAGCCATTATTGGTTTAGAAATTATGGGTGTTGTTGCTGATCATCCGGTTACTCTTGTCACTATAGGTGATATGAAAAATCCTTTAATTTTACTTGCCTGTTTAGCTTTTGTTTCAATGATAGTAATGGAAAAACTGAATATTAAGGGAAATATAATTATTGGAATAGTTGTATTTAGTATTATTGCTTGGGCAACTGGACTTGCAAAATTTAATGGGGTTGTTGGAAGTATTCCTCCAATGACTTATCTATTTGAATTTGATCTAACGGCTGCATTTACAGCTGGGATGTCTACGGTGATATTCACACTATTATTTATAGATTTTTTTGATACTGCAGGAACTTTAACTTCAGTAGCAAATGTTGCTGGAAAAGTTGATAGTGATGGAAAAGTTAAAGATATTGAAAAAGCAATGATGGCTGACAGTGTTGGGTCTGTAGCTGGTGCGTTAATGGGTACAACAACTGTAACAAGTTATGTTGAATCTGGTGCTGGTGTAAAAGCAGGTGGAAGAACGGGAATGACTTCTTTGACTATTGGAGTTTTATTTCTAGCCTGTTTATTCCTTTCACCTTTAGCAACAAGCTTACCAAAAGAAATTGATGGAGCAGCACTTTTGTATGTTTCGGTTTTGTTTGTAAGAAACATTGTTAATATTGAGTGGGATGATATTGCAGAATCCGCTCCAGCAATACTTGCTATGATTGCTATGCCATTAACTTATAGTATCAGCAATGGTATTGCTTTAGCGTTTATTTCTTATGCCTTGATCAGATTATTCACTGGTAAGTTTTCAAGCACTTCACCAGCGATATGGGTAATTGCGATACTTAGTGCTGTAAGTTTTGCAGTTGCTTAAAAATTAATTTTAGGGCTGGATAAATTCTGGTCCTATTTATTTCTCTTAATTATTTCTTGCATGGTTAATTCTTCATAATGTTCAGTTGGCTGAACAATCCATGGATCTGAATCTAATTTTACTGGGCAAAAATCTGGCTCAAATGTAGATGATTTTTTTTTCCATAAACATGCCGTTTTAACTTCTTTTATATAGCGTTTAGTTGGCTCATATTTTTTTAACCATTCTATGCTTTTATTTAAAGTTAATCCTGTATCAGATAAATCGTCTACTAATAATACTTTATCAAAATCTTTATTTTGAGCTAAAGAGCTAATTTCTCTAGCAAACATCAATTGACCCTGCTTATCTTCCATGCCATCTCCAGAATAACTTTGAATAACTATATAGGCGATTGGTAATTTTAAAACTCTAGAAAGAATATCCAATATAGGAGCTGCACCCCTCATAATACCAACTAGTACTGTTGGTTTGTAGTTTTTGTGAATTTCTATTGCTAATTTTTCAACAATTTTTGTATATTGGTCAAAAGTGATAATTAATTTCTCTGCCATAAAAATTTTTATCATATAAATATAAATATAAAAGAATAAAAATTATGAAAATATACGATTGCTTCATGTATTTTGATGAAGATGTGGTCTTAGATGTCAGACTTAATTTTTTAGATAAGTTTGTTGATAAATTTGTAATAATTGAATCTGAATATAACCACAAAGGAGAGATAAGAACTCCTTTATTTAATATAAATAAATTTGAAAAATTTAGAAATAAAATTATATATATTTTAACAAATGATCTTCCTTCAGGAATAGAAAAAGTAAATAAGGAAGATAGTTTAAATGAAACGTATAGCAAATCAATATTCAATGCTGGGAAAAGAGAAAATTTTCAAAGAAATCAAATTCAAAAGGGACTAACAGAAGCAAATAAAGAAGATTGGATTATTATCTCAGATTTAGACGAAATACCTAATTTATCAGAAATTGATTTAAAAAATAAAAAGGATTACTTAATATTTTTTAAACAAAACATGATGTATTACAAATTTAATTTAAAATTAGAAAATTATACTTGGATCGGAAGTAAAGCATGTAAAATGAAAGACTTAGAATCCCCACAGTGGATAAGAGATATAAAAGATAGAAAATATAGCTGGTGGAGAATTGATTGTTATTTTTCAAAAAAAAAATATAATAATATTTTATTTGTAGGAAATGGTGGTTGGCATTTTTCTTACTTAAAAAACCCAAAAAATATTGAAAAAAAACTAAAATCTTATCTTCATCATATAGATTATGATTTAAATCCAGTTGGAGAAAAAAAAATTGAAGAGATGATAAATAATAAAAGAACAATTTATAATATAAAAGCCGATCAAAAAGAGAAAAAATTTGACGGGACAAATAAATTAAGTAAAATTAATATTAACTCACTACCATCATATATTTTAGAAAATAAGATTAAACTCAAAGATTGGATTGAAGAATAATGAAGGGATATTGGGTGGCTTTATATAAAAAAATTGATAGTCCAGAAAATTTAAAAAAGTATTCAGCCAAGGTAACTCCTCTCATAAAGAGTTTTGGTGGAAAACCTTTAGTAAAAAATAGAAAATTTATGACTTTAGAAGGTGAAGATTACCCAAGGACAGTAATATGGGAATTTCCAAGTATAGAGCAGGCTATGAAATGCTACAATTCTAAAGAATATCAGGATGGTTGGGCTTTAGCAAAAGACACCACTGCTAGAAATCTACAAATTGTAGAGGGTTTTAATACTGAATAGGTTCTGGATCTATACTTCTCCATAGATACCAAGTTGCAACTGAACAGTATGGAGTAAATCTTTTTTTTAATAATTTTACATATGATTCAGGTGGTAAATATTTTTTTTTATAATTTTTTGAAATGCCTCTCAAAAGACCAATATCTTGTATAGGCCAAATATTTGAACGATTATAAGTGAACAATAAGATCATTTCAGCTGACCATCTGCCAATTTGTCTTAATTGTGATAAATAAATAATAGCATCCTCATCAGACATTTTAGTAATTAATCTAGGATTAAATGACTTATCCAACGTTTGTTTAGCTAGGCTTTTTATTCCTCTAACCTTTTGTCTGGATAACCCACAAGTTTTAAGCTGGACAGAAGATAGTTTAAATATAGTCTTTGCATTAATCTTATTTTTACATTTTTTTTTAAACTTTAGAAAAACTGAGTTTGCTGCTGCAACACTAATTTGCTGCCCTATGATGCTTTTACATAATGAAAAAAAAATATCTTTTCTAGAGGTAAGCACAGCCTCTGAGGAAGATTTATATTTATTAATTAGTGAAGACATCACTTTATCTTTTTTAGATAAATACTTCTTTGCAGTGTTCCAATATTTTGGTTTTTTATTCATGCCTAGTAGTAGATGGTATTGTTTGTTTATGGTAAATTTCTCTTCTAAAAATTATAAGAGAGGCAAGAACTACAAGGGATGCGCCTATTAATGTTTTTATAGTTGGTATCTCATTCCAAATTAAATAACCAAAAATAATAGCAAATATTAAAGCCAAATATTTTAAAGGTGCCACTAAAGAAACTTCAGAAAGTTTATATGATTGAGTTAAAAATAAATTTGCAGAGCCTCCAGTTACACCAATTAAGGCTAAAAGGGCAAAATCTTGCACATTTGGCATTATCCATCCCATTGGGATTGTGGCTAAGCCAGCTATTGAAATTGTAATAGTAAAAAAAATTGAAATAAGCCAAATAGGTTCTGTTGTAGATAGTTTTCTAATTGTAATAGTTACAAAAGCCATTCCAATACAAAATATTAATGGCAAAAAATAAAGATAGTTCATGCCCTTAAAGCCAGGCTCAGCAATTATAATAACGCCTACTAATCCAATCAAGACCGCCAACCATCTAAATATACCCACTTTTTCACTCAGTAAAAAAATTGACAAAACCGTAATAAATAAAGGTGCTGCGTATGACAAACTAACAACAACAGCTAAAGGAAGTTCTCTCAATGCAATAACTATTGCTATTAAAGCCATTAAGCCCATAAGGCACCTAAATAAATGCTCTTTAAATCTTTTGGTTATATAAAAAGTTTTAAACCTATCTCTTGGTATTAAAAAATAAGTTGGTATTAGTCCAAAAAAACCTCTGAAAAACAGAACTTCTCCTGTTGGATAGTCATTTGACCATTTTACAAGTAAATCCATAACAGAAAAGGTGCACACAGATAAAAACATGTACAAAAAACCTAATTGATTTTTAGTTAGCATAGCAATAATTTGTAAATCAAATTAAACTATAATCAATGGAAATAGCAGTTTTAGGATTGGGATGTTTTTGGGGACCAGAAATTAAGTTTAGTAAACTTGAAGGAGTTATTAAAACTGAAGTTGGTTATTGTGGTGGTGACACCAAAGAAACTACTTATAAAGAGGTGTGTAACGGCAACACAAATCATGCAGAAGTTGTTAAATTAGACTTTGACCCTAAGGTTATTTCTTATAAAAAAATTTTAGACTTTTTTTTTGAAATTCATGACCCTACAACTTTAAACTCCCAAGGACCTGATTTTGGAACACAATACAGAAGTGAAATATTTTACTTAAGTGACAAACAAAAAGAAATTGCTGAAAACCTTATAAAAAAAGTGAATTCAAATTTATCTGAAAAAGTTGTAACAAAGTCCTCTTTGTTAAAAAATTACTGCCCTGCAGAAGAATATCATCAGAGATATTTAGAAAAAAGATAATATGTCATTAGTTGATACAAGTTGGTTAGAAAAAAATTTATATAAAGTAAAAATTATTGATTGCTCCTGGCATATGCCTCAGACAAAAAGAAGTGGTTTTGAAGAATATCAAAAGTCACACATAGAAAATGCAATCTTTTTTGACCTAGATAAGAATTCTAATATAAATACTGATCTACCTCATATGCTCACTGATATTAAATCATGGGAAAAAATTGTGTCAGGTATGGGAATTAAAAATGATGATCAAATAATAATTTATGATAATTCAGATGTAATCAGTTCATGCAGATGTTGGTATAATTTTATTTACTTTGGGCATGACCCAGGTTTAGTTCGTGTGCTAGATGGTGGTTTAAAAAAATGGATTAATGAAAAAAAACCAATAGTTAATGATTTAACAAAAACTATTAGCTCTAATTATATTGTGAATGAAAAAAAAGAGTTAGTAAAAGACAAAGAACAAATTGATGAAAATATTAGTGTAAATAAATTTAGGGTTATTGATGCAAGAAGTAGAGAGAGGTTTGAAGGCAAGGTTCCTGAACCAAGAAAAGAATTAAGAAGTGGCTCTATAGAAAATTCCTTTTGTCTCCCTTTTTCCGAACTTATTAATGAAGATCATACGTTTATTAATAAAGAAAAAATCCTTAAAAAATTTAAACTAACTAAATGTGAACTTAATGAAAGCATTGTATTTACTTGTGGTTCTGGAGTTACCGCTTCAGTTTTGGCTCTTGCTTATTCTCTAATAGACATTAAATATATGCCAACAATTTATGATGGTTCTTGGAGTGAATACGGAAAAATTAAAATATGAAAAGATCAACAAAAATTACCACAGCAATCATTACCTTCTTCTTAATAATCATATTAGTCGTTGTTGGAAGAGCAATGATAGGCAATCATTTTAAAAAAAAATTCAGTAAAAGACCTCCACCTGGAGTAATTGTTAAAGAGGTAGTTTACAAAAGCTTTTCTGAAAATATTGAAAGTTTTGGAACAGCTGTCTCAAAAAGATCTGAGTCTTTTAGAATTAAAAAAGATAATTTAATTTCTGAATTATCACTTAACGATTTTGTAAAAAGGGGAGATTTAATTGTTAAACTTAAAGATGAAAATATCTTTGCACCATTTGATGGAGTGCTTGGGTACAGGGGTATAACGAGTGATATACTAGGGTCAGATAATTCAATTATAATTACTTTAGATGATAACTCAGTTATTTATTCTGATCTAAAAATTCCTGAAACTTTTGCCCCATTCATAAAGAAAGATTTGCCTATATCAGCAAGGTTTTCTGGTAGTAAAAATAGAACATATAGTGGAAAAATATATGCAGTCTCAAGCAGAATTAATGCTGAAACAAGAAGTTTACTTATAAGAGTTATGATTGAAAATGAAAATTCTGAATTAATACCTGGTTCTTTACTAGAGGTCGTTATTAATTATAACGAGCGAAACTCACTTGGAATACCTGATACTAGTATGATGATGGAGGGAAATAAAATTTATGTCTATAAAATCTCTAAAGACAACATTGCAAATAAAACAGAGATAAAAACCGGAATAAGAGCAAATGGGTTTATTGAGGTCATCTCTGGCCTTAGTGAAGGAGAGACCATTGTTGCTGAAGGACTAAAAAAAGTTAGACCCAGAGGCAAGATAAAACCTATCAAAAAATAATGTTTATAACTGATATAAGTATAAGAAGACCAGTTGTTGCGTGGGTAATGTCTCTTATATTAATTGTATTTGGAATATTTGTGTTTTCACAATTGCCTGTAAGAGAATTGCCTGAAGGCTTACAACCTCCTGTAGTTCAAATTAATGTAGTCTACAAGTCTGCATCGGCTCCTATAATTGATCAAGAAGTAACTCAAGTAATTGAAAAAGTGATTGGTGGAGTGGAAGGAGTAAAAAATATTAACTCAACATCAGAAAATGGAAGTAGTTCAATTAATGTTGAGTTTAATACTGATATTAACCTAGATAATGCAGCAAATGATATACGAGAGAGAGTAGGAAGAATTGTTGATAGATTGCCAAGTGAAGCTGATGCACCTCAAATACTTAAGCAGTCAGCCGGATTTTCAACCACTATGTGGCTTTCTGTGTCTTCTGCAACTTGGAGTGATTTAGAGCTTGGAGATTATGTTGAAAGATATTTGGTGGATCAATTTTCGAGTGTTAAGAACGTAGGAACCATTAGAACTGGTGGTTTGAGAAATTTAAGTGTTAGAGTTTGGATAGATCCAATCAAACTAGCAGCATACAATTTAACTATTCAAGAAGTTGAGGGAGCAATAAGAAAAGAAAATGTAAGTTTGCCGGCAGGTACCCTTGAGGCTAACAATGTTGATTTAACACTAAATTTAGATAAATCATATGATGATATAGAAAAATTAAAAGCTCTACCTATAAAAAAAAATCAAGACAGTGTTGTAAGACTTGCAGATGTCAGCAATATTGAGTTCGGTCCAGTTTCAGAAAAAAATCTTTTTAAGGCACAAAGTAAGAATGCTTTAAATTTAAAAACTGTAGGAATTGGTATTTATGCCAAAAGTGGCGCTTCAACAGTGGAACTTTCTAAGGAAATAAGTAAAAAAATAAATGAACTTAAAAAAACTTTACCTGATGATCTCAATATAGAAGTAGCCTATAACAGAGCAACTTATGTGGGTACTGCTATCGATGAAGTTTACAAAACTTTAATAATTGCTTTTATACTTGTGGTTATTATTATTTATTTATTTCTTGGAAATATAAAGGCAGTAATTGTTCCTGCAGTTGCATTACCAGTAAGTTTAGTAGCGTCTTTCTTGGGTCTTTATTTATTTGGCTTATCAATAAATATTTTTGTTTTATTAAGTTTTATTTTAGCAATTGGAATAATAACAGATGACTCGGTTATAATGACAGATGCAATCTATAGAAGAATTGAAAATGGCGAGAGTCCCTTAGTTGCAGCTTATAAGGGGTCAAAACAAATTAGTTTTGCAATCATTGCTACAACATTAATTCTAGTTGCAGTATTTATTCCTTTAATTTTTATTGATGGAATCGCAGGAACATTATTTAGAGAA
>Ga0209709_10003390_pt1 | contig 13242 bp, 14 predicted proteins | sample ArcticOcean_MG_C_2_FD_187435 | JGI IMG/M metagenome (GOLD analysis project Ga0209709, IMG submission 187435) | Marine microbial communities from western Arctic Ocean - ArcticOcean_MG_CB4_136 (SPAdes) (version 2) | ecosystem: Environmental > Aquatic > Marine > Oceanic | place: Arctic Ocean... | reverse complement strand
TGGTATAAAAGGCCAGCGGATAAAGAGGTTTCATTTGAAAAGGAATTTGTTTTGAAATAGGGCGTAAATAGGTCATCGAATTTGACGATAAAGGCCGTTGAAAACAAACCAACAGATGACGAAAATGAGGCATCATTAAGAGCTGTGTAAAAAGAGGAAGAGGTGAACTGTGAATTGTTGGGGGTAAATGGAGAGTGTTCCTGGAGACTATTTTCAATTCTTGTATAACTCAGACGAGGACTCACATCTAATTCTTGAATTAGATTAAGAGTTGGAGAGTTAAAGCTCACCTTGGTTGTAAGTCCGGTATAGTCAGTGGCTTCTGCTTTTAAGTGAGACGAATGAAATTGAGCGAGAACATCTAGTCTTAGAGACTCAAGGTGTGCCTTTCCTCCCAAAGAAATAGTATTGAGTTCGTTGATATTGTCTTGAGATATCTGTTTGAAGTGAGTCACCCAAACAGCGTCGTTGAAGGATATTAACGAAAAATTATCGTCGTCTAGTAACCAGTGTTTGAGCTGGAATGCTTGCCATGTTCCTCCAATAAAAGTAACGGATGGATACACAAACGAATGGTTTAACGGCAAGCCGTTAAATAGAAATTGTTCACCAGTCGAAAAAGAGAGACATCCATTTGAGTAATCTTGTTCATATGAGAGAGCATAACCAATGGTCTCATTAAAAGCGGTTAGCCCGGCTCTTGCTTTGTTTTTAAATTCGATTGGAAAGAGTTGATGGGCATAAAAATCAATACTTGAGAGTTGTTTTCTGTGGTCGGTACTTACTGATAAATCCATTTTATACGGGAATAAGTCGGAGGCAACAGCAAGCGAATAACAACACATGTTTGCGATCAAATAAACGAAAAATAAACCTCTTTTTAAAGCCATAGTAAAATTATATAATAAAAATAGTCACCATGCAATTATTTAATAAAATCTAGATATTAATTATTTAATTGACACTAACAAAATTTATAATTAAACTAAATATTATTCATTAAATAATAATATTAGTACTAAATATAGGAGTATGCATAATTATGATTATGGTAAAGAATATAGTGTGGGAGTATTATGAAAGGGCCTTGGTTTTTTCATCCTCAGTTAAAAAATATCCAAGAAACGATATTGAGGCTGCAATTTTAGGGCAGAACGCAAGAGTAAAGAGGGTGTCCAATAAGACCTTCATCATTTTGGGCAGGACAGAAAAGAGGGACTATTTATTTATTGTGGCTAGTTATTTAAGAAAGTTCACGCTCTGTCCATTTTATGTCAGGCCAATGAACGACGAAGAACGTAGCCACTTTGAGTCTTATCAAATGGCGACTTGTTAACTAAAGGAGAGAGTATGGTAGTTCACGGTGTGGAGTTATTTATTAAGAAAAAAGTGGCTTATTATGATTCGGAATATAAGCCGTCAAGTTTAGAGAGTATGGACGATGTGTTAGATGGATTTGAGAATGGTATTGATAAAGATAAAAAACAGATTTGCGTTTATTTTAGACCTGAAGAAACTAAGGCATTAAAATATTTGGCCTTGGATTTAGAGGGCAGCGTGAGTATGAGTGAAATCGTGCAAATTGCCTCTGATAAATATGATTACACAGAGGAGGATATAGCCCTTTATAGGGAGCAAAAAGATAGAGATGGGTCTAAAATGAGTACCATTTATCTTGGCGTAGAAATTCGTTTGCAACACCAGGCTGTAGCCAAAGGGCTGGGATTAACGGGAAATCAGTATTATCGGATGTGTCTTAATGGGTTCTTGAAAAAAATAAAAAGAGTAATGGACAGGGAGTCCGATTATGAGGCATTTCTGATAAGTCACAATTTAAAAAAACAAGGAGAAATGACATGAAAAAAGCAAGAGAATATATTGGGTTGATGGCGGTAATGATGTTAGGGAGTTCAGCTCTATATGCTGCTTCAGATCCATTTAAAAACTTTTTGGAGAATATTAATCTTTGGATCTTTGTGTCGATTGGTCCGATTATTATTGCAGTGGGACTTGGTGCAAGTGCATTATACCGTTTCTTTAACGAAGAAAAGGCAGATAGTATTTTTAAAAACACGCTTAAGGCAGGTGTTATTCTTACTTTCGCAACGCCTATATGGGCGTGGTTTACAGGGATGTTTGGGTAGTCTCCTATGGAGAAAATAAAAACACGGTTTTTAATTAAGACGCCTAAAATATTGGGGTTAGATTATACAATTGATTTTGCTCTATTTATTTTAGCCTCACCGTTATTTTTATTTATTCCTAAATATTCGTCTATTTATTTAATTTTCATTGGAATTAGTCATTTCATTTTGCACCATTTCCTTAAAGGAAAACCAGATAAATATTTGCAAAATAGAATTCGATATTCTTTGTATGACAAAGGCGTTTGGATGAAAGTAAAAGACACCTCTCTAAATAAGGACTTATCATGAAAAAGAAATCTGTTTGCGAAAAAATTAACATTTCGGATATTTTAGAGGACGGACTTGTTGTTTCCTATGACCTAAAATACTCCTACTGTTATGAATTGGCTGGCATTGATATGGAAATGAAGTCTTCAGTAGAACAAGCCAATCAGGTGGCTCAAATAAATGGGTTTTTAAACAATGTTGAAGAGGGCTTAACGCTTCAAATAGTAAATAGAGTTGAATACGGGAGATCCCCTTTAATTGATACTTTTAAAAAGAATCAAATTCAACATGACGATGAAAAATTAAAGTTTTTCTCTGATGATAATATTGAACATATAAAAACATTCCCACAACGCCAGCATAAATTATATCTTTATGTGACGTATGATAATCGCTATAAAAAAGCACCCCTTTATTTATTACCAAGATTATTTTCAAATAATGATTCTCAAGAAATACGATTAAATAGAAAAAAGTCCTTAGAGGTGCTGTCATTATTTGAAAATTCGACTCTTCCACTATTCGGACTTAAAGCCAGGCGATTAAATGGAGATGAAACATTTCGTCTTATGTTTAACTATTTAAATAACAACAAGGCGTGTCATTTAAGCCCTGAACGACAAAAAACAGAAGTAGATAATGCGCCTCCTTCCTTATATCAATCACTCCCATATTTAAAGAATAAAACAGTAAGAGACCAATTAGTCAGGTCCCCCTTTCAAAACTCGAATCCAGGTCACATTGTCATTGATGACCTTTATTATATGACGATTAATATGGAAATGCTTCCACAAGGAGTCGGTATTCAGACCATTTTATCGATGATCAAACCAAAATTTCCATTTGAGTTCTCTATCCAAATTACATCCCCAAATGAAAAAGTATTTGTCTCTCAATTAGAGGCTATTAGAAAATTATTAAGAATTAGTAGTCTTTTAAAAACTAAAAAACACGAAAAGGATGTTGTTTCCTCGATTCAAAAAGATGAGATAGACGCAACAAAGACAGCGTTAGAGTTGGCGCATGATAAAGCGTTTGAAGTCCGGCTCATGTTTATTGTTCATCACCACGACTTAAAAGGATGCAGAAACAAGGCCCGAATTATTGAGAATATGTGCCAATCATTGGGTGGTATGCAGGTGAATAAAGATGATTATTGCCACTTGAATAATTTTATGAGTCTCTTGCCTGGCGCATACCAGCTAAATGAGAGAAAGGCTGGCATGCTTGGTAGGGATTTGGCTCAAATGGTACCTATCTCTCAGAGTTGGCAAGGAACAAAAGATGTCCAGTTTATTATCCAAAATAAAGACAGAGAATTGTTGCCTTTAAGTTACAAAACAGAGCAGGAAGATATGGCAGTTCCTAATACATTGGTTGTAGGTCAACCAGGAGAAGGAAAAAGTTGGTTTACAAACTACTTAATAAAATCTCTATTAGTTCACAATCCTAAAACGTTCATAAGTGTCATTGATAATGGAGGGTCTTATAAAAAACTAGCGACAATTTTTAAAGACACGTCTACTTATATTGAAATGGATTATTCAGCCGATTGTGCGTTTAACTATTTTTCTGAAAAAAGAATTGTTATGGAAAATGAAGCAACTTATGGAAGATATAAAACGTATATTGGAAATTTATTGTATTTAACTATCCAAAATGAAGGCGATCCAGACTATTCGGAATCGCAGAAGTATCTGATTGAAACAGGAATTAATGCGTTATATGACTCCATTTCTGATACAGACATTCCTCTTTTAGAGGACTTTCAAGATATTGCGAGAAAGATAACACCTAGAGATGAAGAGGACGAACAGTTTAGGGATCAGCTAGTAAAAAACTTAGATGGCTATACTGATCCAAAATCGTCTAAGTCGATCATTTTTAATAGACGAAGTTCAATTAAATTAGACTCTCCAAAACTTTTTGTAGATATACAAAATATTGATCAAGACCCTAAGTTTCAAGCTATTTATAATTCTATGATCAATAAACAAATGAGAGATCGAATGATCTATTTTCCAGAATGGAGACAGGTCATTATTTTTGATGAAGTTTGGAAGGCGTGGAAATCGTCTAAGTCAAAAGAGTTTCAAGAAGAAGCTGCTCGGAAAGGGCGTAAAAATGATACGTCTATTGTTTTGCTAAGTCAGTTTGTAAAAGATTTTGCAGATGAGTCCATTGCGTCTATTAGAAACGCTTGTCCTATACACTATATATTTAAAACAACAGACCTTCCGTTACTTAAAAAAGCCCCCTTTAACTATAACGATAACAAGTTAAGAGCCATAGAAAATATGAAGGGCGTAAAAGGAAAATCCAGTCAGTTCTTTATTAAGTGGGGAGACCGATCAAGCATTGCTCATATTGAAGGGTCAAAAATCGACGGAGTGACTTGTTCAACAGATGCCATTACACGACTTCAGTATAAAGACATTTATGACAATAAAGACGCAGATATGTTCGATATCATTAAGAAAATTAAAGCTGAAACAGCATGAAGGTAAGGGTCTTTTTAACTCTTTTTATATTTTTGCTTTGTACACCTTCATATGCAGTGTTTTCAGATCTGAAAGACTTTTGGGACACAATCGGAAAAGGGTTTGATAAGGCTGTAGCGGTTAAAGAGCTAGTTGTAGATGTTAGTGAAATGAAAAAATTATTAGAAAAACTAAATGTAATTGAAGAAGGCTCTTTAGCTGAATTAGATGAGTTGTCTACGCAATTAGCGTTTATTAATGAAGGTGAAGCTATCTATTCAGATATTCCTGGCTTTGCTCTTGATCAAGTCCCTAGTGATGTTTGGGAGTACAAGGCCAATTTAGAACAACTAAGTACTAAGCAATCACGTTATACAGACAATGATGTCTATAGAAAAACAACGATTTGGGCTAATAAAAAACTAAATGATTTAGAGGCGTTATTTGAAGAAGACGAGGCTAATTCTGGGACTTCAGATAAGACAAAAGCAGCAATGGATGGGATTGATAAAAATACAGCGATGATGGAAGCCGCAAATGCTCAAAGTCTACGTAAGCATCAATCAAGAATGTCGGGGGCGGCTTTAAAAACACATATGGAAAGCTTAGAACTACAACGAAAATTATTAGCGGAAGCAAAGCTTAAAAAGAACAAAGAGCGAATCAAAGAACTAGAAGATCAAATTGATGAAAAAGAGAGGTCTTTAGTCTTTTATGCAAGCAACCCTAACAAGGAAAGAGAAGTCATATCGGATATATTTCGGAGTTTTTTTAGATGAGAGACTTTTTTTCAAGTGTTCGTGATCTTTATATTCAATACCCTGGCTCAACAGCCGATGACATTATTTCAAGTCTCTCATCATCAGTAAAGGTGTTAACAGAGAGTTATTGGGAGATTGCATTTGTCTGTTTTGGTATTTCTGTAATCGTTCGATTAATAGAAAGTTTTCGGCAAGAAGATAAAGATTTGTTTATTGTTGGAGATCTTATCATTCATGCGTTTGTGGTCGTTATTGGATTAACGATATGGGAATCATATTTTCTGACTGTAACTAATATGTTTAATCTCTTTGCGGATAAAATTATGCCTTTAGATGTGTTATCAAAATTTCTAGATAACTTTTGGAATCAAGTTAGCGGAGCCAGTTCTTTTAATATTTTAAAAATTAAAATTAATGAGTTTTTTGGAGCTGTAATGGGTATGTTATCTATGATTGCGTCGATAGGTGTCTTTGTTTCAAGAAAAATAATGCTTTCCATTCTTTATATTTTTGGTGGACTCATGATTTCAGTGTCACCACTCCCGATATTCGGGTTAGGGCATATTGGAAAATTAGTAACAAATCATATTCAGATTTCTTCTTGGGTAGTTATTCATTCGGGCTTTCTTTTGATCATGTCTGAAATTGCAAAAAACCCTGATACAGGAAGTATTGAATTTATTATTATGTCAGGTATTTTTCTTACTGTGTCTGTAATGATTCCGACTATGGCTCAATTAGTATTTGGTGGAACTAGCTTTATGTCGGTTCCAATAGCTACCAATATGGCTCATGCGGGAGCTATGAAGTTAGGACTATCTCCTACCAAGAAGTTTGGAGATATGAAAGCCAGTTTGCTTGGAAAAGGTGCTGCGGGTGGAATTAATATGGCAAAGTCGATCTACGATGGTATGACCTCGCCTTCAACAGATGGACATGAGGCATATGGGGCCAGCTCTTCAGCAAATCCTGATGGTGGAATAAATGGAGCTAGTGAACAAGGGGCTTCAGGACAAAGCCCCATGACTGATGGAATTTCTAATGTTCAAGACAATTCATCTTCAGATGGATATTCAGGGTATGGAACCTCATCAAAGGCTAACAAATAGAAAAGAATAAAAGGAGTTAAGTATGTCTAAATGGTTTAAGAAAAAAGAAGAGAATGCAGATTATAAAGGGACAACAGAATCGGTCTTTTCAGAGCTGATCGCGAGTAATCGTCGATTAACGCTGGTTGTTATTATTTTGTGCGTCATTATTATATTCGCAGTAAGCGGACTCAAAAAACCACCTATTACGATAAGGCTATACGCCAATGGAAATCATGACATTATCAGAAATATAGAAAAAGAAAATAAGGTTCTTGCACAGGAGTTTCCTATATTTGTGAGCCGATTTATTAGAGATATGAATCTTATCGATTCGTATCACTTAAAAGATAGACTCTCACATGGTGTGAGTATGATGAACAAATCGCTTCAAAAAGAATATTTGGACGATATTTTAACTAAGGAAAATCTACAAAAAATTAAAAAATTAAAATGGGAAACCGTCACTAAACTTGGAAAGCCTAAGTTTAGTAAAAAAGGGGACTATATTTTATGTGAAGTTGTGTTTGTTCGTGACATTACAGACAATAATGAAGACGTCTCGTTTAGCCAAACATATAGGGCCGACTTAAAGTTAGATTTAGTAGAGAGATCAGAAGAATATCCATTCGGAATTTCTGTAAGAGCATTTGACTATGAGCAATTCAGAACAAACGCCAATTAAATTAGAGGATTTTGGGTCAGAGGCCCATAATCCTAACCGTAAGACGATAATAATACTTAGTTCATTTATCGGCGTAGTTGCCCTGTTCTTTATTAGTATTATCGGGCTTAATTGGTATGTATATGTAGTCAGGGTACCCCCTCAAGATTCTAATATTACTTATTCGAAAGATACCGACTCGGCAAGTGACGAAATAGAGTATGTCGATCAGCTATCAAGCGTCATTCAAGATCAAAATATCGAATCAATTTTGGGTGCTCGCTTAGGTGAAAAGGAAGTAGAAAAAACAAGTACTCTTAAAGAGTATATGCCTAGCGACTTAAAAATAGCGTTGAGTAAAAGTAATAAACGATCACGGACCCCTTTAGTTGGAACTAACCAAATAGATAATAGTGATCAAATCCCTAACTCTAGTATTGGTTCTGAGACACCTAGAGGTAGCCAATTAGAGTCACTTAAAACGTACTTAGATAAACTAGTAAAAGAAAAAGGGATTAAAAAAGAGCCGTCTAATAAAGCGATGAAAACAACAAAATATACGAACGAGGTTGCTTCTCAAGAAAAGCAACCAGCGGAACCTGAAGAAAACTTTTTTGTTTATCGTGATTATTCAGTGTCGAAATTTGTACCAGGCGAGTCTAAACATATTGCCGTTCCGATTACTACAACGCTTAAAGCGGTGCTTTTAACAGATTTAAATAGTGTTGCTCCTCCAAATACAGTTATTGCAAGAATTGTTGAAACAACAAGCTCATCTCGAGCTTTAAAAGGATGTACAGTCTTGGGCCAAATGAAAGCGGACGTTGTAACAAAACGACTCTTTATTAATTTTTCCGAATTAATTCTTGCAGATAACCGACGTATAAAAATTGATGCAATTGCACAAGATGAAAATGGAAGAGATGGTCTATCAGCTCTTGTAAATAACAATATGGGGAACGACTTATTAAAAGAAGGATTTAGCCGTGGTATGGATGTATTGCAGGCTTATGTGGGTTTATCCTCTTCGTTAAATGACATATCAAGAAAGAAGGAAGATGAGATAAACACCGATATTGTTTTAACGCTTAGAAAAAATGAAACCATTAAATTATTTTTCCAACAACATGTTGAGATATAGGAGTACATATGAAAAAAATTAGTTTGAGTTTAATTGTAATTGTCTTGGTGTTATCTAGTGGCCTTTTTGCGAGGGCTGATAAAAAGTTAGCGGTGACAAAATTTAATAATATTGCACCAGTAACAATTTTTAAGGATTCGTACTCCAGGTCAAATATAATGGGTTTAAAAAATTATAAAGTGCCTCTATATAATGATTTAAGATATTCAGTGTTCACGTCTTTAATGGGAGTAACTCGTATTATCTTTCCAGATAATATGCGTATTGTTGCTCATAAATCGGGCATGGAAGAGTATTTTGAGGTGACGCCTCAAAATGGAGACCTTAAAGCGGAAGGGAATAGCTACCGATACCTTTTTATTCGCCCGATTATTCCAGCCTCTACTCCTGAAGCCATGAGTATGAAGATACAGAAAGATAAAAATTTATTAAATAGTACGTCTACTCAGTTGCACGTTACTCTAAAAGATGACTTAGGGAATGATATTTTTATGATATTTTCTCTCGAAATATCAAGTAAGAAAAACGAGAATGAAACGATTGAAATCACTAAATTGACTCATAAACTTTCTGAAATAGAAAATTTGCAGAAAGAAATATCGGAGTTAAACAACACTATTTACGAAGGTATGAAGAGAGAGGAATCATTGCATTTTAATGATTTTAGACTCGCTCAGATAAATGAAACAAAAACGTATAACAGTTCAACTACGGTTGAACTTCATACAATTACAGCCACAAAAGGTTATTATTATTATCATGTCACGCTTAAAGGGACTGATTTATTTCCTTTGCGAAAAGAAGATATAAAACTTGAAATAAATTATTTCACGAAAGGGATGTTTTGGGAGGATAAAGAGGGCTGGATTATCGATGATGTAGAGTCTATTTTAGTCTATCCTGATCATGAAGAAGAGACATTGCCTGCTCAGAATTTAGATTTTAAACCTCAAGAAACCTTTAAGAAAAATATCACATTTCGTTTTAAGTCTAAAAAAGAGGATGATTTTTTCTATAGTAAGTTAAATATCAAGAATGGGTCTGTTTATTTTGAAAAGAAAGTAAGTCTAAAAAAATCTACGGAGGACTTGGAGCCTTTCTTAAATGAGCAAATAATATGGCCCTAATCATTTCTATATTAAGCAACCCAATAGCTATGTATATAATGATGGTTGTGGCCATTCTCTTCAATATAGGACTCTTTTATTATAAAAAAATAAAATCAAAGCGAACACATGGAAGTGCTTCTTGGTTAACAAAAAAAGAACTAAATAAATTAATTAATGAAGAAAATGATGGACTTGTAATTGATGGCATTAATAGATTAAGTAAGTCAGACAGTAAGGAAAATTTAATTATTGTCGCGCCTACAGGTCAGGGGAAATCGACAGGCTTTGTTATTCCAAACATTATACTTGCTCAGGACTATTCTACTGTTGTAGTAGATCCATCGGGTGAAATATATGACGCTACGGCATCAGCAATGCAACGAATGGGTTATAACGTTAAGTTATGGAGTCCTGAACGTAAGGAGAGTCATTCCTTTAACATTTTAAACAATATTAAAAGTATTAAAGACGCTGGAATGGTTGGCGACTCTCTTATGTCTCGGCTTGCGTCTCAATCAAGTCCAATATGGCATAAAGCCGGAGGTACCCTTCTTCAATCTATCTTTTATTATTTGTATCTTAAATCAGAACTAAATAATCAGAACTATATGAACATGACTAATGTTATACGGTTTTTGACGAAGACATATGAAGAGCAAGAGTTACTTATGGATAGCGTAGCTGATAGTAACCTCGATTTCTTATATTCTGGTTTTAGAGACGCTAATAAAGAGGCTAAAGGTGGTATTCAGCTTATGGCCAAGGAAGGCGTAGAACTTTTTCTTGAAGACAAAGTAAAGCGAATTACAGACCGTCATAATATGGACTTTAAAGAGCTTAGAGAGAAGAAAACAATTTTCTATTTAATGTTTCCTGAGTTGGAAATTGAGTACTATAGCCCTCTATTACAAGTATTTTTTGGCCAGTTATTTCATTTTGCCAATAAAAATAGAGAAGGCTATGAAATATTTACAATTATAGAAGAAGCTGGAAATATGGGGAAAATCCCAAACCTTCCAAAGGCTACAACAACATTAAGAAAGTTTGGAGTGAGTATTAGTCTTGTTTTACAAGAGCTCAGTCAATTGGATGTCATTTATGGTAAAGAAAATGCAGAGGTTATAAAGAGTGGGGGATGTGTTACAAAACTGTTTTTACCTGGCCTTGGTAGAAAAGCATGTCAGGAAATATCTGAAGTCTTGGGAACGGAAACCATTAAAAGTGAAAGCAAAAATAAGTCAGAAAATAGTAAAGCATCATCATCTTCTGGAAAAACAAAGTCTAACATTGGACGGCCACTCATGAAGCCTGATGAAATTCGAAAAATGAAAACGTGGACTACATTAATGATTCGAAAGAATGAAAAGCCAGTCACTTTTAAAGTAACCCCTGCTTTCAACCAGAAGCGATTTAAACACGTCTTAGATTATAGTAAGGCAAACGAAGCCGTATTAGATATTAATAGTGGGGATCCATCTCTTAAATTCGAAATAGACGAGGAGATTGAAAGCCTTAAGTTAGAAAAAGAAAAAGAGATGGACTTAAAAAAGGAACTCAAAAATAGCGAAGAGTCGTCTTATAGTCCGGATGGTTCTTCTAAAAGAAAAGTTCGTAGATCGGTAGATTTAGTTACCCCAGACTTTGAGTTCTAAATTTCATAAATACCTCCATGTCAGTCACCAGTTAAACATTTAATATAACTGATGACCGACGAATTAAAACTTATTTCTCCAATTTTTTTAAATAGACTATTGCTACTTTAAAATTAGTAATTTTATTTCTGAGCCGTTTTGCTAGTTTATCAATCATGTAAAAATCATTTTGAATTTCCTCAAATTTTTCTTCCAAAATTTCTAATGGGCTTTGCTTATCCATTGGGAACCTCTTCTTCTTCTTCTGTCTTTGTCTTAGCTTCCATAAATTCAAAACGATCCGCAATTACTTCAGAATAGTAATTAGTCCCCGTTTTTGATTTAGAAGCTTGAGTATGAAGCTCCCCTTGTACCAAGATAAGCATTCCTTTTTTTAAAAAAAAATTAGCATTATCTGCTTTCACACCAAATAATGTGACTTTTATGAAATCTGTTTCCGTCTTGTTATTTTTCTTAAATCTTCTATTTACAGCTAATATGAAGTGAGTCACTATCGATGATTTGCCTTTCGATTCAAAGGATTTTGCCTCTGGGTTCTTTGTTAGTCTTCCTATTAAAGTAATGTCATTAAATGATTGCATATTTTTCTCCTGTTATTTTTTTTTAATATCAATATTGTTTAGCTCGCCAAGCTTCAATGGCTCTACTCCTCCATAAAATAATTTTTTGAAAAGGACAAAAAAACAAAAATAAAAAGGAAGGGAGATACAAAAGCAGAATTCACTTGAATAACTTGTTAGACCTACCGGATCTAAATAGTTATTTGGGTGAATAGTCTTTTGTATCGGAAAGGAATTTTTCTTACTCTGTCTGACCCTTTTCGAAACATTTACATAATCAAGTAGGAACGGCTCAGGTGTATCCAAAAAATGCGAAGCAAAGCCAACCTCCATAGCAGAGCAGCGATAGTCCCAGAGAAATATGGTACTATGGAGGTATAGGCAAGACAGGATAACGTTGTCAAATGTTGTCACTCTATCGAGTGCCGGCCATTAAAACGTTATCCTGTCTTGGTCTCCGACGGTGGCATACCACATCAACCGTTCACAAGTTCACTCCTTTAATGGGGTATCAAAAATCGGAAAGAAGGAAGAAAAATGGACAAGAAAGACACACAATCAACAACCAAAAAAGCCTCTTCAAATTATGTTGGCTTTCGAGTTGATGATCCTCTAATGAAGTCCATTTCCGATTTTTCAGAGAAGAAAAAAATAAAGAAAAGTGTATTATGCAGACGCATTATTAATGATTATTTTTCTCAAGAAAAGTATGACAACATCAATGAAATTGCTGATAAATTAGAAATCGTAATACCTAATTTAGAAGCACAATCTAAAGATTATGTTGCTATGAAAGACTCATTAAAACAGACTCTTACTGATATGTATGAGGTAATGACAGAAGTGAAAGAAATGAAAAAAGGACACTTCTTAACCTATAAAACGCTTCAATCTCAAAAAGAAACCTTTGAAGCTTTGATAGCTACCCTTTCGGGAAAATAACTACTTTTTATGGGATTCTTTAAAATAACCAAATCGGCTAAACAACTGACTCGTTCAGCGATCGAATATTTAGATAAAGACAAAGACCAGCTTACAAAAAAGCAGATTGAATACAACATTACTTATTCCAAATTCAAGAAAAAACCGACGGATGAATTAAGACGAAAAGTAATAATTCTTAGAAAAGATATTTCAGAAAATAAGAAAACATGGACTAACAAAAGCCACTCTGATATTCGGCTTTCCGGTTATTTAAGAACCTCTCTTTATCAGAAGGGGTACGGAAAACTTAAAAAGAAAGATCAAATTAATCTAATACTAAAAAATTGGAACTCTAAATTAGACTCCATTACAGATAAAAAAGATAAGCATGTTGGGTTAAGGCGATATGTTCTTGCCCCCACTATTAAAGAAATGGCTTCTATTTCGGG
>Ga0209709_10003387_pt1 | contig 13253 bp, 13 predicted proteins | sample ArcticOcean_MG_C_2_FD_187435 | JGI IMG/M metagenome (GOLD analysis project Ga0209709, IMG submission 187435) | Marine microbial communities from western Arctic Ocean - ArcticOcean_MG_CB4_136 (SPAdes) (version 2) | ecosystem: Environmental > Aquatic > Marine > Oceanic | place: Arctic Ocean... | reverse complement strand
AGAAAAAAGTAAAAAAAAAAACTGTTACTAAAGTAATTAAAAAAACTAACGCTAAAGTAATTAAAAAAAATATCTCTAAATCAAAATCTAAATCCACTAAATCTAAAACAGTTAAGTCAACTACAATAAAAATTAAAAAAAATTTAAAAATATCTTCTAAAAATTCTGTTCCAGAAAAAATGGAAGTAAAAACTGATAACTTGAGAATCTCTAAAAATAATGAAGTTAAACCTGAAATTAAAAAAGTAAAAAAACAGGGAACAGAAAAAAAAGAATACAAAGTTAAAGACTATGTTGTTTATCCAAAACATGGTGTTGGACAAATTACTGAATTCAAAAAAATTAATATTGGTGGAATTGATGTAGAGACATATGTTCTTAAATTTGAAAAAGATAAAGCTAACGGAATGGTTCCGGTAAATAAACAATCCCACCTTAGACCACTAGCAACTATTAACCAGGTTAATAAATGTATATCTATTTTAAAAAGTAAGCCAAAAATCAAAAGATCTATGTGGAGTCGAAGGGCACAAGAATATGAAGCTAAAATCTCTTCAGGAAAAATTTATGAACTTGCTGAAGTTGTTAGAGATTTAAATAAGGGTGATGATTTGATGGTTGATCAATCTTACAGTGAAAGACAACTTTTTGAGAAAGCTTATGAAAGAATCTTATCAGAATTTCAAATAGTCATGAGCGTACCATTAGAGGATACGCAAAAAAAATTAGACAAAGCTTTAAGAAGAAACCTAGAAGTACAGGGGAAAGCTATTGCTAATCCTACGAAACTTGTAGAGTCCACACCCTCTGAGGCTGAACCAATTAATACTGACTCTGAGAATTAAAAATTAGGCAAAAAAAAACGCCTCTCACAAAAAATGTTATGAGAAGCGTTTTTCGAAAAGACTAAGATACTATCTTTTTCTTTTCTTCGCTTTTTTCGCTTTTTTCTTAGTTTTCTTTTTAGCTTTTTTCGCTTTTTTCTTTGTAGCCATCTTTAGCTCCCTGTTTAAGTTAAACGAATCAAAGTGATTCGTTGTTAGCTTATTTTTATTTTTTTATGCAAGTGATGTCAATTCATTAATTAAAGAACAATTTTCAATTTTTAAATAAAAAAAAACTTATTAAATATATTTTTTATTAAGTAAAAAAGTTAGAGTTTATGCGCTTAGTTACCTATTCTAAAAATAAAAACTAAAAAAGTTCTTCAAGTTCTATTTTATATTTTTTTATAACTTTGTATCTTTTTATTTTTAAAGTAGGTGTCATCATATTATTTTCAATTGTAAATTGATCTTTAATTATAATAAATTTTTTTATTTTTTCTATTTTAGTTAAATTTGTATTTATTTTTTCTATTTCTTGTCGAATTTTTTCTTTAGAAATATTTTTATGCTCGTAACTCAAAACTATTAAGCTTACTAAATAGGGTTTGCTATCGCCATAAACTAAACTTTGTTCTATAAAATCAGATTTATTTAAGTCATTTTCAATTTTAATTGGTGAAATATTATCTCCACCTGCAGTTATGATAATGTCTTTTTTTCTATCTGTTATTTTTAAAAATTCTCCATCAAATTCTCCAATGTCACCTGTAAATAACCATCCATTTTTTAAAACCTTGTTTGTTTCTTCTTCATTTTTCCAATAACCCAACATAACATTTTCACCTTTAACAAGTATCTCACCATCGTCTGCAATTTTAACTAAATTTCCTTTAAATGGTGGACCAACTGTTTCAACTCTAATATCTTCTATTGGGTTACAGCTTACAACTGGTGAAGTTTCTGTTAAACCATATCCTTGCAACGTTGGTAGACCAATAGAATTTAAAAATCCACCCACCTCCTTATCTAAAGCTCCACCCCCTGAAATAAATGCTTTTAAATTTCCACCAAATTGGCTTTTGATTTTTTTCCTTACTAAATTTTCACAAATAAAATTAGTAAAATTTTCAGTTAATGAAAATAATTTTTTATCGAGTTTTTTTTTACCTAGATTAATTGTCTGTGTAACTAAGAATTTTTTTAGTCCTTTTGCTTTACTAAATGATGCATTAATTTTTTGATATAGATTCTGATAAAATCTTGGAACAGCTGTCATTACTTCTGGAGAACAATCACTCATATTTTTAATCAGCTTGTCTATGCTTTCAGCATAAAATACCCTTGCTCCAACAACTATCTGTACAAACTGAACTGTGTGTTCATATGAATGTGATAAAGGCAACCAAGTTAAAAATTTTGGTTTTTTTGAAATAAAGGTTTTTAATAATTGATGTGCGCCTTCACAGTTATTAAGTATTCCACCATGACTTAACATGACACCTTTTGGGTTGCCTTGTGTACCTGATGTATAAATTATACAAGCCATATCTGCTCTTTGGATTTTTAAATCAAAAAAGTTTTGAATAATAAAATTTTTTTTTTTAAATATATCAAGTACTTTTAAATTAAATTCTTCATTAATGTTTTCCACATCCTCAAAGAGAAAAACCTTTTTAATAAAATTTTTTTTGGTAATAATGTTTTGAATTTTTTTATACTGATTTTTATTTGAAATAATAATAATTGCTGGGGTACAATCATCGATAATATATTCATAATCTCTTTCTGTATAAGTTGTATAGGCAGGCACTGTTATTCCTCCCGAAAGCATAATTGAAAGATCCGATATCATCCATTCAGGTCTGTTTTCTGATACTAATAAGCATCTATCACCTTTTTTAATATGTTTTGATATTTCTTCCGATAATTTATTAATATTTAAATAAACATCTTCCCATGAATATTTTTTTTGGGGCTCTTTTAATGATTGTAAGAAAATATTTTCTTTATTTTGTTTTTGATATTGTTTGTAAAACAACTCTAATAAATTATTTGTTTTATTTATTTTCATAAACTTTTGGTGGGCGAAGAGAGAATCGAACTCTCACTTCTTGCGAAACACGATTTTGAGTCGTGCGCGTCTACCAGTTCCGCCATTCGCCCTAATTTTTCATAATTATAACAATAAAATTAAATAGTATAAGAACTTAATTTATATTAAAACCAAAAAATGCTTATTAAATTATATCAAAAATCTTTACTACTTGCTGCACACAAGAGTTCAAAAATATTCTTAGCAATTATATCCTTTATGGAAAGTTCTTTTTTTCCTATTCCACCAGACGTCATGATTGTACCAATGGTTATAGCTAAAAAAAATGATTATTTAAAAATTTTTTTTATTGCTACATTTTTTTCTACCCTTGGCGGTATATTGGGCTACTTTATTGGACTATATTTTTTAGATGTTGGAATGATCGTAGTAGAATTTTATGGTTATGAAGATAAAGCTCTTAACCTTAAAGATAATTTAACAAAGGGAACTGGACTTTATATTTGGTTAGCTACTTTATTTCTTGCTGGCTTTACACCCCTGCCATTTAAAGTATTCACCATAACTAGTGGAATGATTGGTTTTAATTTATTTATGTTTTTTTTTATATGCCTAATCTCTAGAGGTTTAAGATTTTTCATAGTTTCTTATCTCTCATTTAAGTTTGGTGATATATTTAACAAATTCATGCAAACCGAAGCAGCAAAATGGTTTACAATTTTAGGTATTTTGATTGTAGTTGTGGTTGGTGCCATATATTTTATAATTAAATAATATGTCTAAAATTAAAAATAAACTGATCCTGAATTTAATACTGTTATTTAGTGTTTTTGCACTAATAGCAGCATACTTTATTCAATACGTGCTAAAACATCAGCCATGCAATCTGTGTTTAATTGCAAGGATACCTTATTTTTTTTCAATAATTGTTATTTCAATTTGTTTATTTACTAGTAAATTTGAAAGGCTCTCTTTAATAATTTTAAGTTTAATTTTTCTTTCTGCAACTTTAATAGCAATTTACCATTTTGGTATAGAACAGGGGTTTATTAAGGAATCCATAGTTTGTGATTTAAATAGTCCAAGTAGTGAGTTGACCAAAGAGGCTCTCTTGAATCAACTAAAAAATATGCCTGTCAGCTGTAAGGATGTAACTTTTAAAATTTTTGGTCTATCCCTTGCGACTTATAATATTTTTATTTCTTTGATATTAAGTGTTATGATAACAAGAATTTTCTTTATGTATGACAAAAACAGATAAAAAAAAAGTAAAAGAATTTATTAGAGTGGATCATGCTGGAGAACGTGGTGCAATAAAGATTTATGAAGGTCAGCTACTGGCACTCAACACGTTTATAAAAGATGATAATTTAAAAAAAAAAATTGAAGAGATGAAAATTCATGAAAAAGTGCATTGTGATTATTTTGAAAATGAAATCAAAAAAAGAAATATTGAACCTACAAAGTTTTTACCTTTGTGGGATATCCTTGGTGTTGGGCTAGGATTTGGTTCAACAATATTGGGGAAAAAAGCAGCTATGCTTTGTACTGCATCAGTTGAAGAGGTTATAGACGAACATTATTTAAATCAAATTAAAGAATTAAAAAATGATGAAAAAAAATTAAAAGAAAAAATTATCAAATTTAGGGAAGACGAATTGCTTCATAAAGACATTGCTTACGCTGAAGGAGCAACTAAAAAGGGTTTATATTCAATTTTAGATAAATTAATTAAAACTGGCTCAAAAATCGCAATCAATATATCTGAAAAAATATAATTAGGCTTCCAGTTCAACATCCCAGTATAAATAATCCATCCAACTTTTGTGAAGGAAGTTTGGCGGAAAATGTTTGCCGTTTTTGTGTAAGTCTTCAGTGGAAGGCTGAAAAGGATTCTGATTGAGTGACATGTCTAAATTTTTTAATAACTTACCACCCTTTTTTACGTTACATGAAGAGCAGGCAGTTACAACATTGCCCCAATTCGTCTGTCCTCCTTTGGACCTTGGAAGTAAATGATCAAATGTCAGTTCTTGATCACTCCCACAATATTGGCATAAAAATTTGTCTCTTAAGAAAACATTAAATCTTGTAAAGCTTGGATTAGATTGGGGTTTAATAAAACTTTTTAAAGCAATTACACTTGGTAACTTCATATTAAATGATGGACTTCTAACAACCCTGTCATAATTACTTACTATAGTTACTCTGTCCAAAAAAACAGATTTCACTGAATCTTGCCAGTTCCACACTGATAATGGATAATAACTCAAAGGTCTATAATCAGCATTTAAAACTAGTGCAGGGCATTTTTCTAAAGAAAGATTTTGATCTGTAAAAAACATTTAAAAATCTTAACTCAAAAAAATTATTTTATCAATAAATAGAATACCTATTAAATTTGAAAATTGTTTTTGATATAGTTTAATGCCACACTGGAAGCTTCAACTGGAATGTGATGTTCACAATTTTTTATCATTTTTGTCTCAACCTCAACATCATTTCTAATCAAAAAATCTTTTGCCTCTAACAAAAAAGTTGGTGAAACAATAGCATCTTTATCTCCGTGTATTAAAAGTATTTTTGTTGATGAGGTTTTTCTTTTAATAAGGTCTTTAGAATTTATTACTTTTCCTGAAAAACCAATAATACAATTATAGTTTTCACTGCTTGTTAGTCCTAAATTAATAGACATCATACAACCCTGACTGAATCCAGATAGACAAATTTGTGAGTTTTTTAAACCATATTCATTTTTTACTTCTTCAATAAATTGTTTAAGTTTAATTTCGGCTTTTTTAGATTGCTCTAAAATGTATTCTGGATCATCTCTGGTTAAGTCAAACCATTGATAACCTGTTGGATTAATTTCACATTTTTCATGCCCGTTTGGACATAAAAAAATGGTATTAGGTAGAAACCTTTTCCAATTTAAGGTTAACATACTTATATCTTTTCCATCTCCTCCATATCCATGAAGTAAAATAACTGCATACTTAATTGGTATGTTTTTTTCTGGCTTTATAATTGTAGTTGTTAGACATAATGTCATAGATGATTTTTTTGTTTTTTTATTTAAAAAACACACTACAGTATAATTATGATTTCTGGAACATTAGTAAAAATTCTTGGTATAGTACTTTTAATAGTTGTAGCTGTAGTATTAATTTTGGGAATTGGAACCTTATTTAAAGGGGGAGAGACTAGTAAAAAATATTCAAATAAATTAATGCAGTACAGGGTGCTTTTTCAATTTATAGCTATAATTGTATTAGTCTGTTTTGCTTATTTTTTTAAAAATTAATTATACAGCTTTAGCCAATTAATAAATTCTTCATCATTAAAATCAATAGATCCCATAATTCGCGCAAATTCCCTACCTTCTTTATTAAATAAAATAGTTGTTGGAACTCCCCTTAAAGAAAATTTCTTTGCCAAGGTAATAGGTGCATCAAAATAAATTTCTAAATTCTGAATATTTAGTTCTTTAAAAAATGATTCTGATTTAGGTAAATCTTCTTGACCAATATTTATTGGAAAGATTTTTAGGTTATTTAATTTAGTATTTGCTTGAAGATCATCTAAAGATGGCATCTCTTCCTTGCAAGGAGCACACCACGTAGCCCAAAAATTTAGTATTATCAGTTTTCCCTTAAAATCATCTAAATTAACGTTTTTTTGATTTATATCCACGAAGATTACATCCTCGTAAAATTTTGGATTTTTTATTATAACTAAATTTTTTAAGCCAGGCTTTTCAAATGCATAACTAAAGTTAATCGTTATTAGATATATAAATATTATTAATAATTTCATACTAAATATGTATAATTGATTATCATGGTAAAAAATAAAAACAACAAAGCAATATGGGGATCAAGAATAAAAAAAGATGCATCTACATTGTTTCAAAAAGTAGGCAATTCAATAGACATTGATAAAAAACTTTTTAAGGAAGATATCTTAGGTTCAATTGCACATGTTGAGATGTTGTTTAAACAGAAAATTATTTCTTTTAAAATAAAAAACAAAATAATTTATGGACTAAACAAAATCGAGAAGGAGATTTTAAAAAATAAATTCGAATATAATAAGAAATATGAGGATATTCATATGAATATTGAAAAAAGATTATTTCAAATAATTGGTGAAGAGGCGGGATATGTACACACAGCAAGATCTAGAAACGATCAAGTAATTACTGATTTTAAAATGTGGACTACATCAGCCACTAAAGAGATTAATAAAAACTTAGATAATATTATAAAAACAATTCTGAAAATTTCTGAAAAAAATATTGAAACAATAATGCCAGGATTTACTCATTTAAAAAATGCTCAAGCAGTATCATTTGCTCATTATTTAATGGCTTATGTGGAAATGTTTGTTAGAGATAAAAAAAGATTTTCTTATAACTTAGAAAGTTTATCAGAGTGTCCTCTTGGTGTTGCAGCATTAACGGGTACTTCTTTTGATATTGATAGAGATTTTACTTCAAAAAAATTAGGATTTAAAAGACCAACAAATAACTCAATAGATACTGTTGCTGACAGAGATTTTGTTTTGGACTTTTTATACAGTGTGTCTGTTTGCTCTTTGCATATTTCAAGAATAGCAGAGGAATTAATTATTTGGAACTCAGATGGTTTTAATTTGATTACTCTTTCAGATAAAGTTGTTACAGGATCTTCAATAATGCCTCAGAAAAAAAATCCTGATTTATTAGAATATTTAAGAGGGAAAACTGGCACAACTTATGGAAATTTATTTTCAATGCTAACAATACTTAAGGGCCTTCCCATATCTTACTTTAAAGATCTTCAAGATGATAAAGAAATACTATTTAAATCCAACGAAATTCTTATCAACTGTATTGCAATTCTTAATGAAGTTTTAAAAAACTTACTACCAAATAAACAACAAATGCTAGATCTTGCAAATTCAGGTTTTATCACTGCTACAGATTTGGCTGATTATCTTGTTAAAAATCATTCAATGCCATTTAGAAAAGCATATCAAACTACGGCTATGATTGTTAATTTTGCAGAAAAGAGAAAGAAAAAATTAAATGATCTTAGCATTGAGGAACTAAGAAAAATTGAACCTAAACTTACAACCGAAGTATTAAAGATATTTAATGTAAAAAACTCAGTAAATTCAAAAAAATCTTATGGTGGAACATCTTTTGATAATATTAAAAAAATGATAATAAAATATAAAAATGCGTAACATGATAAAAAAATTAATTTTAACCTCTATAGTTTGTTCTCTGCTATTTTCATGTGGGAAAAAAGGAGACCCTGAGTACAAGGTTTCAAAAAATAATACCCTTATATTTAGGATTTAATGAAATATATTAATAAAAATCTCTCAATTGAAAATATTAGAGTGCAGGATATTGCTAAAAAATTTGGTACTCCTCTGTATTGCTATTCATATAAACAATTAAAAGATAATATAAATAATTTCAAAAAAAGCTTTAAATCGTTTTCTCCGCTAATATGTTTTGCAATCAAATCTAATACTAATGTAAATCTGATTAGAGAAATTGGTAAATTTGATTTAGGTGCAGATGTTGTTTCGGTGGGTGAATTAATGATGGCACTTAAAGCTGGTATAAAACCCAAAAAAATAGTTTTTTCAGGAGTCGGCAAAACTTCAAGTGAAATAAATTATGCGATTGATAAAAAAATTTTATTAATAAATGCTGAGTCTAAAAGTGAGATTAGTGAAATTGAAAGAATTGCCAAATCTAAAGGAGAAATTGTAAACATTGGTATTAGATTAAACCCAAATACAGATGCAAAAACCTTAAAACAAATTTCAACTGGTAAAAAAGAAAATAAATTTGGTGTAGATGAAAAAACATTTTTTGATCTTGTTGACTATTTTAAATTATCAAGGAATATTAATCTTAAATGCTTGAGTGTTCATATAGGAAGTCAAATTCTAGATCACAAACCCTATGAAAAAATGCTTAATGTGGTCAATAGAGTTATCAAGAAATGTGATCATAAATTTGAATTTATTGATCTTGGTGGAGGTATGGGAATATCTTATGAAAAAAATAATAAAAAACTCAATTATCAAAAATATAATGCTGCTATAAAGAAGTTTTTAAAGAATCATAATTCTAAAATTATATTTGAACCAGGTAGATCAATAGTTGGCAACATAGGTTCACTCATTTCAAAAATTATTTACATAAAAGAGAATGGTAAAAAAGATTTTATTATATTAGATGCTGCAATGAATGACTTTATGAGACCAGCATTATATGGTGCAAATCACAGAACTTTGCCTGCAATAAAAACAAATCAGACCTCAAAAAAAATTTATGAATTTGTTGGACCGATTTGTGAAAGTACAGACAAGTTTACAACATTAAATAAATTCCAAAAACTAAAAGAAAAAGACATCGTAGTAATGTGCGATGTTGGGGCTTATGGAATGTCATTAAGCTCAAACTATAATGTCAGACCAAAACCAACGGAAATATTAATCAGAGGCTCTAAAATTAGTGTCATTAAAAAAAGACAAAAAATAGAAGACCTGATTTAGCTTTGAAATAAATGATAAGAAACTTTTTATTTTCGTTCTTCTTTTTTACAGGAATTGTTTTTATTTCCTTAATATTTATTCCAGCAATTTTTTTACCTAAGAAGGTAGTTTTGTTTGGTGGAAAAATTATGGGCTATTGGACTTCTCTTTGCCTACAGATATTTTTATCAACTAAAATAATAGTCAAAGGTAAGGAGAATATAATTAAAAACAAAAAGTTTTTTATAGCAGCGTCGCATCAATCAATGTTTGAAACTTTTTTTTTACAGACCATTTATGATTCTCCAGTTTTTATTCTAAAAAAAGAATTATTAATGATACCTATATTTGGCTGGTACCTTAAAAAAATTGGCTCAATATCAATTAAAAGAAATAAGGCATCAAAAGAGAACCTTGGTTTTTTTGATGATATATTAAAACAAATCAATTCATCAGACAGACCTTTAATAATTTTTCCGCAAGGCACAAGATTGTCACCAGAAGAGAGAATGCCATTTAAAAAAGGTTCTGGTAGAATTTATGAAGAATTAAAAATTACATGTCAACCAATAGCAATTAACTCTGGAAATACCTGGCCAAAAAAAGGTGCAAAAAAAATTAATACAGTTTTAATTATTTCAATTTTAAGGCCTATCGAGCCTGGATTAGAAAAAGAAATTTTCTTAAAAAAATTAGAGAATGTTATTTACTCTGAATTAGATATTTTAAATTAGCCTTTCATAGGCATTACAACAAATATACTATCAAAGTCATTTGGGTCCTTAATTAGAGCTGGAGATCCAGTGTCATTAAAAAAGATTTCAATTTTGTCTCCATCTAGCTGTGATGCAACATCAATTAAATATCTAGAATTAAAACTAATTTCTAAATCATGCTCAAATTTTACATTTAAACTTTCTTTTCCATCACCGCTGTTAGTGTTATTAACTGATAAATTTAAAACATCTTTTGATAGATTAAATTTTACACCATCTTTTTTATCTAATGAAACTGAGGCAACTCTATCAACGGCGTCTAGAAATAACTTTAAGTCTATTTCTAATTTCTTTTGGTTATTTTTTGGTATCACCTGAATATAATTAGGAAACTTGCCATCAATTAACTTAGAAATTAAAATACTATTATTTAATTCAAATTTAATTTTAGATTTAACATTTGAAATTTTCACATCCCCATCATAACTCTCTAACAAAGAACACAATTGAAATATTGTTTTTTTTGGCAATATAATTGGTTCAAAATCCACTTTTTGATCTAATCTTATTTTCGATATAGACATTCTGTGGCTATCTGTTGCTGCTGCTGTTAAAAAATTTTTACCTTCAATATCAGTTTGGTGGAAAAAAATTCCACTTAAGTAGTGTCTTGTTTCATCATTAGAAACTGAGAATTTACATTTATTTAGCAATTTTAATAATTGTTTAGACTTTATGGAAAACTCATTTTGATTAAAGTTTTCATCTGTTAATGGAAATTCAGATGCACTAATGCAATTTAAATTGAAAATGGATTTCTCTGATTCAACTTGAAGCTTGTTAACATCTGTTAAAGTCAGATTGATTTTTTTTCCTGAAGAAAACTTTCTTATAATATCATAGATGGTTGATGAAGTGGTAGTTGTATTTCCTTCTTCAATAACCTCTACATTGTTAATTTGATGGATAAATATTAAGTCTAAATCTGTTGCAGTAATTGTTAAACTTGAATTGCTAGCATTTAATAAAACATTTGATAAAATTTGAAGTGTACTTCTTTTTTCTATTACACCCTGACAATAATTCAGTGCTTGCTGTAAATCTTGTTGGTTAACGTTAAATTTCATTTTCTTTAGTATACAATATTTGATTTTTTAAGTTATTAATATTGTTGGTCATATCTGGATCTTTTTCCTTCAATTTTTCAATTGTTTTAACTGAATGTATGATTGTTGTATGATCTCGATTAGAGAACTCCCTACCTATCTCTGGTAAGGATTTAGAGGTTAATATCTTAGTTAAATAAATTGCAGTCTGCCTTGGTCTGACGAGATATCTTGATCTTCTTGAAGATAGCATTTCATTTTTACTTATTTTAAAGAATTTACAAACAATAGATTGGATTAAATCAATTGTTACTTTGTTTTCACCTATATTTAGTAAGTCTTTTAGAACAACTTTAACTTCAGATAAATTCGGGACCTTGTTGTATATTCTTGAAAAAGATACAACTCTATTAATCGCACCAACCAACTCTCTGATACTTGTTGTAATTTCTGTGCTAATAAATTTTTGTATTTCTTCAGAGACATTTACTTGATTAGAGTAAAAAACGTTAAGCTCTTCTGCTTTTTGTTTAACAATCTTACTTCTAAGTTCGTAATCTGGTTTTTGGATATCGACAACTAAACCACCTGCAAATCTTGATTTAATTCTATCTTGAATTCTAGATAGCTTATTTGGAGCTCTGTCTGCAGAAATTATTACTTGGGAACCTTTGTCGAGCAATGCATTAAATGTGTGAAAAAACTCTTCTTGCATTGCTTCCTTCCCATTCATGAACTGAATATCATCAATTAATAAAATATCTGTATTTCTAAAATATTCTTTAAATTTTACCATGTCATTAGATTTAATTGACTTAACGAATTGATACATAAATCTCTCAGCAGAAATAAACATAACTTTATTTTTATCCTTCAGTGAAAGGCCAATAGAATTTAGCAAGTGAGTTTTGCCCATTCCAACACCTCCATAAATATAAAGTGGATTATAATGGGAAATATTCTCCGAAACTTTTAGTGATGCCTCATATGCCAGTTTATTGCTTGTCCCAGTTATAAAATTATCAAACCGTTTGTTGGGATCAATTCTGTTATATTGTAAATATGTATCTTTGATAAATGATACATTTTCACTATTTGTACTTGATTGAATATTTTTTGTGACGTCATTATCAGAGTTTTTTTCAACAATTTTAAATTCAATTCTTGTTAGATCTTTTTTATATACTTTTATAACTTGTAAGATCTGGTCTAAATATCTTGAGGTAATCCAGTCTCTAATAAATCTAGTTGAAACAGAGAGTAAAATATAATTGCTCATCTCTTCAACAAAGTCTATTTTTCTAATCCAACTTTCATATATATCGCTACCTAGTTTGCTCTTCATATCTTTTTGAATAAGAGCCCAATCTAAAGTTGCTGAAGAAGTACTTTTTAAATTTTGTGTTGTATTATTGTTAGACATAAATTTGTAGGAATAAAGTCAGTTAGAAGTAAAATAGAAATTATACAATAAAAATGTTTGTAAATTTGAAAATAAATAAAATCTCTGAGTGAATCGTTTTTTACGCGAATCAATATTGTAAAATATTTTTTGTAACACTATTCATTTTTTAAAAAAAGTATTTTACAAATTTAAAATCTATGAGTGTACGTCATAGAAAAAATAAATTTATTTACTAAATCTAGATGTAGTAATTTTATTATAAATTAATTCTTATGTAGTATGATTACTTTTGGTTGAATTTCAGCAACCGTAGGTAGTTCTTTATAAGGCCGAAATTTTTTTAGTTATTCTTGAAATATTTCTTGAAGCATTGGCCTTCTTAATAATTCCAGTCTTTGCAACTTTCATTAATTCAGAATTCAGCTTAGGTAGAAATTTTAAAGCTTCATCCTTTTTCTTTGTTTCAAGAAGAAGGTTCATTTTTTTTATAGCATTCCTATATTTACTCTTACGAGCCTTATTAACTAGTGTTTGCGTAGCAATTTTTCTAATTCTTTTAATTGCTGATTTTGTGTTTGCCATAAGCGCAGTGGTATAGCTCGAGAA
>Ga0209709_10003386_pt1 | contig 13258 bp, 12 predicted proteins | sample ArcticOcean_MG_C_2_FD_187435 | JGI IMG/M metagenome (GOLD analysis project Ga0209709, IMG submission 187435) | Marine microbial communities from western Arctic Ocean - ArcticOcean_MG_CB4_136 (SPAdes) (version 2) | ecosystem: Environmental > Aquatic > Marine > Oceanic | place: Arctic Ocean... | reverse complement strand
ATCGTCTTGTCACTGAAAGTCTAATTAATTAACAATTCAAAAAAGAATGGGGGGATCACATTTTATGAGCACTTGGCCAAGTGCTCATAAAGAGAGGTGGGTGCTCATAAGATATTTTATTGAATTAGAGTAAAAGGAGGATTTCGAGTAATCGGGGAGGCTACTGTAGAAACAAAGCGGGGACCCTGATTTTGCTCGCCTCATAAATTCTAATTAATTAAGAATCCTGAAAGAATGGGGGGATCACATTTTATGAGCACTTGGCCAAGTGCTCATAAAGAGAAGCCAGTGCTCATAAGATATTTTATTGAATTAGAGTAAAAGGAGGATTTCGAGTAATCGGGGAGATTACAGAAGTAACATTTTGTTCGGATACATGGTAATGCAGGAGTCTCCCTCATTTCTTTCAGAATGTCTAATCAATTAATATCCCCTATTACTCCAAATCCTCCTTTTACTCTAATTCAATAAAATATCTTATGAGCACCGGCCTCTCTTTATGAGCACTTGGCCAAGTGCTCATAAAATGTGATCCCCGCTTTCTTTCAGAATTCTTAATTAATTAGACTCCCCGATTACTCAGAATCCTCCTTTTGCTCTAATTCAATAAAATATCTTATGAGCACCGGTCCCTCTTTATGAGCACTTGGCCAAGTGCTCATAAAATGTGATCCCCGCTTTCTTTCAGAATTACTAATCAATTAAAGTTTTTTAGAGTTGCTCCCCCAATGTCGCATCATGCCCGCGCAGCTGCGAGCGCCAGCTTCAGTGACTCGAAGAAGCGCCCCTTTTCAACAACGGTCATGTCGGGCGAGTAGACGCTGTGTCCAAGCTTCCGGTGCTCTTTGATGTCCTCCCACGGCGGTGCGGTTGCGTACGCCACGTGATAGAACTTTGTGTGATTCTGAAATTCCTGCATCGACACTGCCGCGCGTTTGAGCTGCATCTGCGCGACGCCCACGTTGAAGTAGGTGGGTTCGTTTTTGGCTTCCATTACCAGCACGATCTTGTGCTCGTCGGAGTGCGCAAGGTAATCGTGGCGCACCTGTGCTCGCACGAAACGCGACACGCCCATACCGTAGCCCTCGCCACGTAAGTGCTGTATACCCCGCTCGTGCGTGAACGCGCGCTCGTGGCGTTTGGCCGACGTGAAGTGCTCCGTGAGGGCTGCGTTCGGGTCCGCGTACTCAGCCACGTCCTTGACGTACGCGGCGACCACGCGGCGCTGCTCCTGGCTGGTGTCCACCTCGCAGCCATTGCGATCGACCAGCGTCTCGCCTAGCATGCCTTCGATCTCCTCCTCACGCGCGCGCTTGCGTCGGTTTGTTGTCTCGGCGTGCTCCTTCACTTGATCCTCCCAAAGCGCGATGTTGGACTTGCGCACCGCAATCCGCCGCTCCTCCGCCTGCACAACGGCCTTCTCCTTCAGGATCTTTTGCGCGAGCGTGCTCGTGTTGATCGCGGTGGGCAACTCCTCGTTGTCGGAGTCCTGTGGCGTCTCCTCGTCGTCGCTTGGTGCGAGACGGGCCGCCGCCGCTTGACTTCGTGGCACGTAGGTGCGCAGCTCAGTTGAAAGACTGTCGTTGCCGTTGTCGCCGTTGTTGCCGTTGTCGCCGTTGTTGCCGTTGTCGTCTTGGTCGTCTTGGTCGTCTTGGTCTTCGCCCTCTTCGTTGTCGCCGTTGTTGTTATCTCCGCTGTTGCCGTTGTCGTCGTTGTCATCGCCGTCGTAGTCGCCGTCGTCAAATGCCGGAGAAATATCCACCACGCTGTCTATTTCGCTGCCCTGGCCCTCGCCGGAAGCCAGGGCACTGTTGCTTGCCCCCCGGTCACTCAACAATTCGCACTCGCTTGCAATGGCAAGCTTCACGCCCTCACGCACCAGCGCGTTGGAACATGGAGGCACGTAGCACACCACCGCCACGCTTACGTAGCACTTGCCCGTTCGAGCGAGCGAGGTGCCTGGAGGGAAGTGGTACTCGGGTTTCCTCCCTGGCGCGGGCACCCGAAGCCATTCCTTGAAGCCCTTCCACGAGAGGGTCTCTTCGTTGTGCGCACTCAGGACGTACCGCACCAGCTTCGACAGCACGCGAACAAAGTACCCATGGCCCGGCACGTAGCGCCCAATGGTGTTCGGTTTCGCAAACGTCCACGCCCTTGCCTTCGTGGCCGTGAAGAAGACACACTCGCCAAAGCTATCCCTCGCGCGCTGCTCAAATTGCTGCTTGTAGCGCATCAACATGGGAACGCACTCGGTCAGCCGTTCCGTGTGGTCAGGGCGCGCCGCCGCCGCGCTTTGCACCTCGGTGCGGAGCATCTCCCAGTCGGCCTCGGTCTTGATCAGCAACTCGGCAGTGAAGGTTTTGCGCGCGCGGGGGGGCACGTGCCGGCCTTCCTTCACGACGGTGCCGCAGCTGTGCGACCAGTCGGTGGTAAGGGGGGCACGCTTTGCGGCAGGAGAATCACCCACGATCATTCAAGGCGTGTATTTTTTGTTTGTTTCTTGCAAACACGCGCTTCAAATCCAAGTTAACGGCCCACCACAAAAGTGGGAGCAATGCGCGCGGCTCGTGTAATTGCGCTAGGGATGCGTTGCTGCATTCTTCTTGACCTTGACGTCGTCGTAGAAGAGCTCGATGGTGTGCACCTCGGGCTTGGGCCGGTCGGCCTCGTCCCACGCCGCCCAGGTCGCCGTGTAATCGACGAGGTACTCCTCGACGACTTGGGCGAGCTTCTCGAGGCGCGCCGCCCACTCGGCCTTGCGACTCGGCTTGACGCGCGCAATGCCGTCCTTGCCGATGCCCCAGCACGAGGGCACGCGCTCTCCCGCGACCGGGTCGTCGTACGCGTCGGGGTTCATGCGGACGAAGAAGAGCGGCTTCGTGTGCCGGTTGATCCAGAAGTGCACATCCTTCTCCTTGTTGCGCTCGTCCGCGCACAGATAAAACCAGTGCGAGTTCTCGTCGGTCTCCAGCACGAGGTCGTGCGACTTAACGCCCAGCAGGTGGATGAGTGGCCGGTGGTCGGGCCGACGGCGCGTGCCCTCGACGCGCCGGTCCATGACCCACTTAAGTGCCGGGTGCGACGCCTCCCAGCGCTTCTCGAGGAAGGCGCGCACTGCCTGCTCCTTGGCGTGCATGTGCTTCTTGGCGTTCTTGGCCAGCTCGTCGTCGGGGAAGGCCACACAGTAGCAGCCGCAGCAGTACTGCACACCGTCCTTGAGGTAGCGCACTTGACCATCGGACTCGTTCACTTGGATGCAGTTGTTCAAGGGGCACACCGCGTCGTTGGCCCCCCCCGGACAGCGGGGGCCCCCGCCGTGTCCCCTGCAATGGGTGTTGGGAATGCCGGCGGCGTGTTGTATTGCGCTGGTGCACCCGCGCTCGGCACACGCGCGTTGCCATGCCTTGCCGCTTCGCACCACCACGCGCGGATTCTGGTTGTCCTGTTGGTTGAGGACGGCGTAGCGCTTGCCGAATTCGGCGTCGATCACACCTGAGGGGGGGGCCTCCTCGATGCCCTCGTCGGCGCACAGCTGGGCCAGAAGCACGCGGCCCGCGGCGCGCTTGGCTGCCACTTCGGTGTCGCCTTCGCCGTGTCCCTTGCAATGGGTGTTGGCCGTGCCGAAAGCCCACTGCATCATGTTGGGGCACCCGCGCTCGGCACACGCGAGTTTCCACTTCTTGCCGATTCGCACCATTACGCTCGGCTTGTGGTTGTCCTTCTTGTTGAGCACGGCGTAGCGCGTGCCGAATGCGGAGTCGCGCGCACTATCGGGGTCGGCCTCCTCGATGCCCTCGTCGGCGCACAGCTGTGCCAGCAGCACGCGGCCCGCGGCGCGCTTGGCTGCCGCTTCGCCTCCGCCTCCGCCGTGTCTCTTGCAATGGGTGTTGGGCGTGCCGGGGGTGGAACGAATCATGCTGGTGCACCCGCGCTCGGCACACGCGCGGAACCACTTCTTGCCGGCACGCACCACCACTCTCGGCTTGTAATTGTCCTTGTAGTTGAGCACGGCGTAGCGCTTGCCAAATGCAGCGTCGAGCACACCATCGGGGTCGGCATCCTCGATGCCCTCGTCGGCACACAGCTGGGCCAGCAGCACGCGGCCCGCGGCGCTTTTAGCTTCCACTTCGGACTTGGTCGCTCTGGGTTTGTTTTTGAGGATCGCCTTACGCGACGACGTCGTAGTCGTCGTCGCAACCGATTTGCTCATGGTCGTCGTCGACGCAATACGCGTGCCAGTTTGCTCTCAGGTGGCGGCCACAAGTCACAAGGTTTTGGTTAACGGTCCAGTTTTTTTAAGGGCGCGGAGCAACGCGCGCGGCTCGTGTAATTGCGCTAGGTCTTTCGTAAATATCACGGTTACGAGAAGCCCACAAGGAGGGGCGTCAACATGAAACGCCGCGCACACGAAGGGTTGCAGGGCTACCTCAAGCAGCTTCGGGGGCCCGGCGAGGTCGGGTCCACCAACCCGCAGCCGCGGCTGCCCGTTGGCCCCGATGCGCCGCTTCCCATCGGCATCCGGCCTATCCCCACGAGCTCGCAGCGTCCCAAGCCCACGAACGCCACGATCGTGTACGCGCGCACGGCCGTGACCAACTGCCATGACCTGGGCCGGAGTTCCGGGGGGTCACCTACCGCGCTGGCCATGGCCGAGGGCGACGTGGTGCTCACGCAGCGCATGGCGCCCGCCACGCGCGCGCCGCTCGGCCAGAACGTGAAGGTAATCTCAATGAAGCTTCTGAACGAGGACCTGAAGCGCATGGGTCCTATAACGGACGCCGAGTTCTTGACCGAATTTCTCGACCCGGAGGGGAACTTTAAGTGGTGCCCCGACGGCGTGGTCAACAACCTCGACGGCGCCGACCCCATGAACGAATTCAAGGACTTTGCAATTGCCAACGTGGCGCTGCAGGGCTTTGTGCGCTTTTCGACTCTGCCGTTTGGCAACGCGGCTGTCGGTCACAACTTTCCAAGCAGCCTCACACAAAAAGGCGTGCGCAATGGCGACCGCGTCTACCTTGTGCTCTCGCAGTCGCAGTCGAAGCGAGGCGACAAGAGCACATACCAATTCGGCCTTGTGCTTGCCTCACATATAACAACCGGCAAGTTCGAGACGCGCAAGCCGCCCAATGCCACGGAGGGCGAGCGGAAAGTGGTACGCGCATGGACGCTTGGGCGCGTCGTGGACGGCAACCAGTCCAAGAACATGGTGACGCTCTGTGTGGGCGTGGCGCCCGTGGTGAAGGAGGGTGGGCTTTCGGTCGACCAAATGCTGGACCACGCGTGGTTGGACCACCGGAAGGATGAGCACACGAAGAGGCTCGAAGAGATCATGACCATTTTATCGACACCCGCCTGGGTGCAAGAGCAGTTGGAGCGCACGGACGTGGACTGAGTCAACGGATATGGGACGCGTCTGCGTCAGTGGCGTCGTGGCTGTGTGGAAGTCCGGTGTTTGTGTGCAGGTAGCAAAGAATACATAACTCTCAAAACGCGATTCTTTAAACAACAAAGGCCGCTAACCGCTACCCACTCGGCTCGCACCCAAGGGACCAAGTGTCAACTCGCTCGCACCACCATGTCCTCCCGTATGTACCAAAGCTACCAGGGACCGACCGACCCCAGCCTGACACACTCCCTCACCGAGGGCTACCAGCCCGTCAGCCGCATCGGCGAAGTTGTGATCAACAGCTTCAGTACGCCCATCCCAATTCGAACCACGCTCACGCACACCGGTGGGTGAAGGCAAAGTTGCACCCCCCCTAAGATTGCGCCTTCCTTTTTTTTGCAGTTGATTCGTACGAGTTCACGGCGCTGCCCGAGACGATCTCGATAAAGGAGGTGGCGCCTCTGACGGAGCTGGCGAAGGCGCCTAAGGCGGGCCAGTCGGCCGAGGCGCGGGCAGCAGAGCTGACTGCGCATGGCAACCAATCCTTCGAGTACAAGCCGCACTTCCACGAGTGGGCGACGGCGCTTCCTGGCATGATCTGCGTGTCGCGCAAGGCGCGCAACGCCACCTTCCGCAACTACGTTGCGGCTGAGACCGCAACGCCCACCGTCTCGTGCTGCGCGTGCCTGGGCGCCGACGACATGAAGAACTTCTACTTTGCCGGCGTGTGCCGCTCCAAGTCCGTGCGACCCATCGACGATGGCGTGGGCCCGTCGGTCGACGAGTTCTTCACCCTCGCGATTGGCGGCATGTGCACGCTCCTCAACAACAGTTCTACTGCTATCTTCCCTGGCGACATGCTGGAGTGGTGCTTCTACAACGAGGGTGTTGGCAAGCACGGCATGCTTGCCAAGTCCAACCCCACGCGCGGCACGGGCAAGCCGCGCAGGATCACCGTCAAGATTGCCACGGCCGCCAGCGAGCGCGTCATTGGCAGGGCTTTGTCGTTTGCCAAGGCGGGTGAGACCTTCGACCTTCTTCTCAAAAGCTGCTAGAGCAGCGCACGCGCTCGGTCCCCGGGCATCATCGCGGTATTGTCGGATTTAAAGGGACACTCTTGGTGGGTTGTAAGTGGTCTCAACGGTAGCATTCTCTTCTCAAAAAAAACAAACAAACATTGCGCCTCACACCACCCCCGAAATTGCTTACCGGGTGTCGACTTTGCAACTGTTAGCAATCGGTCGAGCACCAGTTGCAATATTGTCGGGATGCCGCCCAAGAAGCGCAAGGCGGTGAGCAAACGAGGGGGGCAACGAAGTGATGGCAAGCAACAGCGCCTGAACAACGAATTGCCCAACCAGACGCCACAGGAGCTCGAGCTCTACGGCCCAAGGCCACACCCGACGCGCGAGGGGCCGGCCAAGATATTCACCGTCTACGGCACGGGCGCGTACATGATCCACAAGGAGCAGCTGGTGTCCTTGAAGCCATCGGCGAGCGAGGCGGACCGCGAGGCGCAGAGCCGGCAACGTTTGATGATCAATGCGGGCAAGCCCTCTCCGTCGGACCCCAACGCCGGCGCCTGCTTTCACGCCGACTTCGGCTTCACGCCAAAGGACGAAGACGTGCACGAGCTTCAGTGGCACGACCCAAAGCCGCTCACGTTCACGCTCAGCGACGCCGTCTTCTGCTCGGGTGCCGACGCGCTGGCGCGCTACGCGGGCGGAAAGGCGCTTGCGGACGAGCGGGGGTCCGCAGGGCTCTTTGTGATCTTGTTTTTAAACGGCGGCGAGGCTGTGCCTGCACCGAGGGTGGCGTCGGACCATCCGGGCTACGTGGCGTTTCAGCGGCAGCGCACGCGCATCCTGCACAACCTTCGCAAACTGTTCCTCGTCTACCCCATGGCCGTCATGTCGAGTTTGGGTCCAAACGGCTGGCCACGCGACCTCGTCGAGCACAAGGAGGTCGTGACGCCGACAATGCTCGGCTGCTTCGCGAGCATATTCTCGGACAAGCGTGAGGGCGCACCCGCGCGCCACGCGTCCATCTGCGGCTACCACGACCAGTGTAGGCTGCACATGCTGCCGCCTCGGCACGTGCGCAAGGTCCGGGAACTGATTGCGCACTTTGAGCTCGCAAACGATCTGCCGCCCGTGTGGGACAACCTGGAAGACGGTCAGGTCGCGCTCGAGCCGTACCGCGAGCGCGTGCTGACTTACCTGAAGCAGCGACATCCCACCCTCACGCCGGAGGCCGACGAGTGGCACTCCGTCTACAGCACCATGCCGCTTGCCAAGCCGTGGGTCCAGCGGTGCAACCTGAAGCACCCGACCGGCGAGACGCGCGAGGTGGGTGAGGGCCAGCCGCCCGAGCCCGTGCTCGTGCCGCTTGTGCGCGGCGGTGCCGAGGAGCGCAACGGTGTTCCGTGGCTGTACCTAAACGACCTCGACGACTCGGTGCACGCGCGATCCGTGCGCGACGCGCTCGTGTGCCTCTCGGGCCGCACGCCCAATCGGCGGCGCACGCCGGTCGAGGACGCTACGGCCGTGAAGGCGCTAACGGTTGCGCTTGCGGAGGCGGATGTGCGAATTGCGGAGTGGGAAGCGTGGTCGGTGCGCGTGATTCGCGCCTGCCCCAACGCGTCGAGCATATTGCCCGCCAGGCCAAAGTAAGGGTGTGCGCGCCTCGGTGTGCGCTTCACGCGCCCACGTTGAACGATGTGGTGGCACTTCTGGGCGATCATCTCTTCTATTCTGATTCTTTCAATCGGTATGCTGTGGGCCGTCGTCAGCTGCGCTATGCGGTGCTTCTACCCACAGGGCTCGCGCGGTCCCAAGCTGCGCACCTTCCTCAACGGGACGGTCAAGGACCTGTCCGATCGACCCGCCAACGAGCCCGACCGCTACGTCATGAAAAATGGTGAGCTCTCGTGGCGAGACACAGCGCCACCGCCACAGTTTGTGTACCAAGCGTGATCGGTCTTACAGAAACTCGAGTATACAGTCACACAGTCCCTCAAACCCGCTTAAGTTGCACAGCACGTTTGGTTTGCTCTTTTTATCAACCTTGTAGAGCACCCACCGCCGCTGGTCCGTGAGCAGCGCCAGTCGCTTCACGCCGCTTGCGGGTGGCTTCGTCTCCAGAAATGGTAGACTCACGCGCCCTAGGAATGCATCCTGCTTGCGTATGGGGTCGTCGCCTCCTTTGGTCGTGAGCACCGCCGCGCCCGCCAGAATCGCACACGCACGCTCGAGCGGGTCGGTGCCGTTTGTCCAAATGTACTCACATCCCGCCATGGCGCAGCTGTGTGCGGAGTTGACCGCGTCAGCGTGGTCGATTCCCGCGGTCGTGCTCGCCGTGCGACTCAGCATCAGCGTCCGCCGCACGCCGATGATGCCACTCGGCAGCAGAAACGACAGCAATAAGTCGCGGAGAATCTGCAAAGGATACCATGCGTATGTGCACAAGGAAAGAGATCGGTTCAAGGTAAAAAAGGACGCACCGACTGTCCCGCCTCCGACTCGCCCGCTTGCGCGATGCCGAGCAGCCGCGTCTCGCGCGGCACCGGGTGGTCGGCCGTCGCCTTGAGCGAGACAAAGTCGGACACGCCGTGCGCGAGCAGCAGGTTTTGCGCCATGCACGCGGCCGACGTGCGAAAGAAGAGGTTTGCCAGCCGCTCGTGCTCCGTCGATGTGTTGTTGCTCAGCATGTGCGCGACGTACTGAAGCACGCTCATCGTCAGGGCGCCCGCGGTGGCTGCCGGCGGCGGTGGCGGCGGCGGCGGTGCAAGCGTGGCCGCCTCGGTGCCAGTGGACCCCGCGGGCGTCTCGTCCTCGGGCGCCTTGCGCTTTCGTCGGGCGCGTGTCTCGAGCACGTTGGCGAGGGTCGCGGCGTTGGCCCGCTCCACCACCTCGCGCGTCACATCGATTTCGACGGCGCCGCCATTCCGCGCCTCGATGGTCGCCAAGAGGACGAAGATGAGCACGGCGCTCTGCTTTATCAGCGCCATGGTTTCCTCGTGGTCTTCGCCCTCCTCGTCACCCTGCTCCCCGACGGCGTGTCGTCGGTACATGGCGATGCCGCAGCACAGGAGCGCCTTGGCCGCCTTTGGCGAGACGTCTTCGTCGTCGAGGACGGCATCGCGCAGCTTGCACAGCGTGCGGCCTATAGAGAGGTGCGCCAGCAACGACAGTCGGTCCACCAGCGTCTTGGCACGCAGCCGGTCGACGAGTTCCTCCACTGTGCGCTTGCGCCCCGCCGCGCCAAGCTCCGAAGAGCTCGCGGACATCGCGCTAGCAAGATATGCTACCCATTGCTTTTCTGGGCAGCAATATCGTCAGCGCTAGCGCTGTCTATGCACCCGGCGGCGGTTGCGCTAGGGATCCTGACACTTTGTGCACTGCTCTGCCGCACCTTTCGGCTGTGCGCGCGCAGGCAGCGGGACGCCTTCCTCGACCACGAGCGCACATCTTACAGGCTGGTGCTGCCAAGGCGCTTCTCGTACCAGACCTTGCCCACTACGGTCGTCGTATGAGGCTGCTCTTCGACGCGGCAACCGAGGAGCTGCACGCGTACCTCGCCGAACAGCTGCACACGAGCAACCCCACCATGGTCGTTCGCCACCTGCGCCAAGGCTCGAACGACATTACCATCGACCTGCTCGCCCACCACCGCACGGCCGAGATCGATCGGTTCGTGCTCGCCTACTGCTGCAACGCGGAGGGCAACCGTGCGCACGACGGCGTCAACTTGCGCGAGCGGTCGTCGCCGCGCACCATCACCGCCATCGCTGGGACGCTTGCTCGGGCGAGGGACGTTCAAAAATTTGCGTCGCACAGCGCCGCGCTCGCGTGGATGCGCTCGGCCTCACACGCACCTTGCGACTTGTGCGGGTGAGGAAGGCAATAGAAAAAAGTGTGCGGATTCGTGATGTTACTAATTGATCCCACCGATCTGTCGGTTTACAAATTGCCCGAGGATGCAATTACCAACGTCAACGGAGCGCCCGTGCACACGATTAATTTCAACCAATTTGAGAAGGCGGCGCAACAATCGTATAGCAATCTCATCCTGGAGCCCAGACAAGGAACCGAACCATGCATTCGCGCCAGCAGCATAGTTTTTGTCCATTTGAAAGGAAACACCAACACGTTCCTATGGGCATCGCGCATTTGCGTGCAGCACACTTACGAATACCCCAACGTTCACAACTGGACCCTTGGCAACGAGTTTTTGCTCTTGTGGCCCGCGCCGATTGCAATACATACGTGGTTGAGCTTCAAGGAGCGCGCAAGGCTGTGTAACAACAATCTCGACGCACCGAGTCTGCTAGTAGTGGACCATCCACCGGCGCTCAGTCAGCTCCAGGGCATCGACAGCATCGCGCACGTTGGCAAAGTGAAGCCGTGCGACCTGACCGTTGCGCAACGATTCTTCGTCGCCTCGCTCAAACCAAACTTGCCACGATTTGCAACTCGCCAGCCGGGCGACGATTGGTGCACTCGCTTGAGCAAGACTGATGCGGCGGTGGCGAAAGAATACCCTTGCACCACGCCTTCCGCGAAACGTCACGCATGCCAGATTACGACCCTCACGCGCGGCACCGCTGCACTCGAGCTTCCCGAAGAATTGATTGGTCGTATCGTATCAATGCGTCTCGCCGAGGACATGTGTGCGATCGAGACGGCGGTGACGACCGTTGCGCGGCTGAGCGCCGTATCGCGCCAGTTTTGCGCGTGCACGCGCGACGCGACGCGGCGCATGCTCGATCGAGTCCACCCGCTGTGCACACAATTACACGGCCCGCACCCAAAATCGCCGGCCTGGGTGCAATCAATGCTTTGGGCATCTTGCCTTACTCTTCGTTCTTCGTTCGCGCTGGACTTGGGCAAATGGCCCGTCTACGTACGCCAACGGCGCGCGCTCGCAGCCAACGAGGACGCGTCGCGCTCCGACGATGCGAGCGCGCGTCATACTTTGTTGTGGGATTGAAAAAATGTTAAAGGGGGGTGCCCACAAATCCTAATCAGGGTCCCTGGTTTCGGTGTTCAAGTCCGACATTTTTGCAAATGTCAACCAAGTCGTCATCAAAAGACGTCAAGTACAACTTGTAACTTCTTACAAAGTGCAAACTGTAAAACTTTTCGAGCAAAAAGCGTCAAGTGCGAGGCAAATTCGAGAGGGGGTAAAATATTGCGCACATGTGCGAAGGTAACCTTGGGACTGGTGCGCCCGTCGCGGTTGCTTGAGGTTGTGCAATGCCCAAGGGGCAGCGATGCGTCAAGCGCGCGAAGCGAGACGTCCCCGACCGATTAACCGACTTGCCGGCCGAGCTCAAAGTGCTCATCGTTGAAGCTGCGACGTGCAACCCAAAGTTCAAGGGCATGTTCCCAGAATTTGTGGTGTGCGAGCGGGGGCGACTTGCTGTTGTGCAGGCCATTCGGCTCATCAACACCTCCTTTGCGCGCCTACGCAAGACCACCAAGGTGCTCTACGACGTGACCTCGTCGTTTTGGGCGGCGCAGTCGGCTATGAAAGCCGCGTGGAAACCCGCGACCGACATCCTCGCCGTGTTCAGAAGGCAGCCACAGGGCATAGAAATTGCACTGTACACCAAAGAGCGGGAGGCATTCTTCGCGGTGCTCACTGTTGCAAAGGGAGACCTTACGATGCTTAAAGAGTTCCTGTCCTTTCAGAAGCGCCGCAAGGACTTGGTTGACACGCACCTTCAGGAGTCGGGCGTATACGATCCCAACAGTGCGTAGTTTTGTGTACCGTGGGTCAGGCGTGTAAATTGTTGCTTTGGTGCAAGTTTCTAATCTTGTGACTGGTGAACTTTCAAATTCTCGAGCAACAACGATGGCCAAGCGGTCGCGCCCGGAGGCGTCGGCGCCGAGTGCGCCTCAGATTGTCGTTAAAAACCTCACAATAAACAACTACTTTGCGGCCGCGCCTGCGGCCGCGCCCGAGGACGCAACCGCGACCGAGCAACCCACCGAGCGCCTCTTTGCGACCAACGACGACCGTCGCAAACGCGTGAGCGTCAAGAAGCACGGCAAGCCGTGCTCGGTCTACGTCTGGTACTCGGCGAGCGACGGTACGCTCAAGGGCGGGTGCCACAACACGTGCACCAAACAGTTTGTCGACCTCGACAACTTTGCGCCGACCGACGGGTCGGCGCACACACAGTGCGATCGCACCAAGTTTGACGCGGCGTACACGGCGTACAAGGCGGCGCACGCCGCTGGCGACCACGACGAGTGCGTCGCGCAGCGCACCGTCCTCGAAAAGCTGCGCACCAAGTGTTGCTTTACGTGCCGGCCCGATCCGGGCTACCTGTCGCCGGAGCCGAAGGCGTGCAAGGAGTGGTACGACGCCCAGCGCAAGGCCGCGGCCGCGCGGAACAACGGGTGCGCGCACCAGGACTGCCCCGAGCGCGGCCCTGACGTCTGGTGCATCCTCGCCGCCGAGCACGGGACCAACCCTAAGAAGAAGGACGGCGACAATAACACGGTAGACCTGAGCACCTACATGTGGTGGGCGTACCACGGGGGCGTGCCGGCAATGGAGGAGGAGGCCAAGCAGATCGAGAAGTGGACTTGCAAATGCTGCGCTGGGCTCGACCCCTCGTCCAGCTCGGCCAACCGGCGCGGCGACCCGGAGGACATGCCCGATGGCAAGTGGGACGGCACGAAGGCCGAGGTCGCGGAGTACCATCGGAAGCACAGCGCCGTGCGCGTGTACCCCAAGCAGCGGTACGTGGACAGGTGCAAGCGCGGCGTTGGCAAGTGCGCCTCCTGCGCGCGTCCCGTCGTCAAGGGCAAAAATGAGGTCATGTTCGAGTGGAACCACCTCGACGAAGCGACGAAG
>Ga0209709_10003385_pt1 | contig 13261 bp, 18 predicted proteins | sample ArcticOcean_MG_C_2_FD_187435 | JGI IMG/M metagenome (GOLD analysis project Ga0209709, IMG submission 187435) | Marine microbial communities from western Arctic Ocean - ArcticOcean_MG_CB4_136 (SPAdes) (version 2) | ecosystem: Environmental > Aquatic > Marine > Oceanic | place: Arctic Ocean... | reverse complement strand
GTCTAATATTTTAAAAATGAATGATGATAAAAAAAAAGAATTACAATCAGCTACATTTGAAAGACTTCTTAGACACCTAGATGAAAGAAAAGATGTTCAAAATATTGATATTATGAACCTTGCTGGTTTTTGCAGAAACTGTTTATCAAGATGGTATCGTGAGGAAGCAGAAAAAAAAGATATTTCAATTACAGATCTTGAGGCTCGTGAACATGTTTATGGTATGCCTTATTCAGAATGGAAAGAAAAATATCAGAAATAATTATTTTTCTTTAAGTCTCGGAAATAATTCCACGAAATTGCAAGGTTTGTGATTTATATCTAATTGGTGTTTTAATATTCCATCCCATGCGTCAGTAACACCCCCAGATGAACCTGGTAAAGCAAAAACATATTTTCCATTAGCTAATACCGCACAAGCTCTAGATTGAATAGCAGAAGTTCCAACAGTTTTTAAACTTAGTGTTCTAAACACTTCTCCAAAACCAGGAATATGTTTATCAGCAATTTCATTTACTGCTTCTGGTGTTACATCTCTTCCTGTTAAGCCAGTTCCACCAGTAGTGATAATAACATCAATGTTTTCTTGATTTATCCAATCTTTTAAAATTTGAACAATATCTTCTTTAGTGTCTTTACAAATTTTTCTATCAACTAATTTATGCTTAGCTTCTTCAATCTTACTTACCAAGATTGCACCTGACTTATCAGTATCAAAAGTTCTGGTATCTGTAACTGTCAAAAGTGCTATATTTACAATCATAAATTTTAATTAATTATAATGTTTATCTTATCATTTTTATTTTTTCTAACAGCAATATTATATTCTAGTGTGGGTTTTGGTGGTGGATCAACATACCTTGCACTTCTATTAATTTGGGATGTTCCTTATCAAGTTTTTCCTATTCTGGCTCTTTGTTGTAATATTATTGTCGTTTCTGGTAACTGTTTTAACTATATTAAGGCTGGTAATATTAATATTAAACTTTTAACACCCTTTGTATTTTCATCGATACCCTTTGCTTTCATTGGGGGATCTCTCCAATTAGATAAAATTTTTTTTGAAATTTTACTTTTTACAGTTTTAACATTAGCTGCTGTTTTACTACTTCTTAAATTTAAATCTTTTAATGAATCAAAAGAGGTTAATTATGATATTCCTAAAGTAGTTTCATTCTTAATTGGTGGAACTATAGGATTTATATCTGGAGTAGTTGGTATTGGTGGTGGTATTTTTTTAAGTCCAATACTCTTATTAATTAAAGCAGGTAAAACTAAACATATAGCTACTACAGCATCTTTATTTATTCTTATCAACTCTATATCAGGACTTTTTGGTCAATTCACAAAAGGTTTTATTCTTAATGAAATATATTATTACTGGCCTCTTTTTTTGTTAGTTTTGATTGGTGGTCAATTGGGAAATTTTTTAAACATAAAAATTTTACCTGCTCGTCTTATGATCCTTTTAACAGCTGGACTTGTTATATTTGTTTCTGTTAGGATGGGTTTTAGACTGTTTGTATAAATTACTAATCACAAAATATAATAATGAAAACATTTAGAGCATTTGGCCCAACTTTAGGAAAAAGTAAACTATCAAAAAAAATTATCAGGGTAATAAATAATCATGTTGATAAAACAACAATATCTCCAAAAAATGATTATAGTTCTAAACTTGCTAGTCAAATTAAGAATGAAATAAAATTTACCAAAACTTTTATTAATAAAAACTTGTCTAAAGAGTTGATAAAAAATATTAAAATTTATTTAGAACAATCTGATGTTTCAAATATCAAGGAAATTAAGATTGTTAATTTATGGGTAGTTAGGCAGCTTAAGAATGAATATAACCCAATTCATTATCATAATGGTCAATTATCTGGTGTTGGTTATCTTAAAATACCTAAAAATATGAATCGAAATAAAATGGTTAAAAATAAGAAAATTAAGACCAATGGGACTATTGATTTTATAAATGGCCAAAGAGGATTTTTGAGCAAAAGTATCTACAACTTAAATCCTAAACTTGGTGACTTGATTCTTTTTCCTAATTATTTAATGCATACAGCCTATCCATTTAATATTGATGGCGAGAGAAGATCTTTCTCTTTTAATGTCAAAATTAAGTTTAAGAAATAATTTACAATAGTGATAAATTAATATACTAATCATATTACCGATTTGATCCATATTGCAGATACTAAATGCTAAAAAGGAAATCATTAAAATAATTGGTAAGGGTAATTGGACTATATTGTGCACCTGGCTAAAGCCAAAGCACTAAAAAAGCAAGGAATAGAGATGGATATTAATTTTTTCAAAAAAACAAGAATTCTAGATGGTGGTATGGGTCAAGAATTGTTAGCAAGAGGTATGGAGGCAAATGGTACTCTCTGGAGTGCTAATGCATTGTTGCAGGAAAAATATCATAAACTTTTATTAGATACACATCTGGATTTTATAAATTCTGGAGCTGAGATTATTGTAACAGCAACATTTACTACAAGAAGAATGAGATTAAGAGATAATGGTATTGAGGATAAGTTTGAATATTTAAATACTAAAGCCGGTGAAATAGCTAAAAAAGCAAAAGATTTAAACCCAAATATTTTAGTTGCAGGAGGATTACCTCCTCAATATTTGACCTATGAGGCTGACACACGATCTGATGACGAAATCAAAGAAAATTTTTATGATCAAGCGAGATTACTTAACCCTTTTGTCGATTTCTTTTACTTTGATGTTTTAAGCAGCATAAGAGAGTTTAAACTAGCAATTGAAGCAATAGAAAGTTTTAACAAGCCTTACTTAGTAGGTGCACACATTTCTGAGGGTATAAAATTACCAAGCGGTGAAAATATTTCTCAAATTATCTCAAAAATAAATCACAAAAATTTACTTGGCTTAATACTTTCATGTGTATCACCAGAAAATTATGAAGAAAATCTTAATGAAATAAAAAGCCTTGGTATTCCCTTTGGTTTTAAACTAAATGGATTCATCACAACAAAACCTGTATCAGGTTACACAAATACTTTTAATAAAAGTAAAGCAGGAAACCCAAATGAGTTTTTGGGTCATAGAAACGATTTAACACCAAAAAATATGGCTTTATTTGTAAAAAAATTTAAGGATGCTGGGGCTACTATTTTGGGGGGATGTTGTGAAACAAGACCAGCTCACATAGAGGAAATGGCTAAGCTTAAATAATTAATCATTATCTGTTAGGCCAGCTCCAGCTCCACTTTCTTTTAAACTTTCATTTTCTTCAACAAAAGTATTTTCTGAGAGCTTATAAAGCTCTTTCCATTCTTTTTCTTCAAATGAATCAACATTCTTAATGAATTTAATTGTAATATCATTGCCTATAGTTGTAATTTCATTTTTTAAAGCATTTGAATATATACTGTTACCATAATTCAATAAGAATTCTCTTTTGTCTATTTTTAAATGTATTTTTTTTCCTATAACTTCTGAAGCTCTACTAACAAAAGGCAAAAAAAGTATTGGGTATGCTATACTTTGAAATCTTATTTCATTCAAATTTTCTAAAGATCTAACTTGATCTAAAAAACTTACACCGGCAATTATGGGACAAAATTCAAGCTGTGAACTTTTATTTTCTTCACTTATAAGATTTAATATCTCAAAATTCCTTTTAACTCTTACTTTGTAATAATAATTTAAGTTTTTTATGCCTGGTAATCCTAGCATTTCTAGCATCCTAATATTTTTTCCAACTTCTTCTGCTATACCCCAGTCAAAACCAGCTGCTCTACTTGCTCTTTTTGATACTGTATCTATTTCACTAAATGATTTCATTAATTTAAAGAATTATATACCCAGCTATCGTCATAACTTTTTAATTGTTCAGGCAATGGCGCTCCTTGGAACATACATATTCTCAACCATTTATCTGACCTTGGATCAAATTTAAGAGCTCCAAAAAATGAAAGTTTTAATCTCAACATATCAATAGGAACTACGGATTTGCTAATTGTATTATCTTGTATTTCTGAATATGGAAACTTTTCAACTATAAATGCTCTTCTAACAACATGTCTCAAATGATTATTTTTTAATAGAAACTTGTCTATGGTTAAACTGTTTTTTACAACTGATAGTACTTCATATAATTTTTTAATATCCCTAGCTATAGCAAGTGGCTGTTCTAACTCAGATCCTTTTTCATCAAATCTATCTGCTAATCTTGGCTCTTCTTTATTTTTTGAAATAAACCAAAAATTTTGATTATTTTCACTTTTTGAAAAATCTATTTTCAATATATTCTTATACCTATTTTCCAAAATGTCCTTTAATTCTAAAACTGTGCGATTAGTTGGTATATTAAAGTATTTTTCTTCCTCGGAGCTCATTTTTTTGATTAAAGGATTAACTATTTGATCATATGGCTCCATCATCATAGAAACAATATATTCTATACACTCATCTCCTGAATTTTTTTCTATCCACTTATAAATTTCATTGAATGCAAACTCATTATCAAAATTAAAATCTTTTTCCATAAAGGTAATAAAATTATTTAAATCACTTAATAGAGATCTAATTTTTTTTTGTTGATATTCACTTTCAGTTGTCCAAGAAGTGATGTTTTTAATAGATTTTTTTAAACATTTTTTAAAAAAATCACTATCTACTTTTTTTACTTCTTTAATTTCTCTAATTTCTTTTAAAATTGTTTCTCTAGCTAAAACCCAATTATTCAAAAGTGTTGGATGATTAACAATAAATGGTGCCATACCTAAACCAGTAGAGTTCCCAATTCCAAGATTTCTACAAATTTCAAGATCTAAACTGATTGCTTTTTTAGGGTTTTGGTTTTTTGCTACATGATTTACTTGATCAAAGGTAAATTGTCTAACAAGGTAAACTAACATCATTTCAAGTCTAAATGGTCCACAAATTTCTTCTCTATCTTTGATTCTAAACCTATCAGCCAATCCAAATTTACCTGACCCATATACAGCGGTAGTTCTATATAGGTACCCAACGCTTGAAAGTAACGAGATATCTGGCTGTTTACCTTCGCTTAAACTTTCCACAACATGATTAAATACTCTTACAGATTTATTTGCCCTGGATAATGTTAATTCTTTATAAGAAAGTCTTCCAATTTCTTGTTTTGGCACCTCATTCTTTAATCTTTCAATATCTTTTTTTGTGGGAACTCCATCATGAAGTGTGAATGCTGCATCCCATTTTGTTGCTATAACTCGATCAGATCTTTCATTTTCATCTAGTTTATTTGCAAAACAAATGAGTGAATAAACCCTATTATTTTTTTTAAATGAATAAACAGCTGTACCATAACCAAATTCATTTAATTCAAATAAATCTCTTTTAAATGTCCAATCCTTAAATTCTTTCAGAAAGCTTCTTAAAAAAGATAGTTTTGACTGATGAAAAGATCCAAGCTTAGATAATTTCATTACAATATCTGGACTTCTTAAATTAATTTTCATTAATTTATTCCTTTATAAAAATTATACCAATTGTTCCCCAAAACCCCATTTACCTCTTCTTCATTAAATCCTATTTTTTTTAAACCATTTTCTAAATTTTTAAATCCTCTTGCATCTAAGAACCAATCAGGTTGTTGGGGAAAACCTGGTTTATTTTTTGAGCCTTCACCATAATTTCTAATTTTTGTCCAAGTTCCATTTCTCATCCATTCGACAATGCTATCAGGTTGATTAATACATAAGTCAGATCCTATTCCAATATTTTTTACACCCATAATGTCTGCTGTTTTTGCTGTCATTTCACAGAAACTTTCTAAAGTGCATTTAGTACCACCTTTCAAATGATGTGCGTATAATGATAGTCCAAGCATACCACCACTTTCTGCTAAAGTTTTTAACAAGGCATCTGATTTATTTCTTTTAGCTGCATGCCAAAAATTTGGGTTTGCATGAGTTATTGCAATTGGTTTTTCACTAATATCGATTGCATCAAGAGTGCTTTTCTCTGCTGAATGTGACATATCAACTACAATACCTACTTTGTTCATTACTTTAATCGCTTCTCTTCCAAAATTAGTAACACCACTATCTATTTTTTCATAACAGCCTGTGGCAAGTAATGACTGGTTGTTGTAAGTAAGTTGCATAAACCTACATCCCTGCTCATGTATTTTTTCAATTAAACCAATGTCATCTTCAATTGGTGAGCAATTTTGAAATCCAAAAAAAATTGCTGTTTTGCTTGATGCTTGTGCTTTTTCAATATCTTTATAATCTTTGCCTAAAAAAATTAAATCTGAATTTTCTTTAAAATGATTATTCCAAGATTTAATAACTCCTTGAAGTTCATCAAAATCTTCATGATAGACAATTGTTACATGAACAGCATCCAACCCTGATTCCCTATTAATTTGAAAAATCTCTCTAGTCCAGTTACAGTATTGTAAGTTGTCAATTTTAAAATTCATTTTCTCCTAAAAGTATTAAAGAATATCAATAAGTTGAATAATTTCTATTAATTTTATTGAAATTTTAATCTTAATTTGAAATAAAGTCACAGTTAATAATTAATCAATACCTAATGTCTAAAATTAAATCTAAAAAAGTATCAATTGTGATGGGAAGTCAATCTGACTTTAAAACAATGGTATTTTGTCAGAAAGTCTTGAAAAGTTTGGATATAAAATTTGAAACAAAAATAATATCTGCTCACAGAACACCCCACAGAATGTATGAATATGCAAAAAGTGTAGAAAATAACAGCATAGCTGTTATTATTGCTGGTGCTGGAGGATCTGCACATTTACCTGGAATGATTTCAGCTTTAACTTCTCTTCCTGTGTTAGGGGTTCCAATTGAAAGCAGTAAACTTAAAGGACTTGATAGTTTGCTATCAATTGTTCAAATGCCAAAAGGTATACCTGTTGGAACTTTGGCAATTGGAAAGAATGGCGCAATTAATTCTGCACTATTGGCAGCTTCTATAATTGGTATTACAGATAATAAAGTTAAGAAAAAATTGAACCAGCTTCGAATGAGACAAAGCAAGCTAGTTAAGAAAAAACCTAAGTAATTTATACATGTCTAAACCAACTCTTGGAATTATTGGTGGAGGTCAATTAGGAAGCATGCTCGCTATAGCTGCAAATAAATTAGAAATTAAAACTGTAATTTTTTGTGATGATTTAGACGCACCTGCACAAAATTTCTCTAATGAATTTGTTCATGGTAAATATAATGATCAAATTAAAATTAATGAATTTATAAATAAAGTAGATGTAATAACTTATGAGTTTGAAAATATCCCTTATGAAACCTTAAATGAAATTAATAAAAGAAAACCTGTTTTACCAAAACCATCAGTAAATAGAATTATTCAACATAGGCTTGCAGAAAAAGATTTTATAAATAAATTAAATATTAGAACAACACAGTATGCATCTATTGAAAATAAATCTGAAATAGATTCTCTACAAGACTTACTACCTGGCTTGCTTAAAACTACTACCCTTGGATATGATGGCAAAGGTCAGCATTTAATTAACTCTGCTGAAGACTTAAGAGTGTTAAATATAGATTTTTCAAAAGGTTATATATTAGAAAAAATGGTCAAATTAAAAAAAGAAATTTCTATAATTATTACCAGATTCAGTAATAAAAAATATGAAATTTATGAACCTATTGAAAACCTTCACGAAGATCAAATTTTAAAGCACTCTTTTATACCTGCTCACATCAGTGAAAAAATTTTAGAAAAATCTAAATTATGGTCGATGCAAATTGCTGAAGAATTAAAATATGTGGGCACATTATGTGTTGAGTTTTTTATAGATAGAAATGAAAACCTTTATGTTAACGAAATAGCCCCAAGAGTTCATAATTCTGGTCACTTAACAATTAATGCATTTAATATAAGTCAATTTGAGAATCATGTACGAGCAGTATGCAATTTAAAACAAATTCCTCTCAAAAAAATTTCAAACGCAAAAATGATAAATATAATTGGTAATCAAATTACTGTTTACAGAAATAAGGAATTTAATTCTAATGAATTTTTCTTTGATTATTTGAAAAAAGAAATCAAGCAAAAAAGAAAAATGGGACACGTCACAACACTGATTGATTAAGATTAAAAAAATGTTAAAATCGTTAGAAGGTAATTTTAATAATCCCCAAGTACATGGTCTTCTTGTCAGACATTTTATTGAATTAAGGTCCGTTTCACCTAAGGGAAGTGCTCATGTTCTTGATATATCTGGGTTAAAAGATCAATCTATCAAATTTTGGAGTTTATGGGAGGGTTATGAGTTGGTGGGTATTGGTGCTCTAAAGTTTTTAAATGCAATACATGGTGAATTTAAATCAATAAGAGTTAATGATAAATTTAGAAATAAACAAAATGGTTTAAAAGTAGTAAATCACTTGGTTTATCAAGCAAAAAAGTTAGGTATTGAAGAGCTAAGTTTAGAAACGGGTGCTGGTGTTTTTTTTAATCCAGCCAGAAAACTGTTTATTAAATGTGGTTTTAAGGTTTGTGACCCCTTCTCTCACTACGTAGAAGATATCAATTCTGTTTATATGAGTAGGCTAATTAGCAACCATTAAGACATTAATCTATCAAATCTTTAAATTTAGTTGACAAAAGCACAATAAATCTAAACAAAGCGCTTATTACTTAATTATAAGTAATAAAAGTAACATAATAAAAGTAAGAAGATAAATATGAGTCTACAAGGAAAAGTAAAATGGTTCAATCCAACTAAAGGTTTTGGTTTTATTGAAAGAGAAGATAAAGAAAAAGATGTATTTGTTCATGTTTCAGCAGTAAGAGATGCTGGTATGAATGGTTTAGATGAGGGTCAAGCTTTGACTTTCGATGTTGAAGATGGTCCTAAAGGTCCTTCAGCAGTAAATTTAAAAACTGCATAATATTCACACTTTCTATTGGCTGAGATTTTTTAATTAAATTAATTTTTTAATTATTTAGCTAAATATTTCAGCCAATACCAATCACTTCCTTTTAAGAAATTCTTCTACAATTATATTAAATTCGTCTGGGTTTTCTAAATGAACATTATGAGAACAATTTTTAATTACTCTTAAATTGCTATTAGGAATATTTTTGTTCAAGGTTTCTACTTGACTTAAATTATAAGCCCTATCTTGATCTCCCCATACTATCAAGGTTTCATTTTTAATATTTTTTAAATTTTTAATTCCGTTCCATTTTTTCATGGCAACCAAACCTTTATCAGCAGCCTCTGCAGAAGTCTGCTTTCCAGCTTCCTCACAAAGATAAAAATACTTTGCTTTTTCTTCTTCGATGAACCATGTTTTTGCTATTCTATATGCTGTATCTTTCAGTCCATTAATCTTTAATTGCTTTCTAGATTGATCAATAGTTTCAAATCTACCAGGTATGTTTCCTCTGGGACCAGTGCCATAACAAACTAATTTTAAAATTTTTTCAGCTGCTATTTTTACCATTTCTTGTACAACCATTCCACCCATTGAGTGACCCAATAAATAAAAATTCTCTATCCCTTCTTTATCTAAAAAATTTAATATTGATTTAGCCATACATTCAATAGTATTGCATGGTTTAATGGTGCTACTTTTTCCAAAACCAGGAAGTGCTGGAGCAATAACTCTAAAATTATCTTTAAAAAAATTTATTTGTGGGCTCCACATTTCTGAAGAGCCTAAAAAACCATGTACTAAAACTATAGGGGTTCCATTTCCAGTATCTTCAGCAAATATATCTTGCATATTTAAAATTTATTAATAATCATTGATTATATCATTTATGATTAAAAGAAAAATAACTAATCTATACAATGTTGAGTTTGAACCATTTGATAACTACGGTGCAGTTATCCCTGGCATGAGTTGGCATAAAATAAGCTACTCAAAGGATAATGGTGGGCTAGGAACGTATGTTCTAAAAATGGAACCGGGTGCAAAAAGTTTACTACATGAACACACTGGCTTTGAGGAATTTTTAATACTAGATGGAGAATTGGTTGACTCAGATGGTAAAACTTTTAAAAAAGATGATTTCATATCGTTTGAACCTGGATCTAGACATTCTTCATATACAAAAAATGGTTGCTTGGTTTTAGTTTTTATGAGAGGTGTTAACAAAGCAATCTAATAGAATTATTCAAAAAATAAAATATGATCGGAATCTTAGGTGGAATGGGAACTCAAGCTGGCCTTGATTTTTGCAATAAACTTGCAATGATTAATAGAGGTAAAATTGATCAAGAATATCCACTCTTTATTTTATATAATAAATCAAATATTCCCGGTAGGCCTGAATCAATTAGTCTGCATGCAAAGAATTCATCTGACAAATTAGGTGAGCCTAGTGATTTAAAAAAATATAAAAAAGTTTTAAAAAGTTTAATTGATGGGTGCAATTCTCTACAAAGATGTGGTTGTAAGTTTATTGTTATTCCCTGTAATACTGCACATTATTGGTACAATGACCTTCAAAAAAAAATAAAAATTCCAATAATAAATATGCCTAGTGAAGTTTTTCTACACACAAAAAAAGTTTGTAAAAAAAACTCAAAAATAGGTCTTTTGGCAACTGAAGGAACATTAAAAACTGGAGTATATAATAAATTTTTTGATAAAAATTTTGAACTAGTTAAACCAAGTAACAAATTACAATTCAATAGTGTAAATAAAGCTATACAGTTTGTAAAAATGGGAAAAATTAGAGAAGCTGAAAAGGCTATTAAGCCAGCTATTAACTTTTTAGTAAAAATTAAATGCAAAAAAATAATACTTGGTTGTACGGAATTACCTATTGCAATTTTTGCTTTTAAGTCTTTTAAAAAAATTAAAGCATCTAAAATATTTCTAGATCCCAATTTAATGCTAGCAAATGTTTCTATGAAAAAATATTTAAATAAAAAATGAAAATTGATAAAGAAAAACCTTACGTTATTTATATGGCAGAAATTATTTACAAAAGTATTGTCGATATAAAAAAAAATAATCCTGATATTTCAAATTTGGATGCCATAGAGGGATTTATAGGAACTACCACATATGAGAAGATAAGTAGTGGCAGTTTTCATGACACTTGGTTTGAAGATTTAAAAAATAATCAATTCGTTGATAAAAATAGTGGGAATAAGGTTCCTGATGAAACTATTAAGCTTTTAAAAATACAAAAAGATATGACTATGAAACAATTAACAAAATTTCCAAAATTATATTATGCTAAAAGCTCTTTTCCACTTGAAATTTCCCAACGAGCCTTTGATCATTTGTGGAGAGTATGTGAAAGTTATGAGCTCTGGTGTAAAGAAACCAAGCAAACTAAGTTGATATCTTTAAATATTACTGATTAGAAAGATTTAATTTTTTTCTAGTTTTTTCTATTCTTTTTTTTACTAATTTTTCAAATTCTGAATCTTTTTTCTCAGGAATTAAGAACTTTTTAATATTTTGAGACGTTGATTTACCAGTTGTTTTTGTAACTATCATATCGGAGCCATAAGTTAATCCCGCCTGGTATACGTTTCCTGTATTTGCCAATGTATATGCTGGTCCTAGTAGAGCCAAATTTTGGGCACAACTATTTAAAAAACATACTAAAAATATTCCATAAATTAATTTTTTAATCATTATTTTATAGAATAACCTTAAGTATTTTTTTGTACAACTCAAGATGGAATATATTCATTATGGGTATTAAATTTATAATAATAGGAAAGAATAAGCATATAGTTCCTTTATGATTAGAATTTTCCCTTTTATCTTCATAATTTTATGGTCATCAGCTTTTGTTACTACAAAACCGATAATAGATAATAGTGATCCTTTCGCAGCGTTAGCATTTAGATTTTTTTTTGTAGCATTAGGTTTTTTTACATTTGCATTTTTAACAAAACAAAAAATTTTAACTAACAATAAAAACTTACTGCAATCAATTTTTAGTGGTGTGTTATTTCATGGGATTTATTTAGGTGGTGTCTTTTATTCAGTTTCAATTGGTATTCCAACTGGCATTGCAGCATTAATTGTAACTTTACAGCCCATATTAACTAATGCTTTGGCTGGTAAATTCTTAGGTGAAGTGGTTTCTTTTAAACAATGGATTGGGGTAATGCTTGGTTTTTGTGGTGCAGCATTGGTTTTGGGGTTTGACATTGGTACAAGTCTTCCTGTTATTGGAATTGTAGCTTCATTTATAGCGTTGTTAGCAATCACAACTTCTACTTTATGGCAAAAAAAAATAGGTAACAGCTTACCTTTATCCGTAAGTAACATGTATCAAGCAATAGGCGGATGTCTTTTTCATATAATAATTATTATTATTTTTACTGAACCATATATCAATTTTACTACAACTTTTTTAATAGCTATGAGTCATCAAATATTCTTGGTGTCATTTGGTGCATTTACAATATTAATGTTTTTAATTAAAAATAATTCTGCAAGCAAAACTGTTTCTATATTTTTTTTGATACCCCCAACTACAGCTGTAATGGCTTGGTTATTTTTAAATGAAATTCTAACCAATTTAGATGTGATTGGTTTTGTTGTAGCTACTTTTGGTGTTTATATCGCTACAAGAAAAAATAAAGTTTAAATATTTTTATAACCAAACTCTAAACAACTATCTGTAATTGAGTGGTATAAGGATTCACCAAAACTTCGTAAAGTAAATATTCTTATTTTATGCGGATTGTCATTTAGCATATCAATTGTAACTGACATACCATTAAAGGTCGAATTTAAGCTGTTATCTTTTTTTAATTCATTAAAATTATAAGGACATCCTTTTTTTAGTACTTCTTTTGCATTTTCACCATCAAGTTCAATTATTGCTCTTGAATGAGATAAATTGGTAATAGCAAAATTATTTTCATCTAATTTTTCAATGATTTCTTTTAAAAGGTCTTTTTTATTTGAAACTAAAAGCCAGTTATTTGGTCCGTTCCAAAGAATTCTTGTATCATTATTGTTTGATACATTTAGAGCTTCATTCTTTAAGTTTAAGTGATCAATTTTTAAACCATCTAATGAAATTGAAGAATTTTTATATTGAACTATTTGAATGATTAATAAATTTTTATTTTCTGATATCTTTAATAAATCTTTTTCACTTTTATCCTCATAATCACCAAAAAGACCTTTAATATGAATATTTTCTAAAGCAGATATTGAGGTCATGATCTTACTCTTTCACCTTTTGGATCCACATAATGTGAAGAAACTATCTCAACAGGTATTGTTATATTTTTTAATGGTGA
>Ga0209709_10003384_pt1 | contig 13268 bp, 12 predicted proteins | sample ArcticOcean_MG_C_2_FD_187435 | JGI IMG/M metagenome (GOLD analysis project Ga0209709, IMG submission 187435) | Marine microbial communities from western Arctic Ocean - ArcticOcean_MG_CB4_136 (SPAdes) (version 2) | ecosystem: Environmental > Aquatic > Marine > Oceanic | place: Arctic Ocean... | reverse complement strand
TGTAAGTTAATTTACTTAAACTAATTTCAGAATTAATATTGAGATTACTTAATTTTAAATCTTCATTTCTATTTTTGTTAGTAATTTCATAGTTTATTTTATCTTCATTACCTTCAATTAAGATTCTACCTTCACCAGTAATCTTGATTCTGTCTTTATTATAATTTAACTTTATATTGTGATCTTTTAAATCTATTAATTCTTTAATTTCAGGAAAATATTTTTGAATAGATGAAAAGTTATTTTTGTAAGTTAATTTACTTAAACTAATTTCAGAATTAATATTGAGATTACTTATCTTAAGTTTCCTATCAATATTAAAGGAAAAATCATTTTTTGAAGCAAATTTAATTTTTTTTAATTTAATATTTTTAGATAAATTAGTAAAAAAAACTTGGAGTTCTTGAGTATCAAACTCTTTGTTGTTATTTGAAATTTTCCCATTTACAAAAAATGAACCATTTTTTTTTGAAATTTCAATTAATGATGACTTTATTTCTATATCATTAATTTCAGTTTTTATTTGACTAAATACGAACTCACCTTTATCTATATCAAAATCAAAATTTAAATTTCGCACCTTAAACTGATTTGGCAAATTAAATTTTGCTTTTTTAATAAAACCGTTAATCTGATAATTTTCTTTTACTTTTCCATCCTTATTAAAGTTTAAGACAATATTTGCATTTATAAATCCACCTTTAGTAATTCTATCTAGTTCAAAAAGTTCAGGGATATTTTTAAATGATCTTGTTAATATTATTGCTTCTTTAAGTTTAATTTCTTTTGTTATAATTTGAAGGTCATCAATTAAAAATTGATCATTAATTAAAGATTTTAATGATATATTGGTTTTAATACTTTTTATCCCTAATTCACTATCACCAAATATTATTTGAGGATTTTTAGTTTTAATATTTATAGTAAAATTATATGGATTTAATAAGTAATTAATTTCTTTCAAGCTTAAATTAACTTTCTTATTAATCTTTAAGATACTGTTATTGATTTGATTATTAAATTTTGTAGTTTTTATTCCAAAAATACTTAAATAAAAAATTACTATAATTAAAAATAAAAATACTACTGATAAAACCTTAACTATTTTTTTAATCATTTAATTTTATACAATGAACTTTCTAAAAAGTCGTCAATTTCGCCATCTAATATCCTATCTGGGTTTGAACTTTCAAAATTTGTTCTATTATCTTTAACCATTCTATAAGGGTGAAGCACATATGAACGTATTTGATGACTCCATCCAATTTCTGATTTTAAAGATTCTACATTTTGGTTTTCTTTTTCTTTTTTTTTTAATTCAAAATCATAAAGTCTTGCTTTAAGCATATTCATGCATGTTTCTTTATTTTTATGTTGTGATCTTTCATTCTGACATTGGACAACTATCTTGGATGGTGTGTGTGTAATTCTAACTGCACTATCTGTTGTGTTTACATGTTGTCCTCCTGCTCCACTTGATCTATAAGTATCAATTCTCAAATCTTTATCTATAATTTCAATATCAATATTTTCATTAACCACTGGATAAATCCAAACACTTGCAAAACTAGTGTGTCTACGTGCTCCAGAATCAAACGGAGATATTCTAACCAATCTATGAATGCCTGACTCAGATTTCAACCAACCAAAAACATAAGCTCCTTCAATTTTAATTGTTGAAGATTTTATTCCGGCCTCATCTCCTTTATGCTCACTAATTAATTGAGATTTAAAACTCTTGATCATCGACCATTTCAAATACATTTTTCTCAACATTTCTGCCCAATCTTGGCTTTCTGTTCCTCCTGCACCTGCATGAATTTCTATGTAACAATCTAAACTATCACTCTCACCTGATAAAAAACATTTTGTTTCATTTTTTTTAGTTAAATTTTTTAAATTCTTAATATTTTTTAAAACTTCGATAGTTACTATTTGATTTTTTTCCTCTAGTGCTAATTCATTCAATTCATCTAAATCTTTTAACGATCTAACTGAATAATCATATGAATTAATTAAATCTTCATACAATTTTTTTTCTTTAATTACTTTTTTTGAGTTTGATTTATCTTGCCAGAAATTGCTTTCTAACATTTTTTGATTATTTTTTTCTAAGTTTGAATAAATGTTATTTTTTTCAAAGATACTCCTTAACTCTTTGATTAATTTTTTCTATTTCTAGTTTATAGTTTAAATATTCATTCTCCATTAATAGAACTTTAGTATATTATCATTTTTAAATCTATTATTAATATCTAAATTTGAAATACTGTCGTTTGGAAATTTCTTATAAGACTCAATTATAGTTTTTTTAGACTGCATCTCTGCTTTTTTTCCAGTCAAAGGATCTATAACCATCATGAGAATATTATCTGCAACTTTAAAAGGTCGTGCTTCTTCTTTTTTTACAGCATTTTTTACAAAATTTTTGAAGATTGGTAATGCTGTTTTTGCTCCTGTTTCATATCTTCCTAGTGACTTAGGGTTATCTGAACCTACATACACTCCAATTGCAAGTTTTGAAGTAAAACCAATAAACCAAGTATCAGTATTACCGTTTGTTGTGCCTGTTTTACCTCCTAAATCTAAATTAAGATCTTTTAGTTTTTTTCCAGTTCCATTTTGAATAACTCCTTCTAATATTGAAGTCATTTGATAGGCTGTTTCTGCAGAAAAAATTTGAGGAAAATTATCTTCTATTTTAGGGTATTTTTTGCTTAAAAAAGATATTTGATTGCAATTTAAACATTTTCTTTCTTCGTTATTAAATATTGTGTTTCCTTCACTATCTTGGATTCTATCAATCATTATAGGGTTTACCAACTTACCTCCATTAACAAAGGAGCAATAAGCAGAAGTCAATTTTAACAAGGTTGTTTCTGCTGACCCTAAAGAGATAGACAAAAGCTCACTAGGATTATCATAGATACCAAGTTGTTTAGAAAATTTGACTATTTTTTTTACTCCCAAATCTTGAGCTATTCTAACTGTCATTAAATTTCTAGATTTTTCCAAGCCCATTCTTAGTGTTGAGGGTCCATAGAATTTCTTACCATAATTTTCTGGTTTCCACATTTTTAAATCAGTTCCCTGTTTTAATACTAATGGTGCATCTAAAATTAGCGTCGATGGCGTATACCCATTTTCTAAAGCTAAAGCATAAATAAAAGGTTTGAATGCTGAACCAGGTTGTCTTGATGCTTGTGTTGCTCTATTAAATTCACTTTTTTTAAAACTAAAACCACCGCTTAATGCCAGAACTCTGCCAGTGAATGGATCCATGACCACAATTCCCCCGTTAACTTCTGGAAGTTGTCTTAATGAAAAATTATCATTCTTTAATTTCTCAACATAAATAACATCACCTATTTCAAACAATTTCTTAAATTCTTTTTTAGTCCAGGATATATCTTCGTATTTAACAAATCCTTTCTGCTTATTTTCTGTTTCAATTTCTATAGAAAATTTTTTTATCTTTTTTACTATTGCTAAATCCCAATCAATTGATTTTTCTAACCTAAATTCTCCCAAACCATCAATCCAATTATCTAATTTTTTTTTATTTAATAATGGACCACGCCAGCCTTTTCGTTTGTCATAACTGATCAGACCGTCTCTTAAAGATTCAGTTGCAATTTTTTGTAAGTTCAAATTAATTGATGTTTTGATGTTTAAACCTTGTTTATAAACTTTTTCAAAACCAAACTTATCAATTACATCTTTTCTGATATCTTCAACATAATATTTTGCATCTTCTAAAAAAATTTTTTTTCTTTTTTTCAATAAAATCTTACTATTAAGAAATTTTTCATATATTTTTTTATTAATATAATTATTTTCAAATAAATTTTTTAAAACTAAATCTCTTCTAAATTTTGCTAATTTAATATTTTTATATGGGTTATATCTACTTGGTGCCTTGGGTAAAGCTGCCAACATTGCTGCTTCATCATAATTCAATTCATTGATTGGCTTATCAAAATATTCTAAACTTGCAGAGGCTACGCCATAAGCTCCCTCACCAAGGTAGATTTGATTAAGGTATAACTCCAATATTCTTTCTTTAGAAAGTGCTCTCTCTATTCTAAAAGCTAAAATAGCTTCTTTCAATTTTCTGTTTAAACTTACTTCATTTGTTAATAAAAAATTTTTTGCTACCTGTTGTGTGATGGTGGAAGCTCCTTCAAGTCTTCGTGAGGTAATTATATTAGAAATATTATTTATTACCGCTCTTAATACACCCTTGGCATCAACACCTGGATGAAAAAAAAAATTTTTATCTTCCGCTGATAAAAATGCGTTAATCACTTTTTTAGGTATTGCTACGTATGGAATAAAAATTCTTTTTTCAGTAGAAAAATCACTTACTAGCTCTCCCTCACCTGAATAAACTTTACTTGAAATAGATGGTTTGTAGTTCTTTAAAAACTTATAATCTGGTAAATTGTTTGAAAAAGCCCATAAAACAGCAAGTATAGAAATGCCAACAAATAGACCAATGCTTAAAATTAGTATAAAAATATTTTTAAGAATTCTTTGCATTTATCTTTAATATATATATGAATTTGTTAAAGTTAAGGCACTTGAATTCAAACAAAATTTAAAATTATTTAAATACATAATGAAACAAACAATAAAAAATATATGGAAAAAAATTTATACATTGATGCTTCGCATCCAAACGAAACTAGAGTCGTACTTAAATCAGGTGATAATATTGAAGATTACGAATACGAAGGTTTAAAAAATAACCTAATTAAAAATAATATATATCTTGGAAAGGTAAGCCGGGTAGAGCCATCTTTGCAAGCAGCTTTTATTGACTTTGGTAGAGACAGACATGGTTTTTTATCTTTTAACGATATTCAGTCAGATTATTACCAAATTCCACTAAGCGATCTTGAAAAAATTAAAGAAGAGGAAGAAAAAGCAAGAGAAGAGCTTCAAAAACAAGGTGAAAAAGAAGAGGAAAAAAATTTCAGCGAGGGAAATTTAGATGTTAATGATCCAGTTGAAATAAAACCTGAATCAGAAACGGAATTAAAAACACCTATCGAGCTTACTGAACAAAATGAAACAAATGAAATTTCTATAGAAAATACTCCAATTGTAGAAACAAAAAAAACAATTGCCAGATTCAGATCAAAAAGATACAAAATACAAGAAGTCATAAAACCAAACCAGGTAATATTAGTTCAAGTATTAAAAGATGAAAGAGGACAGAAAGGTGCTGCACTAAGTACTTTTATTTCAATAGCTGGTAAATATATAGTTTTAATGCCAAACACACCTAAGGGGGGAGGAATATCTCGTAAAATTTTTAACCCAGGTGAAAGAAAAAAAATTAGAACTATTTTAAATGATGTAATTATACCAAAAGAAATGGGGTTAATTGTTAGAACAGCAGGTTCAAACAAAACAAAAAATGAAATTGATCATGATCTTCAAACATTAATAAAAACTTGGAATGGAATAAAGGATACCGCTTTAGATTCTATAGCTCCATCTTTAATTCATCAAGAAAGCGATATTATAAAAAGAACTTTAAGAGATATGTATGATGAAGATACAAAAAATATAATTATCGAGGGAAACGAGGGTTATAAAAAGGCACAAGGTTTTATGAAACTAATGATGCCTTCTCATGTAAAAAATATAAAGAAATATAGAGAAAAAGTTCCTTTATTTTTTAAAGAAAATATAGAAGAAAAATTAAATCAAATTTATGACTCAGAAATAAAATTAAAATCTGGAGGTTATTTAGTTATTAACCCAACAGAAGCCTTGGTTTCAATAGATATTAACTCTGGAAGTTCAATAAAACAAAAAAATGTAGAAAATACTGCGTTAGATACAAATCTTGAAGCAGCAGAGGAAATATCAAGGCAAATAAAAATACGAGATTTATCTGGTTTAATAATTATTGATTTTATAGATATGTTAAGTTTTGCAAATAGAAGACTTGTTGAAAGAAGACTAAAGGAAAGATGTAGAACTGACAGAGCAAGGATTCAAATAGGAAGAATTAGTAATTTTGGATTAATTGAGATGTCAAGACAAAGACTTAGAGAAAGTGCTGTAAAATGGAAAGTGACTCTAACAGATGAATCTTTTGCTCTAAAAATATTAAAATTAGTAGAAGTTAAAGCTGTTTTAACAAAAGCTAAATTTGTAGAGCTTAAAATCTGTGAAAAAGTAACAGATTTTATGAAAGAAAATTTTATTGATGATTTAAAATATTTTGAGGAAAAAAATAAAATAAAAATTGATATTATTGCAGATAATTCACTTATAATTCCAGAATACATAATTGATCTTCAAAACAAAACAAAAAAAACAATTGAAACTGTTGAACATTTTGAAAAATTAAAAAATTTAGAAGAGCAAAAAAAAGAAGTTAAATCTTTAGAAACTACAATAAAAATAAAGCCTCGCAAAAAGAAAACTTTTTTTAAGAAAAAATTTTATAAAAAAGTAGTTTAAATAATTCCTTTTTTTGGAGAAGATGCGCTTCCATATAATGATTTCTCTATACGTCCAGCCAAATAAGACTGTCTTCCAGCAATTACACTATTTTTAAAAGCTAGAGCCATTTGAAATGGTTTTTTTGCTTTAGCAATTGCTGTGTTGACTAAAACACCATCACAACCTAACTCCATCGCAATGGTTGCATCAGATGCTTGTCCTAAACCAGCATCAATTATTAATGGAAGTTTAGTCTGAATTCTTATAATTTTTATATTTGTTGTATTTTGTATTCCAAGACCAGAACCTATCGGTGCAGCTAGGGGCATGATTGCCGATGCACCAACATTTTCTAATCTCTTTGCCATTAACGGGTCGTCATTACAATAAACCATAACCTTGAAGCCTTCTTTGGTTAATACTTCAGTAGATTTTAAGGTCTCAATCATATCTGGAAATAGATTTTTTTTGTCTCCTAAAACTTCTAATTTAACTAATTTCCATCCACCAATTTCTCTAGCTAATCTTAGCGTTCTAAGTGCTTCTTCAGAGTTAAAGCATCCAGCTGTATTAGGAAGATATGTAATTTTTTTTGGGTCTATAAAATCCATTAATAATGGTTTTTTCTTATCAGATATATTAACTCGTCTTACAGCAACAGTCACAATTTCTGCACCAGATAGTTTTATGGCTTTGGCACACTCTTGCATATTTTTGTATTTACCCGTTCCAACAATTAATCTAGAATTAAATTTTTTTTTATCTACTGTTAGTTTATCCATTGTCAATTCTAACCTCCTCCAATAAAATGAACCACTTCTATTCTGTCATTTTTTTTTAATTTAATTTTATTTAGCTTATTTTTATCTATTATTTCTTGATTTAATTCAATTGCCACTTTTTTTAAGGGAATTTTCAATTGTTTTAAAAAATTTGATAAGCTTAAATCATCATTAATCATTAATAATTTACTATTAATTTTAATTTTTATTTTTTTTATTTTTTTCATACTGTATAAGCATTTAATGAGTGATAATATTACAATTATTAATGGCCCTAATCTTAATCTATTAGGTGAAAGAGAACAATCACAATATGGGTCAATAACTTTTGAACAACTAAAAAATAATTGTTTAAATAAAGCAAAAGAACTAGATATTAATCTAGATTTTTCACAATCAAATATTGAAGGCGAGATAGTTACACTTATTCAAGAAGCAAAAAATAAATTTGATGGTATAATTATTAATGCAGCGGGTTTCACCCACACATCTGTTGCTATTAGAGATGCTTTGGATATTTATAAAAAACCAATTATAGAACTCCACATATCCAATATTTATAAAAGAGAAGAATTTAGGCAAAAATCACTAATTAATGATGTTGTTACTGGTGGTATTTTTGGTTTAGGAGACTATGGTTATATTTTAGCCATAATTGCAATGCAAAACATGTTAAAAAATGAAAATAAATAAAAACATAATTAAAGAATTAACTGACTACTTAAATGAGTTTAATTTAACAGAGATTGAATACAGTGATAATGATACTAAAATTAAAGTATCTAAGTCAACTTCATCCAGCTCAAAGCAAGCTGTAAGTGTTGCGGCTTCTGCTCCAACAATCAATAAAAATAAAACTTCAGGAATTGAAATTACATCGCCAATTATTGGAACTGCTTATCACTCTCCTGAACCAGGTGCTAAAAAATTTGTAGAGGTTGGAAGAAAAATTAAAAAAGGTGAAACAATCATGGTAGTTGAGGCTATGAAAACAATGAATCATGTTCCTTCCACAGCGGATGGTATTGTAAAAGAAATTTGTGTCGAAGACGGTCAACCTGTTGAGTATGGCCAAACAATTATTATTCTTGAATAATGTTTAAAAAAATTCTAATTGCAAACCGTGGGGAGATTGCAGTTAGAGTTATTCGTGCTTGTAAAGAATGGGGTATAGCTACCGTAGCAGTCCACTCAGATGTTGATAGAGATAGTATGCATGTAAGAATGGCTGATGAAAGTGTTTGTATTGGTTCTCATCAACCTGCAAATAGTTATTTAAATATACCTGCGTTAATGTCTGCAATTGAGCTAACAAAAGCAGATGCTGTCCACCCTGGTTATGGTTTTTTATCTGAAAATGCAAATTTTGCAAAAGTTCTAGAAGAGAACAAAATTAAATTTATTGGAGCATCATCAAAACTAATAGAAATGATGGGTGATAAAATTCAGGCTAAAAAAATTGCTAAAGAACATGGGTTGCCAGTTATTGAAGGTTCTGAAAGTGCCGTAAAAGATATAAATCAGGCGAAAGAACTTTGTAAAAAAATAGGCTTTCCAGTTTTAATTAAAGCTTCTGGTGGTGGTGGTGGAAAAGGAATGAAAATTGTTCATAAAGAGCAGGAATTTGAAACATTATTTTCGACAGCAAAATTTGAGGCTCAAAAATACTTTGGAAATGATGAGGTTTATATTGAGAAATTTTTTCAAAATCCAAGACACATAGAGGTACAAATATTATCTGGTAAAAATCGAACTGTACATCTGCATGAAAGAGATTGTTCCGTACAAAGAAGACATCAAAAATTAATAGAAGAGACACCTAGCCCTATTTTAACTAATGAAATTAGGAAAGACCTCTTTGAAAAAACTGTAAATATGGTGAGTAAAATTGGATATGAGGGTGCTGGTACAGTTGAATTTATTTATGAAGATGGAAAGTTCTATTTTTTAGAAATGAATACCCGTATCCAAGTTGAACATCCAGTGACTGAGATGGTCACTGGCATTGATATAGTTAAAGAACAAATTTCGATAGCTTATACTGGCGAAACAGCTTTAAAACAAAGTGATATTAATCCTAGAGGGCATGCTATCGAATGTAGAATTAATGCTGAAGATGCAAATAAAAATTTTCAACCATCACCAGGAACTATAGGTATGTGTCATCAACCATCTGGTTTTAGAACAAGAGTTGATGGTATAATATTTCAAGGTTATAAAGTTACTCCATATTATGACAGTATGATTTGCAAAGTAATTGTCCAAGGAAGAAATAGAAAAGAAGCAATCCAAAGAATGAATCGTTCATTAGATGAGTTTATAATTGAAGGAATAACAACAACCATACCGCTTCATAAAATTTTATTAAATCATAAAAAATTTATTGACTCAGATTTTAATGTGGGATGGTTAGATAACGAAAAAATTATCTAATAACATTTAGTTAACCACATATCATAAACTGGGTGATCAAAAGGATTTATTGTTGGACTTGATAAAAAAGTCCAACCATTAAATATAAAAACTTCATCATTATTTTTTTTAGTTAAGTCTTGAACTTGAATATAAGCGGTAATTTCAGGATTATCATCAAACTCAGAATTTTTGCATTTTAAACTTTTAATTAAAAGGTTTTTAAATTTTTTTTCTTCTCCAATTTTTAATTTTAAAAGACTATTTTTAGAACTTACTTTATCTAAAATTTTTATTTCAATAAAATCGCCTTCAAAATTTTCAGAATTTTCTAATGCAGTTGTTGGAAATGTAATACATGTAAAAATAGAATAAATTAAAATTAATAAAAAACTAATCTTTCCAGCTTGTATATTTTTTTTTAATTTGTTCATTATTTTTGTTTGGGTGATAAGCATTTTCTGTACCAGTTTGATTTGATAGGTGTGGTTTTTGCCAATCATATTTTTCCAAATTGTGTTTATTTTCAATCTTGTTATTAGTGAAATGAATCCATGAATACCATTCATTAGATATTTTTGAAGCATCAATTTCATCATTATAAATAACCCACCTCTTGCCGGCTTTACTCTCATAATATCTATTTCCAAAAGAATCAGTTCCAACAAATTTTCCAAAAAAAATTGTATTTAATTTAGTCCCTAAGGTTTCTTGATTCCACCAAATAAAAAATTTTTTAAAAAACTTCAACATATAACTTTACTAATTGTTCAATCTAAAATTGTATAATTTAAATTAGACTAAAGTATGGATTTGTATATAAATTAATTATCTTAAGATTCAAAATAAAAATTAATTAAAGAAAAAATGGCAAAATACTTAGTAGAAACTTATTATACATGTAGCTTTAAAGTTAATCATTACCTGGATGATATTAACGAAACTGAACTGGCAAATTTAGAAAAGCGTGATGATGGTAAGTTTGAAGTTTTAGATGTTAAATTAGACACAAGAAAAACAAAAAGCCTAGATCCAAATAACAAAGTAACAGAAACTAAAAAATTAGATATTGTTTCTGAACAAAGCCAATCTAAGGTTATTTTAAAAGAGAACCCTACAACTTTTGTTAAAAAAATTAATGAAGGTGTGGGTAAAAGATTTGGTATGCCTGATAGAAGAAAGGGATATATACAGAAAGCTACAATTGGTGACCATAAAGTTTATTTACATACGGGTGAATATGAAGATGGAAAAATAGGAGAAATTTTTATTGATACAAGTAAAGAAGGCGAGTTGGTAAAAGCTTTAATGAATAATTTTGCGATAGCAATATCTCTAGGCCTTCAATATGGTGTTCCATTAGATGAGTTTATTAGTGCATATGTTGATACTAAATTTGAACCATCTGGAAAAGTTCATGGTAATGACAGGATAATGAGTGCTTCATCAATATTAGATTATATTTTTAGAGAATTGGCTATCTCTTATCAAAATAGAGAAGATCTAGCTCATACTCCTGCTATTGGTGGAGCTGAAAAGTCTACACCTGAGGAAGAAAATTCAGAAGATCAAAATCAATTACTCAAAATTGTAAAAGATATTACTAGCAAAGGTTTTGTTAGAAATAACTACAAAAAAAATCTTGTGGATTTATCTGATATTAAAATCAATTTAAAAGGCAAGAAGTAATATTATTTTTTAACTTTTAAAGCTAATCCTAGTTCTTTTAATTGTTCCTCATTAACTTCTGAGGGCGCATTCATCATTAAATCTTGAGCATTTTGATTCATTGGAAACATTGTAACTTCTCTAATATTCTTCTCATTAGCTAAAAGCATTACAATTCTGTCTATTCCTGGTGCTATACCACCGTGAGGTGGTGCTCCATAACTTAGGGCATTAATCATTCCACTAAATTTTTTATCCACTTGTTCTTTTTTATAACCAGCGATTGAGAATAATTTGTACATTAGTTCAGGTATGTGATTTCTAATGGCTCCAGAAGACAACTCTATTCCATTACAAACAATATCATACTGATAAGCCTTGATATTAAGAGGATTATCAAAATCTATATCTTTTATATTACCTTGGGGTATTGAAAATGGGTTGTGACTAAATTCAATTTTATTGGTTATTTCATTTTTTTTAAACATTGGGTAATCAACAATCCAACAAAATGCAAAAATATTTTCGTCAATTAAATTTAAATCATTAGCAATTTTATCTCTAGCTTGAGAAGTTATTTTTTCAACATCCTGTATTTTTCCACAAGCAAAAAATATACTGTCACCAACTTCAGCTCCAGTAATTTTCATAATTTCTTCAAGTGCTTCTTTAGAGAAAAATTTGCCAACTGGTCCCTTTGCTGAAATATTTTTATTTTTTTCAAATGTAAAATATGCAAGACCAGATGCACCCTGCTCCTTAGCCCATTTATCAATATTATCAAAAAAACTTCTGGGTTTTTCTTTTGTATTCTTTGTTACTATACATCTTACTTTCGAACCGGATTTTACAAGTTTTTTAAATATTTCAAATGTTACATCGTTACGAGTAAATATGTCTGACAAATCTGAAATTATTAATGGATTTCTCAAATCAGGTTTATCTGATCCATATTTAAGCATAGATTCTTCATAAGATATTCTTGGGAATTTTTCATTTATTATTTTTTTGGAAGAAAAATTTTTGAAAACATTAATTATTAATTTTTCAACAACTTTAAAAACATCTTCTTGCTCAACAAAAGACATTTCCAAATCAAGCTGATAGAATTCACCTGGACTTCTGTCTGCTCTAGCATCTTCATCTCTAAAACATGGTGCAACTTGAAAATATTTGTCAAATCCAGATACCATTATTAATTGTTTAAACTGTTGAGGTGCTTGTGGTAGAGCATAAAATTTTCCTGGATTCAATCTACTAGGTACTAAAAAATCTCTAGCCCCTTCTGGACTTGAAGACGTTAATATTGGAGTTTGAAATTCTAAAAAGTCTAATTTAAACATTTCATTTCTGATAAATGAAATAACCTTAGATCTTAATATAATATTATCGTGAATTTTTTTTCTTCTTAAATCTAAAAATCTATATTTAAGTCTAATTTCTTCCGCGTATTCTTGATCACTAAATACAGGCATTGGAAGTTCTTTACAAGTACCAAGCACATTAAATGAATCAATATTAACTTCTATCTCACCTGTTTGCAGTTCAGAATTAATGGTGTCTACGCTTCTCTTAACAACTTTACCATTTACCTTAATTACACTTTCTAACTGAATTTTTTCCAATAACTTAAAGCTCTCATTACTTTTATCAATAATGCATTGAGTTATTCCATAATTATCTCTTAAATCGATAAATAGGAGATTTCCGTGGTCCCTTTTTTTATTAATCCAACCAGATAAAACAATTTCTTGTCCACTATTATCTTTTGTTAATTCGTTACATTTATGGGTTCTATACTTATTCACTTATTCCTCTAATGCTTCATTAATAATCTTAAAGTCGATAGATTTTTTTTTTTTTAAACTAATCTTGTCAATTTTATATATGAATTCAAATATTTTGCCATACGATCTCTCAACTCTTTTAATAATAAAATCA
>Ga0209709_10003383_pt1 | contig 13270 bp, 13 predicted proteins | sample ArcticOcean_MG_C_2_FD_187435 | JGI IMG/M metagenome (GOLD analysis project Ga0209709, IMG submission 187435) | Marine microbial communities from western Arctic Ocean - ArcticOcean_MG_CB4_136 (SPAdes) (version 2) | ecosystem: Environmental > Aquatic > Marine > Oceanic | place: Arctic Ocean... | reverse complement strand
AAGACTCGAGGAAAGACATTGATTCTCGTACTCTGGCCCGAAGGCGTCAAATCCGCTTGAGATGATTATTATGATGAAAGAAATACTTGTGTTAAAGATTAGTCGATCATGGCGAAAAGGAATGACTCCGAATGAATTGTATAATGCAACTCGACGTTCTTGGAAGCTATCAGCAAACCGAATTGCAAATATTGATCTTGTTCTTTGCGTTGCAGAAAAGGAAGTTCGAGAAGCATATACTGTCGATCAATGGATTCTGTCAGAGGATGAAGGACGAAAGGAATTCATCGGCCATGTCGCATCTCAAGAAGTTCGAGAGTTGTGGGTTGGAATTGATTCAAGTGAGATTGAGGCACCCTACGGCGTGGCTCGATACATTGCATCCTGATTACTCGGTAATATCGTATTCACCTGATACGAGCATTCCTTCAAACAGGAATGGACCTGCAGGGACTACTGCGGCAATACTGCCGTGAATAAGTGCCGTCATACTCCAGTGTTTACCAACACCCAGGCCCAAGAGGCCGATGTATGCAAGGAACAAGAATCCGTGCAAAGCGCCCATCAAACTGACCCAACTGGGATCCCCTCCAATGTACTTCATGGGCATGGCAAAGCCCATCAAAATGAGAAAGGAAAAGCCTTCGAGATAGCCGATAACAGATACGACCTGCTTCATGCCTTGACCTCGACCATCGGTCTACTCGAACCGCACGATGGGCAAAGTTGCTCTTCAAGACCGTCGTAGGCGTGCTTACATGCTGGGCATACGCTGGTGAGTTCCATCTTACCCATGGCCTCAACCGCTTCACCTTGGAGGGAAAGATAGCCACTTTCAGCATTTCCAACCGTATATCGGCCTGCTCCACCAATTCGCACCAGCAAATCCGGTGGGAGGGTAACGGTTCCAGTTTCATCGATAATGAGTTCTCGGTCTTTACCGAGGTTTTCCACATCAATACCTTCACCGTGTTCAGCAACAAATCGTCCATCACGAAGTTCGAGAGAACGGTTCGCAAAGGCAGCGACTTCTTTTGAGTGAGTTACAATCAAGAAAGACACACCATCGTTTTCGTGGAGGTCTTTGAACAAAGCAAGGACTTCTCGACTGGTAACCGGATCAAGAGCACCGGTTGGCTCGTCTGCAAGTATGAGACGAGGATTGGTAATCAAAGCACGGGCAATTGCCACACGTTGTTGTTCTCCACCACTGAGCATCATTGGCAGAGCATGAGCGCGATGAACCATTCCTAATCGGTCCAACATTGCATCTGCAAGTTTCAATGCTTTACGTGAAGAGACGCCTTGATGACGGAGGGGTTGAGCAACGTTGTCTCGAGCGTTCATTTGCGGCAAGAGGTTTCCTTCTTGGAAGATGAAAGCAACCGTCTTTTGACGCAGTTCAACCAGTTCTTGTCCGGTCAAACGAGTCATGTTTTTGCCGGCCAAAGAAACGGAGCCTGCACTGGCTTTCATCAATCCACCAAGGCATTTCATCAAGGTTGATTTTCCTGAACCTGAAGGACCAACAACAGCAATTGCTTCGCCCTCTTTCATATCGAGGTGAAGACCACGCAAAGCGACGACGTTACCGTCTTCTGCTTTGGATTCGTACACATGATAGAGTCCGTCCGTTTTCAAAATACTTTCTTTCATGCTTCACTCCCCCTTGAGCACGCTGGCTAAGTCTGATTTCAATGCTCGGCGAGTGGTCACTAAGAGTGCGACGACAACTGCTGCAAAGACCGACAAAGAGACCATCAATAATTGGCCCCATGGATAGACCAAGGTCCGTTCTATCGTCGTCGAAGAGCCTCCGAAGATTTGGAAGATGAATCCAAAGATGTCAAAGAATCCGTTGAACGAAAGCGCTACTCCAACTCCAAGTACAATTCCAAGTGCCATGGAGACCATGACGATGGAAAGAATTTCGAACAACACCAAACGAATGATTTGGTTTGGAGATGCTCCAATGGCTTGGAGCACTGCCAATTCTTTCTGACGTTGACTCAAAACTAAGGAAAGGAACACGAAACTCGAGGCTACTGCAGCAATACTCGCTACAACGAATTGAAGCGAAAGCAGACCTGGTGTTCCAAAGATAAGACCACCGTCTCGCTCAACACTCTTGTGTGAACTTGGCCAATCCAAAACGCTGGAGACTCGGAAGTCTGCAGACAAAGTCGATGCAAGGGCTTCGAGAGAATCCTCGCTCAATCCTTCGATATCAACAATCCAAGTTGTGGATGTATGGTTGGATACTGCATCAGCACCAACAAAGGATTGCCATGAAGATTCACCGATGATCAATGATGAACTCATGGTTGCTGAACTGACTCCGGGAATATACTCGTGAACACCCATGTAATACAGGGTGGATTGATACGGTGTGCTGATGATTTGGACAGTGGTATCTGCCAAGAACAGAGGGGCTGCCAGCGGTGGTGGCGTTTGAGAAAACCCTGTAGCACAACTGGTTTCTTCTGCCGAAGTACCATCTGGACATGTCGCATTTCCGAGATTGGCAGTTGAAAGAATACCGTTACCGAATGCTCCGGTCAAATCCGCTCCGATGAGATTGGCACCTTCGAGAGAACCACCCATCACGTTGACAAATACAGCATTTCTGAGATTCGCTCCTGAAAGGTCTGCACCTTCTAAATTGGTATCATAAAACAAAGCTTGCGATAGATTCGCACCTGCAAGATTGGCGTTTGAAAAGTCTGTACCGGTCAAATCAACCGGTCCAAAGTTCCGTCCACTCAAATCTTGTTCAGAGAGGTCTAATCCAGACCAGTCGCCTTCCATAAGCGAAGAATACGCCATAAAGAGAGCCGTAGGATCTGTTTCAGTAGCGCCGCCTGATGAGAAATTAAAGCTCAACTTTTCCCAAACAAAGGCGATCTCTTCAGACTGTGAGTCTGTCGGTTTCAGGAGAACATCATCAAGACGGTTTTCATCACCACGCCCAGAGCCTGCAATATCCAATGAGTATGCTGCATCTTCTCCAGCAGTAAAACCGCCGTTGCGATAAGCAGCCATTGTTGCATCAATGTTGGTCCCAGGAATCGATTGTTCACTCCATCGAAGAATATCTTCATTCTCGTCAAGCACAACCCATGTTAGCAATTCATCTCCACCGTTTGAATCCGATAAGAAGAGACTTGGAACGGTTGTTGCAGTAGCCGTGACTTCAGCATCGGTAAAGATTGAAACTAATGATAATAATTGGGCTTCATCGTAACTCTGTTCGAGTGTAATCTGTAAATCAGAACCAACCGTAGCATCAGTTGTCTTTTCATCGACCAGTGTGCCTGTGTAGCCTTGAACTGCAGCGAGTGTCACAATGGAAAGAGTCAGCAACATGATGACCGCCAACCGATTGACTGATTCGGCTGAGCCTGAACCTTTGAGTCCACGCTTAACGTCATTCAAGAGTGGCGTTCGTCCAAGAAGTAATTGCATGATTTGGGGCCCTTTGGCACCAATTCTTCCAAGCAACAGCGCGCCACCAATCCAAAGAGCAAATGGTCCAATAATGCCGATGAGCCCTTCGATGAAGAAATTGGAAATGATACCGTCTTCACTGCCGTTCATTTCAAGCCATGTGTCGATGACAGCAAGCATACCAAACAAGAATGACAGCCAATGGAGCCACCGCTTTGGTTCCGCTTTCGCCGAAGTTTTCCGTACACCTTCTTCAATTTCAAGAGAAATGAAATCGCGAGCTCTGCTGCGGCCGAACAACATAGCAAGGCCGAGTGTTGTGACTGCTGTGAAAATGGTAGAGCCGACGCTTAAGGTCGGATTGATATCGAAATCACCGGTTCTGAATTCCATAAACCCGACCGCTGAAAGAACAATCGGAACAGCAAATAATGCCAGTAAATACCCTGCCAGCCACGCCACAGATGACATGACAAACAATTCTAACAGCACCATACTTTGCAAACTTTTAGCGTCCGCACCAATCACGCGATGTATGCTCACTTCTCTGCGCCGTTGTTCAAGCGAGAGCACTAATCCATAGATCAAGACCGAAATCGAAAGAATAACGATTGGAATCATAATGATGTAATCGAAAATTTGAATTAGACCCAAGAAGATGTTGAGGAAGATAATGGTTCCACTGACGATGTCGGTGTAATACAGTTCCACGCCTTCATCAGTATAATTCCCGGCCTGAACGCGAGTTCCAAGGTCTTCAAGCCAATCGGCTGCATCTGCAGTCGATGTTGTTGGCAATTGTCCCTGGTCAATGGTAACACCGAGGTACATGTGGTCATTATCCATCAAAGCAGCACGCTGGGATTCTTCAAGAACTTCCCAAGTCGTAAAGATTGGATTTGGACCAAGAGTTGGATTGCCGAAGTCCCATGGGTCATAGATTCCAAGAACGGTCAAATTGGTCGCTGTCATTTCCATTCGGCAGTACACCATTTCATTCTGCTCAGGAGTTACTTCTCCGTCGCAGTTTTCATTGGTAACAGTCGCTTCAAACAGAGTGGATTCATCGACCACATAATGGAATGAGAGGGAGTCAAGAACATCTCCAACATTGGCTTTGGCTTCTGAAGCAACAGTCGAAGGGAGAATAACACCACGCTGAGCGCTCATGTTCTCAGGAGTCGGCCATTCACCCATTCCTGCAATGATGTTCTCACCTAACCGGTCAGCAAACTCTCCATCAAAGGCTCCAGGTCCTAAAAAGCGAATCGAACGCATGGTGGAAATTGGTGGACCTGCATCAGCAAGTTCTGGATAATCAAAGGTAACGTTACCCCAATAGGGATTCGCATCATCGGTAATCTCTACCATTTCAAGAGGCTGGGCCACAACGAATTCTCGATTGAAAAGACCTCCACTGTGAATGCCTTGACGTCCTAAAACGAGTGTACAATCGCTGAATTCAGTGAATTCAGTCATCAATTCATCACACACATTGGTCATAGTGGTTGTGTTGTTCGACCAGCCAGTTGCATTTTCTACAGGGGTTCGAGCAAATTCGATTTTCGCATCAAACGGTTCATTCTTGAGAGATTCTTCAAAGAAAAGTTGTGAAAGACCAACACCGTATGAAAGAACGGTAGTGATGACAAGAGATGCCAGGAATACTCCTGCAATAACTGCCAAACCTCGTTCTTTACCGCGCCATGCACTCAAACCAGCAAGTCGAAGTTTTCCAGGTGATTCCGTCACTTTGTGCATAATTCGCATAGGTAGACTCTGTGAAGGTGCAAAGTCAGAAGGTTCCAGTATCAAAGAATGATCTCCTTTGGTCATTCTTCCTCACCGCCATCTTGTTCCTCAGCATCTAAGCCCCAAGCGGAGCGGATGTCGGATGCCTCTGTTTTTCCATCGTTCAACAACAGCATCCGGTCAGCATTTGATGCCAAGTCCGGGTCGTGGGTCACCATAAGAATAGAAATAGGATTGTCTTCATCGTGGCAGAGGTCTTTGAACAACTGTAAAACCTCTTTTCCGCTGGCAATATCAAGATTACCTGTTGGTTCATCAGCAAGAAGGAAAGGGCGGTTTCCGGCAATAGCACGAGCGATAGCAACTCTTTGCTGCTGACCGCCTGAAAGTTGGTCCGGGATGTGATTCATTCTGTCTTCAAGTCCAACTTTGGTAAGGGCGATTCGAGCTGCATCTTCGGCTTCTTTGGCAGGCATACCGGCCAATTCAAGAGCAATAGCAACGTTATCCAGTGCCGTGAGGTTTTCCAGCAAATGGAAATCCTGGAAAATCCAACCAACATATTCTCGTCGAATGTTAACCACATTGGAGGGGCTTTTCTGACCATACTTTTCTCCATCAAGGTCAATTTCACCACCGTCACCGGCAAGCAAGCCACCGATAATGTTGAGAAGTGTCGATTTACCAGAGCCTGAGGGGCCCATCAAAGCGACCATTTCGCCTTGCTGGATGGTCATATCCACGCCTTTGAGAACCTGAAGTTTATTTGAGCCACTACCGAAAGTCTTTGTTAGACCACTTACTTGGAGCATGACATTCACCTACAGTAAGATTCGAGAACTTTTGATATATCAATGAATGTATCAATTGCCCAACTGAATAATGCTTAGTGAAAGAAGCGGAACTGTGCGTAGTCACTCCTTTCGACCAAAAAGGGAAGAGAGAATACTTGAAAACCTCGAGCGCGAGAAAATACCGTTCTGGAACTCTTGAGAATCAAGAACTTGATCCACATATTGAGAAAGATTTGCGTCCATCAAAGAACCCCCTCTCGGAGATTGTAAGATCCGCGTGTATCTGCGCCACATCGGTAATCCGATATTGCTTGCATGACTTTACCAAACATACTCGGGAAAATCCCATTTCTGTGTTCTTGGTTGTCCATTATTCCGTCTACGTAGTTTTCTAAATTTTGATCCATCTGATATCTGCCTACAGGTTTTCTCTGTAGTGTAATTTTGGAACCGGACCTATATCAACCCGTGGTGAATTTGCCAACACTCCGATGCTAAAAGCAAAGTAGGTGTAATTATAAACACTTACTTGTGAAGGCGTTGCATCTCGCTTGAAACCTTCAAATTGAGGAGAATCTCACCAAAGTCACGTGAGTATGCGCACAAACGCCGAACGGATTCTGATAAACTCAAATCAAAGGCCATCCATTCGTTTTGACGGTGATTGGCGAGTAAATCTTGTTCGTGAAGAACAAGAATCTGCTGTGCATCTTTCAATTGTTTGCGTGCATGTTCGATACGTATTGAATCTCGAGTCCTAATATTAATCATCAATTCTTTGAGAGCTGATTGCCATTCAGGCAGTTGTTCCAATGAAGTTGCTTCAGCCAGGTTGCGAGTGATTCGAGGATTCTCCACCACCAATTGACAGATTGTATAGGCGTGATCCATCATTCGCTCGAGAGAGCGAGCTAAATTGGCATATTCAAGTGCTTGGACACGGGTAAGATTGAGTTTTGTCGAAACGGTATGTGAACCAAGTAAAATTCGTACTTGGCGTTCAATAAGATAGAGAAGTGCATCGACATCGCTCTCACGTTCATCTGCATCAGACAAGTATTCCCTGTCTTCACCATCGAAAACACTGATGATATCTCGGATCAAAGAGGTGACTTGGAGATACATTCGATTGAGGCTTGCATGCAATGGCATATCTCCTGCATTCATCAGACACTTCAATTCAGTGAGGCCGTCTTTTTCATCGATGATTTCAAACCCTCGTGTACTTCTTAGAAATCGACGTATTTGGACGGTGGTTTTTTTGCGTTGAGCCATATCAAATTCAATGGAAATAGAATCTGCCCCTGAAATGTAAGCACCCATCAAATGGTCATGCAGACTGTTTTCCGGAAGTGTTGAGGTATGAAACGAAACATGTGTGGCTAAATTCTCCGCCATATTCAGGGGAGTTATGCGTAGTGCGCCACTTGGCCTCCAATCGATTCGAAGGGAATCGCGCGAGCCTAACTGCTGTTCAATGACCCAAGGTTTGGGTAAACTTACGGTGAACGTGCTGCCCCCAGTACTCTGTAATTTTCGAACTTCGTGTTCGCCTGGACCAAGACCCATAGTATCAACCAGCCGAATATATACAACTATATAGAATATACATGACCGTCAATATATACTTCTGAGTGATAGAATGGAACATGGAACCAATAACCATGGTCTTGATTGTATTAGCGTTGATTGTTTGTGCCTACATGGCATGGAACATTGGAGCCAATGATGTTGCTAATGCGATGGGTACCTCGGTTGGCTCTCGTGCGCTGACATTGAAGCAAGCTGTGGTCATTGCTGCTGTGTTCGAATTCTGTGGGGCTTTCTTCGCAGGAGATGCAGTGACAGATACGGTACGCAAAGGTATTCTCTCTGTCGATTTCTCCGACCCCATGGTCGATGCTGCTTTTTCACAAGACATCGCTTTTGGATTTATTGCGGCGATGATGGCTGCAGCAACATGGCTGACGATTGCAACCCGCTACGGACTTCCAGTCTCCACAACACATTCGATTATAGGTGGTATTCTCGGTGTTGGACTGATTCTTGAAGTAAAACATGACACTTCTCTCATCGACTGGGAAGTCGTTCGAAAAGTGGTCATGTCGTGGATTGCAAGTCCACTCATGGGTGGTCTACTGGCCTTCTTTTCCTACATGATCATCAAGAAAACAATTCTTGACTCGGAAAATCCAATCGACCGATCTCGTTGGCTCGCACCAATTCTCGCTTTCCCTACCTTCTTTGTCCTCGGCTTAGCGCTTCAATTCAAGGCGCTCAAGGGCTTCATTTCCCGGGCAGACGCCAACGGCTGGATTGAAGACAAGCGGGCTTGGTTGCCTGCGAAAGAAGATGGTGTCTTCGACCCATGGGCGGAAAACGCTTGGATTCCAATCAACTCAGTCATGCTCGCTGCCTTCATTGGCGCGATTTCAAGCCTCGTGCTCTACATGGTGCTTCGCCGCACCGATATCACAGAAGAAAAGCGTGGATTCCGTGGCGTCGAGCGTATCTTTGTATGGTTGCAAATTATTACCGCTGCTTATGTTGCCTTCGCCCACGGTGCAAACGACCGTTCGAATGCCATTGGTCCAATGGCTGCCGTCTGGCAAGTCCTCAGCAGCGATGGTGGACAACTTATGGAACAAGCCCCAATTCCTCTCTGGCTCATCCTCCTTGGTTCAGCAGGTATCGCCATTGGTGTCATGACCTGGGGATGGCGAGTCATGGAGACCATTGGAAAGAAAATCACCGACATCACCCCTACCCGTGGCTTTGCTGCTGAGTTCGGTGCTGCAACGACCATCTTGGTGTTCTCGATGCCGTTCCTCGCTGTTCCTGTTTCAACCACTCATACCTTGGTTGGTGCTGTTGTTGGTGTCGGGTTAGCGGGCGGCGCGAAAGCGGTCGACTTCCGGGTCTTTGGAAAGATCGCCGCATCATGGGTTGCTAGCGTACCGGCTGCTGCTTTCGGGGCAATCGTTCTGTTTGTTGCCTCAGGCGGAGATTCTCTCAACATGATTGTTTTACTTCCGCTTTCATTCCTCGCTATAGCCTTTGCAATCTGGAAGAGCAGTGGTGAAATTCACGTCGAAGAGGCTCTCTCTGATGTCGGTGGAGACGGACATGCAATTACTCCTTTCGAACTCTTCCATGAACATGCAGAAGCGGTTGAAAAGACCGTTGAGCATATGCTTGAAGCAGTCAACTTGGCATGTGATGACAAAGACCCTTCTGAGGCAATTCAATCAACCATAGACGCTGAACTCAATGCGGATCATGTCAAGACTGAAGTTCGACGCATAGCCAGTTCCGACATGCGCTTTGGACTCCATGTGAGTTACGATGATTTCCTTTACATGGTGACGCGGCAAGACCGTATCGCTGACTACGCTCAGAATGTGGCTGAACAACTAACATTCCGACCATTGTTGGAAGATGTACAGGCGAAGAAGAACCTCAAAGAGATGGCAAATGCTGTGGCAAAAACTGTAGCAAAGTACGAAGATGCCGTTGAGGCATTGCGTGACTTTACCATCAGTGGAGAAACCAAAGCAGCACAAAACAAGCTTGCAGAACTCATCAAGGAAGTGAACCTCATGGAACACGAAGCTGATGTTATCGAGGCAAATGCAGCCGGGTATGTATTCAAAAATGGTGAAGATTCACCGCTTGCTGCTATGCACATGTATCGGGTCTTGCAACGTCTTGATGATGTAGCCAATGCGTGTGAGAAGGCAGCAAACGCATTCTTGCCAATTCTCAACCGTTGAGCGAGGCATTGATAGCAAAGAAGTGTGAGGGCGGTTCATCAAAGCCCCTTCCCGACCGTGACATGTCACCATTGTGGAATTCGGGCTAGGAGTGAGCCTCATGGCTGGAATGGACCTTGCACTAAAAGCCAAATTACAGAAACAACGCTACCACATTGTGGGTGAACATGGCGGTGTTAAGACGTGCCACTGGACCAAAGAGTCGCTTCTCCGTGACCGTCAATGCTACAAGGGGAAATTCTACGGCATTAAGAGTCATAATTGCATGCAGATGTCTCCGGTGGTCGACCAGTGTAACCTTGCTTGCACCTACTGTTGGCGAGAACCACATATGGATACATTGGAATTAACTGACCAAGACCCCTTAGAACTGCTCTATGAATCAGTTCGTGCTCAGCGTCGATTACTCTCTGGCTTTGGCGGTAATCCAAAAGTTCCTCGAGAGAAATGGTTAGATGCTCAAAATCCAAAGCACGTCGCCATCTCACTCAATGGCGAGCCAACCCTTTACACACGGCTTTCCGAATACATGGACCTGTGCCACAAACACGGGATGACGACCATGCTGGTCACCAATGGAACCCTTCCAAAGGTTCTTGAAAAACTCGACACGTTACCAACCCAACTCTATGTTTCAGTCGATGCACCGAACAAAAAGGTCTTCGATGAAGTCTGTAAACCAAAATGGAATACCAATGCCTGGGATAAATTCTCAGAAACACTCGACCTTCTGCCATCTCTTGACACCCGCATTGTTTGCCGTCATACACTGATGCAAGGCATCAACATGTCCGACCAGCACATCAAGGAATTCGCAGCTCTTGACATGAGAGCAGACCCTGACTTTATCGAAAATAAAGGCTATGTCTTCGTCGGTCACAGCCGTGAAAACTTAGGTGTTGAAAACATGCCAAGTCACGAAGAAATCATGGATTTTTCAAATAAAATCGCACCACTTACTGGTCGTAAGGTTTTGTCGGATTCACGCCCAAGTCGAGTCGCATTGGTCGGCCAAGAAATCGTACCAATACCTGTTCCTGAAGCAACCATGTTTTTCCCGGATGATTTGGGAATCGCTCCATCGGTCAAGCATCTCCAGATGTCCAATTAAACAGGGGCCTCACATAGATCTCTTGACACATGAGATTGAACTGTGCAGTACGTCATGATTCATCCGTGGGTTGTGACGAATCATTAAGTGAAAAAGCCGGAAGTCTACTTTATGTCCGAAAGATTCCCTCCCGTCACAGGAAAAAACCTCAACAAGGAGACGTTGACCATTCCCGATGATTACGATGAGAAGAACCTCCTCGCAATCGTTGCGTTTCAACAATGGCATCAGAAAGTTGTCGATGACATGATTGCAATTTTCGAAGCAAGCAACCTTGACCGAACACATTCAATCATTGAAGTACCGGTGATTCAACGTTCGACAAAGTTTCGTCAGATTCGCCTTGACACATTGATGCGAGTCGCTATCCGTGATCGTCGTATTCGTCAAAGAACGGTCACGGTTTACATTGACAAACAAGCATTTAGAGAAAAACTGAGTATACCTGATGACAACTCAGTTCATTGGTTTTTAATCGACCACGTCAGTAAAAATATCCTTCAGAGAGGAAAGGATACAGTTTCTCCAGAAGAGATTACTCAGATCAGTTCACATTCGAATTAATCGAGTTAAGGCAATTCATTTCAACCATACCAATGTAAACCCTGACCCCATATAGAAGAGCGATGCATTTCCTTTCGTTGTAGAAGAAGGGTACCCTTTGTCTCACAACCCACTCTTGAAACCGATTGAAACTTTAACTAAAGATTATATCTCGGATGTTGGAGGCGGAAATATGTACTACAGAGTGAGCATAGCACAAATCAATCCAGAACAAAAAGATGCTTTTGTTGCAAGAGCAGATGAACTACGAGATGCAATGCAAGCACTCCCTGGACTCCAATCCGTAACCTTCATTCAAACAGGTGAAGGAGAAGCTGTGGGTTTGGCAGTCTATGATTCCGAAGAGAGTTTCATGAAAGCGGCACCTTTGGTTGTAGAAATAATGGGTGGCTTTGCAGAGTTCTTTACTGCTCCTCCAGAGCAAAGATCTGGACCGATTATTTGGTCAATGTGAACCTCAAAATTAACGCTGAATCTATCTTTCAGTCATAGCAAGGGCTTACAGTGGGCTCTTTACGACCGTAGCGTCTGACAAGACCCACTGCTCGGCCATTAATTCACCAATTACAATCGCATGGGTCTAAGCAGATACTCAGTGATTCATTCACGACTCATTTTTCATCCCACCAATCACCCTTCGTATTTGATGGGTAATTACTGGGTATGACTTTCCAATTTTTATACTCAACTCGGTACACAATCTGTTTCGTCTCTAATCTCGTGGCCTTATTTTCATCAAAGATCATGTCATATATTGATGAGGATTTCAGTTTGTTGTAAGTTTTGGCGGCCCCATCGGGATTATCCCTAGCATATTCTCTTACACGACTTTCACTCATAGGCTTTCTCAAACCAAGACAATATTCAACATAGGCCTCTAATCGTTCTTCATCATTCAAATCTGTGGTATAACCGTGTAAATGTCCATCTATGATTTCAGCTTGAAAAATCTCTATAACTGGCTTCTCATCAGTTTTGATTGGATTGAATCCGGCATCAAGAGACATGAGTTTCTGATTAATGGAGATAATATGTCCAATCTCAAATAATTCTGGCAAAGTCGATTTCAATGATTCTTTCCAAGTCGGAGCAAGTCTTTGAATGAAGTTTGGAGCAGAATCATATTCTCTAAGATCATAATCTTCCATTTCAATTATTTTTTTTCCGTTTTCCTTTATTTCCATAAAATGCTCAGTATAGGTTCCAGGCGCATCATCGTAGGATCTTGTCACTTCGTATGTACTATAGGATAAATCACAAATTGGTATTTTCCTTTTTTTGATATCGAATTTTTCCGTGAATTCTTGTCCAAAAATTATGTGGTCAGAGGAATCTATTCGAATTATATATCTTCTATGAAATAAGAATGCACACATCGGCAAAGCACCGAGAGAAAATAATAAGATTCCAAGGATTATGCTTTCTATATCATGCAAATCGCTCATAAATACCATTCCACCAAGCATAAAGAGTGCAAAAAGGATAGGGAAACCCTGATAATCGAATACTGGAAATTTGATTTTCTGCTCCACCATATTACTACCTAAACTAATGCTTCAATGACTAACCTATAGGTATGCCCCCGGCATCGAATCATAGGTGGCCCTATACGATTACGAGTGATTGGATGGGTAGCGAGAAAACCGACCCACGCAAAGCCCATCAAACCACCATATTCAGTCGGATGGGGTTTCGGATAGACCCTTGCAACCTATCCGAGTTGGTTGGTTGATGGTTGCAACTGATGCATCCAACAGACCCTTTGTATTGTTCATAAGATTCAATCGGCCTTCTGCTTCTACCCTTGATATTACAAGCAGAAGTGATTG
>Ga0209709_10003382_pt1 | contig 13270 bp, 13 predicted proteins | sample ArcticOcean_MG_C_2_FD_187435 | JGI IMG/M metagenome (GOLD analysis project Ga0209709, IMG submission 187435) | Marine microbial communities from western Arctic Ocean - ArcticOcean_MG_CB4_136 (SPAdes) (version 2) | ecosystem: Environmental > Aquatic > Marine > Oceanic | place: Arctic Ocean... | reverse complement strand
CTTTGGACAGTTAAATTTGCTGGAAGTGCAGACGCACTTTGGGCAGAACTTAAAGCTGCTGAGAAAGAAGGAAGAGGAACTATAATATTCAACTGGACTCCAAACTTTACGGATGGAAAAGGATTTACATTTATAGACTTCCCTCCATATTCTGCTGGTTGTAGACCAGAAGATGGTGGTGATGGAAAATGTGGATCTCCAGATGGTTATTTGAAAAAGGCTGTAAATGCAGACTTTCCAACAACTCATCCAGCTGCAGCAGCAGTGTTCAAAAAGATGTCATTCTCAACAAGTCATATTGGAGCAATGGCTGCTTTAGTAGACGAAGATAAGATGACTCATGAAGATGCTGCTAAAAAATGGTTAGCTGACAATAAGAGTGTTTGGGAATCTTTTACTAAATAAAGGTAAAAATTAACAAATTAAAATCTCCCCCAACAAAATTGGGGGGGATTTTTTTTAAGCATACCATCTTATCAAAAACTTAAACTACGAATTTATTATTTAAATGATTAAGTATTTTTTATATCTCTCTCTTGGTTTATTAACCTTCAATTTATCTTTTGCAAAAAATATAGATATACAGGAAGATATTAAAATTGGGCTTGTATGTGAATTAGAAAAAAAAATACTTAAAAATTCAGAATATAATTATAAAACTTTTCTAGCCAAAGACTTAAACGAAAAAAATTTAGATCAATTTGAAATTGATGCAAAACAACCAGAAAAACTTTTAATTAATGGATTATCAATGTTTCTTTCAAAAAATAAAAAATTTGATGTAAAGGTTGTAAACAAAGAAATAGTTTTATTTAAAGCTTTTGATGAAGAAAAAAATTACTCAGAATCAGGTATAATTAATAGAAAGTCAGGTGAATTAGTTCATGAAATTACAAGAGATTTAAAAAGTGATAACTTTGAAAAAGATATTTCTTTTTATACATGCAGCTAAAATAGAAAAATGAAAAAATATATTTTTTACATAACTTTAAGCTTTTTAATTGCAACCTCATTATCAGCTCGAAAGACAGGCTGTGAAGGAAACTGTGAAAATGGCTTTGGTAAATGGACCTATACAGACAAAACAACTTACGAGGGGAATTGGGTTGGTACACAAAAACATGGACAAGGAATTGAAACATGGCCCAATGGATATATTTACAAAGGGGAATTTAAAAATAGTGAGTGGAGTGGGAAAGGAATTTTAACTTTTCCAGATAGCTCCAAATATGAAGGTGAGTGGACCAATGGTTTCATGAATGGAAGAGGAAAGTTTACTTGGTCCAATGGAAAAGAAAAAAAAGGAATTTGGATTAATGGTAAATTAAAAGAATAATTAAAATAATTATGAATGACAGATATTTGAGTAAGTTAAAAGAATTACTACCCGAATCAGTTAGACAATTTGGTGGTCTTGCTTCTTTAATGTTAATTATAATTTTATCTTTTGCAATTTTAAATGTATTTTTTGGCCAAGGTGAAGAATTGGTGGAAAAAATGAAAAAGGAAGAGATAAGAATTTCAGAAGCCAACAAATTAAGTGAAATAATTTCAACTCTTCCATCAGGTATTTTAACTTTCTATGAGGGAAATGATCATTACAAATTGTCTAATGAACAATACGAAACAGTCTGCAAAATAACAAAAATTATTCCTCAACGTGCTGTTATGGGAGCCAATCTAATAAATTTTAAAGCAACAAAAATTTACACTACCAATGGTAATCAAATTGCTGAAACATTTGTTAATTGGGATAAAGAGAGCAAAAAATGTATTGCTGGTTTTGTTTTAAGTGGAAGTATTGATGATGGAGAAAATGAAAAAATTACTGTTAGTGGAGAGGTTTTAAATTTTTTAAGTACTGGAATTGATACAAGAGTTTATTTTATTAAAAATTTTTAAGAAAGGAAAACAATAAGTATAAATAATATAAAAAGTGTATTTTATTTTTATTTCGTATAACTTATGAAGACATTATGACTGATACCGTAATTAAATGCGATTCTGTATATAAAATTTTTGGTGCAAACGCTAAAAAGATGCTTCATGAAGCAAATGGAAATGTAGATGCAAAAACATTCCAAGACAATGGATGCATAGTAGGTGTGAACAATGCTTCCTTTGAAGTTTCAAAAGGAGAAATGTTAGTTGTGATGGGTTTATCAGGCTCAGGAAAATCAACGTTATTAAGGTGTATTTCTAGATTAACAGATGCAACGGGTGGAAAAATTTTCATAGAAGGTCAAGACTTACTTTCATTAAATAATAAAGAACTAATAGATCTTAGAAGAAATAAAATGGGAATGGTATTTCAAAGTTTTGCACTACTTCCACATAAAACAGTCTTGGAAAATATTGCTTTCCCACTTCAAATTAAAGGAGTTGAAGATCAGGAATGTATTAATAAGGCTATGGATATGGTTAAACTTGTTGGTCTTGATGGAAGAGAAAATTATTTTCCAAGAGAGCTTTCTGGTGGACAACAACAAAGAGTAGGTATTGCTCGGTCATTAGCTGTTGAACCAGATATTTGGTTTTTAGACGAACCTTTTTCTGCACTAGATCCATTAATTAGAAAAGAAATGCAGGATGAATTTTTGAGACTTCAAGAAAAATTACAAAAAACAATTATGTTTATCACGCATGATTTTGATGAAGCGCTAAAACTTGCTGATCGTATTGCAATTATGAAAGATGGAATAATTGAACAGCTTGATACGCCAGCAAACATTGTATTAAATCCAGCGACAGAATATGTAAAAAAATTTACAGAAGAAGTTCCTAGAGAAAAAGTTTTAAAAATAGAAGATGTCATGGAAAAACCTAATAATGAAAATTTAGGCGATATAAAAGTTTTAAAAAATGAAATAATTGAAAATGTTGCTGAAAAAATTTTAACTCAAGAAAAATCAGTAGTTGTAGTAGATGAAAATAATAAAATTGTTGGCACTCTTCGCCCTTCAAAAATAATTCATACTGTTTTTGGAGGAAGAAAAAATAATAGTTAAATTATGGAATTATTAAAAAAATATCCAAAATTATTTCAATGGTTATTTTTGTTGCTTGTATTTTTTACTTTATGTTTTGCTATTGATGTTCCCGAAACCTACAAATTTATTAGAGGTCAAGCTGAATTCATAAAAGACCCAAATCAAAGTACTTACACACTGTTTGGTGCGGAAGTAAGGTATTATGCATTTGATGTTTTTTGGAGACTACCTCCTCTACTTGGATGGCTACCTATTTGGATAAATGATTCCTTATTTTTTTTAATGAATGAGTGGATGCCAATGGAGTTTTGGAATGAAAGCACTCAAACATACAAAACCCGACCTGTAGTGCTGCAAATAACCAGAAATGTCACCGCAGTAATGACATTTCTCATTGAATTAATTAGAGAAATTTTATTAGGTGGTGTTCAGACAGTTGTTTCATTTACTAGTTGGGATTGGATAGACGCAAATCCATGGGCAGAACTACCAGGGTTACCTTGGACAATTGTTGCAGCTGGCGCTGTAATACTTGGATACAACTTAAGTGGTAAAGGTCTAGCGTTATTCGCTGGTATAGTCATGATTTATATTTCTATTTTTGGTCAATGGAAACCTTCGATGCAAACACTATCCTTTATATTAGTTGCAGCACCACTTTCTTTTATTTTTGGTTTGGGCTTAGGTATTGCAGCATTCAAAAGTAAACGTGTTGAGAAAGTCTTATCACCAATCCTTTTAGTTATGCAAACTATGCCTCAATATGCAGTATTAGTTCCCGCAATTGTACTTTTTGGTGTTGGTGACCATGCAGCAGTCATTATAACTATGGTTGTAGCTGTTCCACCAATGATATTATTAACTCTATTAGGTCTTAGAGGAATACCGCCTGAAATTATTGAAGCTGGCAGAATGAGTGGGTGTAATAATTGGCAACTAATGTTCAAAGTATTAATTCCAACTGCAAGAAGAGATATTTTAATTGGAGTGAATCAAGTTATTATGGTGTGTTTTTCTATGGCAGTTATTTCAGCTTTTATAGGTGCGAAAGGATTAGGATTTAATTTGTTGTTAGCTTTAAATCAATTGAACATTGGATTAGCATTAGAGGCAGGTTTATGTATTAGTTTAATTGCAATACTTTTAGATAAAATGTCTTTAGCTTGGGCAAATAAACAAATAGATTACTTTGGTAACTTGACTTTTTTCGAGCAACATAAAAATGGATTGTTTTTTGCAGGTGTAGTATTAATTGGAATTATACTTGCCTACGCTGGATCTTTTTACTTCAAGGAAGGTTTTAATTATTTATATGAGGTTCCACACAATAAAGGAATATCAACAGCAGATTTTTGGAATAAAGGTGTTGATTGGATTTGGGATACATTCTTTCAAACTTTAAAAATTTTTAATACATGGTTGATAGTAGATGTGTTACAGCCCATGCGTGCTGCCTATTTACGAATGCCTATTGTTGCAACATTTGTTTTAGTCATGGGTGCTGGATATATAATTGGAGGAATACGTTCAGCTTTTGTAGTGGGTGCATTAACATTATTTATAGCCCTAAGTCCATGGTGGGATAGAGCCTTAGTTACTACTTACATGGCAACATTTGGAGTTATTATATCTTGTACAATTGGATTTACTGTTGGAACATTATGTTTTCAGAATAAACACACTACAAGTTTTATGTTGGGTGTTTGTGATATTTTTCAAACATTCCCTTCATTTGTATATTTAATTCCTGTAATGATGCTTTTTGGAGTTACGGATACGTCAGTATTAATTGCGGTAGTTGTTTATGCAACTATACCTGCCACAAGGTACACTATTGAAGGATTGAGAAGTGTTCCAGCTTCTTTACATGACGCTGCTTCAATGTCGGGTGTAACAAAAATACAAAGATTGATGAAAATAGAATTTCCTTTAGCATTTCCCCACATGATGCTTGGTCTAAACCAAACCATTGTATTTGCTTTATTCATGGTGATTATTGGAGCATTTATTGGAACAGAAGATTTAGGACAATATATTTTAAAAGCTTTATCTGACAAAAACGGTGCGGGTATCGGATTAACACTAGGTCTTTGCGTTGCTTTCATAGGTTTGGTATTTGACCATCTAATTCGAACTTGGGTGGGGCAAAGAAAAAAACATCTTGGTATAGATTAGTTGAAATATTCAACTTCAGAAAAACGATCTTTTGGAAAAATCCAATAAAATTCTAATGTTTCTTTACCAGTATTTTTTAAAGCATGTTTTGCATTTCCTGCAATATAAACTACATCACCTTTTTTAATTTCTTCTAGTTCACCAGATTTATTTAATACTCCTTTGCCACTAGTAACTACATATATTTCTGCAGGTGAGTGATAATGGAGGGTCAAGTCGCCTCCTGGAGCAATTTCAGCAAAACCAAGTGAAAGTCCGGAACTACCTGCAAAATCTGCATCAATTAAAAACTTCCATCTAACACCTGGATATTTCTCAGTTGTTGACCACTCCTGATCAGAGACAGATTTAAGGTTTTTTACAAATATCATGCAAAATCAAAACTTATCGATTATTTTTTGGCCTGATCTAAAAAAGTTTTTAAAGAATCATCCATCGCAACTTCCCAATCTGTATGATGTTTTGGACCAACTGATCCAGTTACAGGTGAAGGAAATGATTTATTTCTATATGTCATAATATTTTCTACCTTATGGTGCTCCCATTCTTTAAAAGTTTTTCTAATTAATTCAAAATCAATTTTTGGGTAATCAGATAAATCATGAAGCTCTTTAGTGTATTCAGTTTGAAAATCTATCATTTGGTCTGCATTTTCTAATTTTTCTTCTATTGATACCCATTTATTTATATCTTTTTCTATTTCTGAGTTATTTGGAATTTTAATTTTCCCCATTATAACATCTCTTGCAAACCAAGCCTGACAATCAAACATATTAAAAGTATGAAATTGATCTTGCATACCTAGATATATTAATTTGTGATTATTCTGCCAAACCACACCTTTATACAACTTTGGTGGATATAATCTATTTCCTGTCTTTAATTTTAGATCCTCAGATAAAAAAGGAAAATGATGAAGGTAACCTGTGCATAAAATTACAGCATCTGTTTCCTGCACATGACCGTCTTTGAAAATTGCTTTATTGCCCTCAAGTCTATCTAAGTGGAAAACTTCTTTCATGCCATCTGGCCATTTAAATCCCATAGGATTGTGTCGATAACCTATGGTAACACTTTTTGCTCCATACTTATGACACTGAAGAGCTACATCTTCAGCTGAATAACTGCTGCCTAAAACAACAACATTTTTACCTCTGAATTCTTCTGCATCTCTAAAATCATGAGAGTGCATTATTCTTCCGGGAAATGCTTTCATTCCTGGATATTCTGGTATGAATGGAACTGAGAAATGACCAGTTGATACAATCACATAATCGAACACGTCTTTTGAAATTTTATCATTTTTTTTATCACGATAAGTAACTTCAAAACTATTACCATCATAAAAAACATTGCTAACAGAGGTGTTAAATCTAATTTTAGATTTTAAATTTCCTTTTTTAACCCTACCTAAAATATAATCGTATAAAACTTCTCTAGGTGGAAATGATGGAATTGGTTTTCCAAAGTGTTCATCAAATGAATAGTCAGCAAACTCTAGACATTCTTTAGGGCCGTTTGACCAAAGATATCTATACATACTATTAGGCACAGGATCACCGTATTGATCAGATCCTGTTCTCCAACTGTAATTCCATAACCCTCCCCAATCTTCTTGCTTATCAAAACAAACTATTTCAGGTATTTTTTCACCTTTTTTTTCAGCTTGTTCAAAAGATCTCAAAGCGGATAAACCACAAGGCCCAGCACCAATAATTGCTACTTTTGTCATAAAATCACCTCTCCCTAATAAATTTATAACTGTACTTTACCAACAAAATGCTAAAAATTAATATAAAAAAATACTTTATTATGAAAAAAATTATTATTATTGGTGCTGGAGCTATGGGGTCAGCATTCGCTGTACCATGTCTGGAAAATAAAAATGATGTAACACTCATCGGTACTCACCTTGAAGATGACTTAATAAACAATATTAAATCAAACAATAATCTTCATCCAGCTTTAAACGTAGAATTGCCATCCCAACTTAAAGTAGAAAAGTTTGAGAAATTAAAACTAATTCTTGATGAAGGGGTAGATATTATTGTGGCAGGAGTAAGCTCTATAGGAGTTGAATGGTTTGTTCACCAAATAGCAAACAACTATAAAAAAAATCTTCCAATTATTTTATTAACAAAAGGTTTAGCGATAGAAGAGAACGAATTAATGACACTTTCGGATAAAATTAAAAAGCTTTTAAGAGAAAAAGGTCATACCGAAATAAATGTTTCAGCAATTAAAGGACCATGCTTAGCAGCTGGTCTTGCAAATAAAATGAGGACAGGCACAGTTATTGCAAACCCAGATATTAAAGAAACAGAGTTATTAAAAAAGATTATATCAACTGATTATTATTCAACAGAAATATCTGATGATCTAACAGGTGTTGAATTAGCAGGTGCAATTAAAAATATATATTCAATGTTGATTGGGGCTTCTGAGGGATTAAGCAACTCTAAAGCATCTAAAGAAATTCAGTCTAAATACTACCTAAATACATCGGCCTCATTAATTCATAGATCAATTTCTGAGATGGTTGAATTTGTTTCTCATTACGGAGGTAAAGCAGATACAGTTTATGGTTTAGCAGGTCTTGGAGATTTATATGTTAGCGCAATAGGTGGGAGAAATAGTTTAATGGGTAAATATTTAGGTGAAGGATACCTTTATAATGAAGCAAAAGAAAAATTTATGAAAAATGTTACAGTTGAAGGTGCGCAGCTTGCTTTAGAAATTGGCCCAAAGATTCTACAAGAACTTAACTCAAAACACTTCCCACTTATGTTCAGTATGATAAAAACTATTTGTGAAAATAAAAAGTTAGAAATTAAATGGTAAAAAATATATTAATATTTGTTTTTATAGTACTGGCTATGGTCGTTACCTTAAATTTTAGTGATTATAATTTAAAAAGAGCAGTCGATGCATGTCTTGCAGGAAGTCAAAAATTATCTGAATCAAAAATAGCAGACCTCAAAGAAGCTAAAAAGTTTTGTGAAGAAGAAATTAAAAAAAATAAAATCAGTAAATAGATGAAGTCAAATTGGAACTATCCAACAACTATTTGGACTGGAGAGGATAGATCAGCTGATCTTCCAGAAGCTTGTTTAATAGCAAAAATTAAGAATCCATTATTTGTTACAGATAAAGATTTGGTTACTTTGCCAATGACAATTAAAACAATTAATAATCTTAAAAAAGTTTTTAAACATTTGAGTGTTTTCTCTAACTTTTCAGGGAACCCTTTTGGAAAAAATATTACGGAAGGTGTTAAGTTATATAACAAGCATAAATGTGACGGTGTCATTGCTTTTGGCGGTGGTAGCGCCCTAGATGTTGGAAAGGGAATTGCCTTTATGTGTGGTCAAACCAGACCATTATGGGATTTTGAAGATGTTGGAGATTATTGGAAAAGGGCAGATGAGAGTAAAATCTCACCGATTATTGCAATACCAACAACTGCAGGCACAGGGTCTGAAACTGGTAGAGCTTCTGCGATAGTTAATGAGGAGACAGGTGTAAAAAAAATAATCTTTCACCCAAAATTTATGCCTACGATTGTTATTTTGGACCCATTATTAACAATTGATTTACCACCTAGAATTACTGCCGCAACTGGCATGGATGCTCTAGCTCATAACTTAGAGGCATTTTGTGCACCAGGATTTCATCCAATGGCAGACGGTATTGCATTGGAAGGCATGAGATTAATAAAAAATTCTTTATCATTAGCAGTGAAAGATGGGAAAAATATTAAAGCAAGAGCTGACATGTTGGCAGCAGCAAGTATGGGGTCTACAGCATTTCAAAAAGGGTTAGGAGCCATTCATTCTTTAAGTCATCCAGTAAATGCTCAATTCAATATTCATCATGGTTTATCGAATGCTATTTTTATGCCTTATGTTTTAACGTTTAATAAAAATGAAATCTCAGAAAGAATAATTTCTATATGTGATTATCTTGGTTTAGAAAAATCTTTTGATAGCTTTATAAAATGGGTTATGGATCTTAGAGAAGAATTTAACATACCCCATAAACTCTCCGATGTTATTGATGAAGAGAAGATAGATTTAGATAAACTTTCAAAAATGGCATTTGACGATCCATCTACAGGTGGAAATCCAAAAAAATTAACTAAAGAAGATATGAAAACTATGTATCAACACAGTATTTCTGGAACATTATTTTAAATGAAGGATTTTAATATTTTAATTTGTGAAGGGAACACACCTGAAGAAGGAAAAATCTTTCAAGACGTTGGAATACCGACACACACAGAAAGTTTAAAAGAAAGCCTTGCCTATTATAATAAAAATTTGAAAATAGATGTTTTAAATCCCTGCTTGGAATTAAATTTAAATGAAGTTATTCCAAAATTGAAAAAATATGATGGATTAATTTGGGGAGGTAGTAGTTTAAATATTTATAATGATACTCCAGAAATAAGAAGACAAATTTCTTTTATGAAAGAGTGTTTTAAAAGTGTAAAGAAAATATTAGCAATCTGTTGGGGTATGCAAGTTGCTGTAACAGCAGCTGGTGGTGAGGTTAAAAAGGGAGTTAACGGTTCACATATTGGAATCGCAAATAATATTGAGCTAACCAATGAAGGTTTAAATAACCCACTCTACAAAGATAAAAGTAATAAATTTAATACTCCTGCATTTAATTTTGATGAAGTGGTCACTACTCCAACAGAAGCAATTCATTTGGCATCAAATAAAATTAATAAAATACAAGGTCTTAATTTTAAAAGTGGTGTTAGTGAAATTTGGGGTTTGCAGTATCACCCTGAAATTACTTATAAAAAAATGGTAAATATTATTAAATTTAGAAAAGATGCCTTAATCAAAAAAAGAAATAGATTCAAAGACGAAGAAGAAATTAATAAACACATCAACTTTATTGAAGAAGAGATTAAAATTTCAAAAAAAGATTCTAGAATGCTAGAGTTAAGAAATTGGCTTAATATAATTAACTAATTTTTAAAATAGACCTTCGATTTCACCATCTTTATTCAGTTTAATAGTGTCTGCTGCTGGAACCCTTGGTAGTCCAGGCATAGTCATAACTGCTCCACAAATAACAACGATAAATTCTGCCCCAGAAGAAAGCTTAATTTCCCTAATTGGTAAAGCATGCCCTGTTGGAGCGCCTTTTAAGCTTGGATCTGTTGAAAAACTATACTGAGTTTTCGCGATACAAATCGGGAAATCACCATAACCAGCATCTTCAAAGTTCTTTAACTGATCTCTAATTTTGGTATCAGCAATAACTTCATCTGCTCTATAAATTTCTTTTGCAATTGTTTCTATCTTTTTAAATAGTGGTGTTTTGCTTTCATACAAAAATTTGAATTTACCATCATTTTTCTCACATAATTCAGCAACATGGCTTGCTAATTCTTTCGTTCCTTCGCCGCCATTTGCCCAGTGTGTACAAAGACTCGCCTTAACACCAATTCCATCACAAAATTCTATTAAAGCCTTCACCTCATCATCAGTATCTTTAATGAAATGATTAACGGCTACTGCAACAGGTAGATTAAATTTTTTAACATTTTCAATATGTCTTTGAAGATTAACTAAACCTTTTTTTAAAGCTTCAATATTTTCTGTTTTCAACTCATCTTTAGCTACACCACCATGCATTTTTAATGCTCTTATAGTTGCAACAATAACAACACAGCTTGGTTTTAAATTTGATTTTCTACATTTGATATCAAGAAATTTTTCAGCACCCAAGTCAGCACCAAAGCCTGCTTCTGTTACAACATAGTCAGCAAGTTTTAATCCAGTCTTTGTTGCAATTACAGAATTACAACCATGTGCAATATTTGCAAAAGGACCACCATGAATAATTGCAGGGTTGTTTTCTAATGTTTGAGTGACATTAGGTCTGATTGCATCTTTTAATAATACAGTCATCGGACCTTGAGCCTTTAAATCTTTTGCGTAAAGAGGTTTTTTATCTCTAGTGTAGGCAATTGTAATATTTCCTATTCTTTTTTCTAAATCTTCTAAATCGTTCGATAAGCAAAAAATTGCCATGATCTCAGAGGCTACAGTTATATCAAAACCATCTTCTCTTGGAAAACCGTTTGCAACTCCACCTAAGTTTATATTGATAGATCTTAAAGAACGATCGTTCATATCCATTACTCTTTTCCAAACAATTCTTCTAACATCGATATCTAATTTATTTCCCCAATAGATATGGTTATCAATTAATGCTGACAACAAATTATGAGCTGATGTTATTGCGTGAAAATCTCCAGTAAAATGTAAATTAATTTGCTCCATTGGAACTACCTGAGCATAACCACCACCAGCTGCTCCACCTTTCATTCCAAAAGAAGGCCCAAGGCTTGGTTCTCTTAAACAAACAATCGATTTTTTTCCAATTTTATTTAATCCGTCATTTAAACCAACTGAAGTTGTAGTTTTACCCTCACCAGCTGGAGTAGGAGTGATCGCTGTAACTAGTATAAGTTTTCCATTTGGTTTATCTTTTAAAGTATCTAAATATTCTAAATTAATCTTTGCAATGTGTCTGCCCATTGGACTAAAAGCTGAGCTTTCATCTGGTACATTTATCTTGGCTAAAATATCATTTATAGGTTGCATTTTAGCTTCTCTAGCTATTTGAATGTCTGACTTAACTTCGCTCATTTGAAACTCCTATAAGATTTATTTTTTAATGCTCAATTGATATCCTATTTTAATTTTTTGGAAACTTCTAAAAAATATATATAAAAAAAATAAGAACTATTTATATTCGTTTGTATAAAATTATTTTATGCAAAAATATTCTATATTCAATTTGATCAAAAATGCTTTCTCTGGTCATCAAAATTGGGATTTAGCCTGGAAAGATCCTACTCCTAAAAAAGAGTATGATGTTGTCATAATTGGTGGTGGTGGGCATGGTTTAGCTACTGCATATTATTTAGCAAAAGAGCACAATATTACCAATGTCGCCATTATTGAAAAAGGATGGATAGGCGGTGGAAATGTTGGAAGAAATACCACAATCATTAGATCAAATTATATGCATGACGATAATGCTTTGTTCAGTGAGTTTGGAATGGATCTGTGGAGAAAGATGAGCCAGGATTTAAATTACAACGTGATGTTTTCTCCAAGAGGAATTATTAACCTTGCTCACTCTGATGCTCAGATGAATGTTTTTGCAAGAAGAGGAAACTCAATGCGATTAAATGGTATCGATGCACTTTTATTAAATAGAGAAGAAGTGAAAGAAATTATTCCAATGGCTGATTTTTCAGACAATGTAAGATTTCCTATATTTGGTGGACTGATGCAACCAAGTGCTGGAACTGCAAGACATGATGCTGTTGCATGGGGTTATGCACGTCAAGCAGATTCAATGGGTGTAGATATAATTCAAAACTGTGAGGTAACAGGCTTTGATGTTGTCGGTGGAAAAATCCAGGGAGTTAGAACTTCACGTGGCGATATTAAAGTTAAGAAAATTGGACTGTGTGTTGCAGGCAGTACAAATATTTTAGCAGAAAAATTAAATATGACGATACCAGTTGAGACACACCTTTTACAGGCTTGTGTTTCAGAGCCAGTTAAACCTGTTTTAGATAGAGTTGTAACTTTTGGTGCGGGTCATTTTTATATAAGTCAGTCTGATAAAGGTGAGATGGTAATGGGAGGAGATTTAGATGGTTATAATAGTTATGCACAAAGAGGAAATCTTCCTACACTTCAACATGTTTTAACAGAAGGAATTGCAATGATGCCGTTTCTTAGTAAATTAAAAATGCTTAGAACGTGGGGTGGGATAATGGATATGTCTATGGATGGTTCGCCCATAATAGATAAAACTCATATTGAAGGATTATATTTAAACTGCGGATGGTGTTATGGTGGGTTTAAAGCGACACCCGCATCAGGATGGACATTCGCACATACAATTGCACAAGATAGAGTTCACAAATTAAATGCCGGATACAGTTTGAATAGATTTAACACAGGTCACTTACTAGATGAAAAAGGACTTGGAACTAAAACATGGATTTCATAAATGCTTCATATTAAATGCCCTCACTGTGGGATGAGATCTCAAAATGA
>Ga0209709_10003379_pt1 | contig 13280 bp, 13 predicted proteins | sample ArcticOcean_MG_C_2_FD_187435 | JGI IMG/M metagenome (GOLD analysis project Ga0209709, IMG submission 187435) | Marine microbial communities from western Arctic Ocean - ArcticOcean_MG_CB4_136 (SPAdes) (version 2) | ecosystem: Environmental > Aquatic > Marine > Oceanic | place: Arctic Ocean... | reverse complement strand
CCTTGGCTGCGGCAACCGCAGCTTCGACATCGGCAGCAGCACCCAACGAGATAGTTGCAATCATCTCTTCATTAGCGGGATTTTCCACGTGGAGATCATTGGCCCGGACCGGGTCAACCCACTGACCATTGATATAAAATTGACGTAAATCTTTCATTGATATCCCTCATTAAATCAGCCGCTTTGGCGTTTTTTTTATTTTATGTTAACTAGTGTAATCCTCAGAATGACTTCATCCCATACCCCATTTGCGGCGAGGTAAAACAAATCATCTAAAGCAGGCCTTCTAAAACCTCTGCTGTTTGCGGGCCGATCATTCGGTGAAGCAATTTACCGTCGGTGCCAATCACCAGAGTTTCCGGCAGTACATTAACGGGTTCAAGCCCCCAAATCCCACGTGGATCATCCAACAAACTAGGGAATTCGATGCCTAACTTTGCGATTTCAGCTCTGAGCGCGTCTCCCTCTGAGCCATCAAAATTAACCGCCAATACGACTACTTGATCGGCATGGTCTTTGGCGAATTGATTAAACTCTGGAATCTCTTTACGGCAAGGCCCGCACCACACTGCCCAGTAATTAATAATCGCTAGCTTTTGTGAGGTACCAAATGTAATGCTGTCACCCTCAAATAATGGGAAGCTCACTTGATCAGAGTCCTGTGCACACCCCGCTAGTAACATACTTATCAGTATCAGCTTTTTAATCATTTTCCACACCCTAGACTCTCATTTTTTCTGTATTAAATAACGCTTCAACCGTCACCGAAAGATTATCGTGTAAGACGGTACGGGGTTTTGTAACAAGTAGATCGTAGTTTACATGCCAAGGATGCGAAGATAGTAGTCCATTCGAACCCTGCTGAGGGGAACGCAATAGATCATCCCCAAGCCAACCGCATCAGCCAAGCTGATCAATTCCAGATCCCCCATCGGCCCATTGAAACCAATCGCCGATTCCTCGAACGCTGACTTAGGTCAGTGCGGCCCACTTTGACGACAGCATTATAATTAAACCAAAATAACATAAAGGCTAGAAAATACCACAGCATGGCTACGCATCCATTTACTTTTGTGACAACAGACGACATAGAGTGCTTTATCCATGCTTGGTTTAATTCGTTTTGGCCTTACAATAACCCTTTTCTGAGTTCGCTACGTAACAGGATAGTCTATGGCCACTATTTACCACAATCCCCGCTGTTCCAAATCACGGCAGACACTGGAAATACTGCGGTCCAAAGGACTGGATCCTGACATTGTGCTATATCTGGAAAAACCATTAGATAAGCCGACTTTAATAGGCTTGCTGCAAAAGCTAGATCTCGGAGCCGCTGACCTAGTGCGCCGATCAGAGCAGGCATTCAAAGATAACGACTTGGGTAAGCCCGACGTTTCGGACGAGCAACTACTGGATGCCATGGTTAAACACCCCAAATTAATTGAACGCCCGATAGTAGTCGTGGGCGATAAAGCCGTCTTGGGCCGCCCCCCAGAACATGTATTGGAGTTACTGTAAATGTCTGATCCCTATGTTCTTGTCTTGTATTACAGCCGCAATGGGCATGTAAAAATGCTCGCTGATCAAATTGCTCTTGGCGTTGAGGGTGCCGGTATAGAAGCACGACTGCGCACAGTGCCTGCGATTTCAACCGTCTGCGAAGTCAGTGAGCCCGATATTCCTGATCAGGGTGATATTTACTGTAGCCAGGATGATCTAGCCGATTGTTCGGGTTTATTGCTGGGCAGCCCCACCAGATTTGGCAATATGGCTGCGCCACTCAAATACTTTATTGATGGCTCAGCAGGTCTTTGGATGAATGGCGCGTTAATTGATAAACCCGCAGGGGTTTTTAGCTCGACTTCCAGCCTCCATGGTGGCCAAGAATCCACACTGCTGAGTATGATGCTGCCGCTACTGCATCATGGCATGCTGGTTTCGGGTATTCCTTATTCGGAGGCAGCCCTGACCGCAACCAAAACCGGTGGTACGCCCTACGGTGCAACCCATGTTGAAGGAGACAGGCTCAGCGATGATGAAATTCGCCTCTGTCAGGCCCAGGGCAATCGTGTTGCCCAGCTAGCTGCTAGACTCATTTAAAGCGACCATTAATGGCGACCCATAAAATAGGATCTACAATTTTGACCACAGCACTGAAACTCTCTATTAGCAGATTACTCACCCGCGCAAGCTATGTCCTGCTGCTGCTAACCCTGGCCCTGCATCTATGGCTACAGGGCGCACCCTGGATAATTTACGTTATTAGCCTGCTACCTCTAGGGCTTTTTATTCCCGGCATGCTGGCCGATAGCTTGCGCACGCTTATATGGATGGGCTTTGTGATATTACTCTACTTCTATAACGGCATACAGAATGTCAGTGTTAGCGAACCTGCCGCCTTTGATATTGCAGAGTTAGTGCTATCGATTGTTCTGTTTTGTGCGTCCATGATGTACGCACGTATTAGACAGGTAAACAATATTTAAGCCATTGGTATAAAAGGACATTCCTATGAGGGAACATAAACCAAGTATTAGTCGGCGCTTCTTTCGATTTGTCGGTTGGATTGCCTCCGGGATTCGTACGCTATTTAGTTTAATATTTGTGGTATTTTTCGGCTTTGTTGTCACAGGGATGTTCGCAGATGGCATTCAGTCAATTCCAGAAAAAGGCGCCCTGTATCTTGCGCCCAGTGGCGTGCTTGTCGACCAAAAAAGCTATGTAGATCCCGTTGGGCAGTTTATGGGACAGGCCAATTCGGGGGACGCCGAGACATTGGTGCGCGATATAATCGAGGCCTTAGATAGAGCGCGCTATGACAGTCGAATCACCCATCTGCTGTTGGACACTGACTACATGTCCGGCGGCGGTATCAGTAAACTCGAAGAGATTGGCGCTGCGTTTTCGCGCTTTAAGGAAAGTGGGAAACCCATGATTGCTGTGGGCGACAACTTTAATCAACAACAGTATTTTCTCGCGGCCCACGCCGATGAAATTATTGTCAACCCCTTCGGCGGCGTCACCATCACTGGGTTTGGTGCCTACAATAGTTATTTCAAAGACGCCCTCGATAAACTCAAAATCAATATGCATATATTTCGCGTCGGCAAATATAAGAGTGCAATTGAGCCCTTTATCGGCAATAGCATGTCGGCTGAAGCCAAAGAAGAAACACAGGAGTTAATTGATTCATTATGGCAGTTCTATACTTCTAAGTTAGAAAAGTTGCGCCATTTACCCAACGGCACTATTGACGACTTTGCCAGCAATCTACATCTCAAAATTACTGCTGCAGAGGGCGACAGCGCAGCTCTAGCCAAGCAGGAAGGACTGGTCGATCGAGTAGCCACCCGCAGCCAAATAATCGCCTATCTGAATCAGGTCTTGCCTAATACTGACGGAAAATTTGACAGTACTAATATGAGAGCCTACCTCAACAATAGCCGGCTTGCTTCAGGTTCAACCGCTAATAAATCTAAAATTGCCCTAGTGGTTGCCAAGGGCACCATCCTTGATGGTGACCAGCCAGAGGGGTCTATTGGAGGCGACACCTTAGCAGGGATTTTTGCGGACCTGCGAGATGACGATGATGTGAAAGCCGCAGTGCTACGCATCGACAGCGGCGGTGGCAGCGCATTCGCCTCTGATGTTATTCGCGATGCCATTTCGGCCACTCAGAACCAAGGAATTCCGGTGGTGGTATCCATGGGCAGCTACGCCGCCTCTGGTGGCTATTGGATTGCTGCTGAAGCGGATCAGGTATTGGCTATGTCTACGACTTTGACTGGCTCCATTGGCGTGTTTGGCGTAATACCCACAGCCGAGGATTCTCTGGCCGCCCTCGGTATTTATTCAGACGGTGTCGGCACCACAGATATCTCAGGCATGATGCAACTAGATAGGCCCATGACCCCCCAGGCTGAAATGATTTTCCAAGCAGGTGTAGATAATATTTATACACGCTTTATCACCCTGATTGCCGATGCGAGAAAATCAACACCATCGGCCGTCCATGAGATAGCTCAGGGCCGAGTTTGGACAGGCGAGAAGGCCTTGGAGCTCGGCTTGGTCGACCAGTTGGGTGATTTGAATGAGGCGATTATCGTCGCCGCAAAACTGGCCAAAGTTAGCGACTATGACGTGGACTATCGCCGCAAGCCAATGACCCTTTATGAGCAGTTTTTTATTCAACTGAATAGCAATGTCCGCGCTTTTATGGCCGGATTTGGCGTTCAGGGCTTGCTGCCAACCGTCCTGCATAGGCAGGCTGAGCTCATCTTAAAGCCATTGCATGTATTGGATACACTGAATGATCCGAAAGGACTCTATCTTTACTGTGACAACTGTCCCCTCTAGAGAGACAGAACCGACTTTACAAAAGGCATAGTCAGGCGCCGCTGTTCCTGCAGAGACGCGCGGTCCAATGCCTCAATTGCCGACATTAGTAGCTTTATATCTCTCGGCAACCGATGCAGCATAAACAGCGCGACGTCATCCGAAAGATACAAGCCACGACTATTGGCGCGAAACTGCAATAGGCGTCTGCGGTCTGCATCTTTGTATTCAACCATCTGCAAGGTAACGCCAGACTTTAAACGTGAAGATAAATCTGCCAATGCAATATCGAGCTCATCAGGCGCTAGATGAGCTCCAACAATTAAACGTGTGTTAGCCTCGCGGCAGCGATTAAATAAATTAAATAAGGGCTCCTGCCAATGCGCTTGGTAAGCCGCCAGATGTAAATCGTCAAGACAGACCACGGGTGCATTTTCCAATCCCTCTAATACCTCCTCAGGCGGATAATCTTGCAAATCTTCTAACGGCAGATACACCGCACCCGCATTTCTGCCCAGCGCTGTCTGCTGACAAACCGCCTGCAATAAATGCGACACACCAGAACCACTGCCACCAAATAAATAGGCAAATTTGCGACCATCATCTTTTAGCAGAAAAGTCGCCATGTGCTGAGGAGTGCCATTAGGTGCATAAAAATTATCAAACGTGGCCTGATCGTCCAGCGCAATAGCCAGACTAAGTTGTTTAAAATTATTCACTTACCTACCCAATTAAAACGTAATTGACCCGTATACAAAGTTTCTTGCTGGGTCTCGTTTTGGAACTTGCCGCTGCGTACCAGTGCCGATTGCAACAAATCAACACCACCTTCAACTTTAACTCTCAATGTCATCTCGGCACCATCGACAGCAGAAACCTTTAGCGACTCCACCAGCTCCAACTTACTAAACTGCGCCAAGACTGCTGTATAGTCAACAAACGAGACGACGCCATCGACTTGCACAACTAAGTCATCGGGGTTTACTTGCGGAATATAGGTCAACGACTGGGCAAGATTATCAACCAACTCATCAACTGCCTGCGCCATAAATAGCTGCCCACTGGGCGCATGAAAGTTCCTTAGCTGTCGGCTTCCGCCTATCTGGGACAACCAAGTTCCACGCACCTCACCGGCGGAGGTGACATAAAAGCGTAAAGCCAACCAACCGTCGGTCTCATAGCGTTTAGAGGCATCGTCAATTAACTCGGCATTAAGACTCCAGGCCTCATTCACCGAAAGAGAGAGTTGGTCCTTAAGATCATAAGCGGGCAGCACATAGGGCATACCCCGAATCTGCATGGCTTGATCAAAGCGATCTAGAGGCGATGAACCATCTTCGATTCCACTGGAGGAGTGTTCAGTAATAAAGCCTCTGCCTTTGTCAGCATCGTCCCGAATAATCCAAACCAATAGCCGCGGCCGATTGGACGGCAATACCGGTAACTGAGCCTGACGAATGATTTGATTGATCTCTTGGCGAGCAAAGCTCACTGCCAGTCCCACGTCCGATTCAACACCTGACTTAAGACCCATTCCGGCACCAGGTAAGCGACTATAACCAATACTCGAAACATAGCCATCGGGATTTGCTAAAAAGGACTGTAAGCTTGGCACCCATATAATATTACTATCACCCGTTAACTTAATGAGCACCTGTTCGAGCGCATCTCGCACCCCATTTTGGCGAGATTCTAAGGTTTGATCAGCCACCGGAACCAGGCCACTGTAGAGTTCAGGGACCTCTTCAGCCAAGGAACACAGACTAAACCAAGCCAGAATCACTATAAATGTCCTTTTCACCGACTTTTCTCCCATTTAATTTGCAACATTGTACCAGTGCTTAATGAAACTTTGGCTGACTGTCTCTAAAATACCCCCCTCCACAGAGGAAGCGTCGACATGACCGAAAAAACTCAATCATTGAGCTACAAAGATGCTGGCGTTGATATCGACGCGGGCAATGCCCTAATTGAAAAAATCAAGGGGGCCGCCAAAAGAACCCGTCGTCCAGAAGTTATGGCTGGACTCGGAGGATTTGGCGCACTGTTTGAATTGCCTACCGGTTATCGAGAGCCCGTTATGGTCTCAGGTACCGACGGCGTTGGCACCAAGTTACGGCTGGCTATTGATTATGGCAGGCATGACACCGTTGGCATCGACTTAGTCGCCATGTGCGTCAATGATTTGATAGTCTGCGGTGCAGAGCCACTTTTCTTCCTCGACTATTATGCTACAGGCAAACTTGACATTGAGACGGCCGCTGCAGTCGTCAATGGCATTGCCGACGGCTGCGAGCTCTCAGGCTGCTCGTTGGTTGGTGGTGAGACCGCGGAGATGCCGGGAATGTATGAAGGTAGTGACTACGATCTCGCCGGCTTTTGTGTGGGTATGGCAGAAAAATCGGACTTAATTGATGGTAGTAAAGTTGCTATCGGCGATACGCTTATTGGCTTGGCCTCCAGCGGTCCGCATTCCAATGGCTATTCACTGATCCGCAAGGTCCTCGAGGTCACGGGTGTCGACCCGGCCACCACCATGCTTGATGGCGAGCCACTGATTGATTTACTAATGGCGCCTACGAAAATCTATGTGAAAACACTGCTTGGGCTAATCGCTCAGACTTCGGTTCACGCTCTGGCGCATATTACTGGCGGCGGCCTATTAGAAAATATTCCACGAGTGCTGCCAGACAACACCAAAGCTGTCATCGATACCAAGGCTTGGAAAAGACCGGCCGTTTTTGACTGGTTGCAGCGTGGCGGCAACATTAACGAGCAGGAAATGTATCGTACCTTGAATTGCGGTGTGGGCATGGTTATCTGCGTGTCATCTGAAGCGGCGCAAGCTGCGATGGATTTTCTGACCGCCAATGGTGAAGATGCGTTTGTATTGGGCACGATCGAAGCAGCCCAAGGCACCGAGGAACAGATTCAGTTGCGTGGGCTGATTTAATGACTAATGGCCTAACGCTGAAAGCGGGGCAAAAAGCACGATTAGTCGTGCTGATCTCTGGCAGCGGCTCTAATCTGCAGTCTTTTATCGACGCCTGCGACACTGGGCTATTAAACGCCGAGATTGTTGCAGTCATCAGCAATAAATCTGCTGTGCATGGATTGGCTCGAGCCGCCGCCGCGAATATCTCCAATATCGCCATCGACCATCGCGCCTTTGATTCAAGAGAAGAGTTTGATGAGAGTCTTGCTCAAATGATCGAAAGCTATCAACCAGACTTAGTGGTTCTCGCTGGCTTTATGCGCATACTCACTGGGGTTTTCGTCAACCAGTTCTTGGGCAGGCTGATCAACATTCATCCCTCATTGCTACCCGCTTATCCCGGCCTGAATACGCACCAGCGAGCGATTGACGCCGGTGACAGCGATGCCGGAGCTACCGTGCACTTTGTGACCACCGAACTTGACGGCGGCCCCTCGATCCTGCAGGCTCACGTTCCAATAGAGCCTGACGATGACCCAGCAGTACTATCCCGCCGAGTATTGATCTTGGAACATGTGATTTACCCCATCGCTGTACAATGGTTTTGTAGCGGCAGACTGCAAATGACCTCCAGAGTCGCCTACCTCGATGGCACAGCACTTCCGGAAGAGGGGATTATTTTTAGCGGCACTACCGAACCATAAGAGTATTTGCTATTCTCTAAGGGAAGCCGCAATAATAATAAAACTAGAGTAATCATATGACGTTTCGTACCACCATAATGCTGATTATGGCAATCCTTCTGACATCTAGCATTTCTATCCAGACGATCGCCTCGACTCTCAAACTCTACAGCGCCAACTACAGCGCTGAATTTAATGGGCTAGAGGTTAAGGCCACAAATCGTATCGAAGAGCTATCACCTGGCCATTATAAAGAAACTTTGATAGCACGTAATATCTTAGGTAAGATTTATGAGGAAACTTTATTTAGCATTTCGAAAGAGCATCAGATAATTCCCCAGCAATATAGCCGTCAGCAATCCATAATGGGCGTCGCCCGCAAAGAGAGTCAACTCTTTGACTGGCCAAATACGCAGCTGCGTTATACAAAAAAAGGTCAAACTAGCGAGACTCCAATTACAGTCGGCACGCTCGACATCACCACCCACAAACTGCAATTGCGCCGTGACCTAGAGGCTGGCAAAGAGATTTTTTCATACCCTGTTATTTCAAAGAGAAAACTGAAACAGTACACCTATGAGATGATTGGTTCAGAAGTATTAGAGACGGCTATTGGGCCTCTGAACACTGTAAAAATGCAACGTTTCGCAGCGGGCGGAAAACGCCAGACAACCATTTGGCTTGCCGTTGACTGGAATTATCTCATTGTTAAATTTAACCGGATGAAAGATGGAGAAAGCTATAATATGGATTTTATAGACGGGGAAGTTAACAACACCCCAGTAATACCATTACAGACTGTTACTGAGAAATAGTTATGCCACAGCCTCGCAATAAATCCGGTACCAGTAAGTTTATTCTTACTTTAGGAGCGTTGGCTGCGTTCGCCGTCATTGGCGGTGTGATCTATCAGTCAAAGGACGCTAGCGATTATGGCCCCGAGTTTATTGCTGTGCCCGAGCCTCTTGCCGAACCAGTCAATATGGCGCCGCCAGTGCCCGAGGCGTTTATTGCATCCCCAACAGAAACGATATTGACACCGTATTCATCGGCACCAGCCGCACCGGTGACTAACCTGCCACCGATCGATAATAGTGATGATTTTATCCGCGATCGCATGCTGGTGATGAAGCATGAAGCCGAACTGGAAAAATGGCTTAGCAGCGACGACCTAGTCCGACGCTCAGCCAGTTATATTGACGGTCTCGCCCGCGGTTTCACCCTGCACAAGGTGTTGCCCCTCACTGCGCCGGAAGGTAGTTTCGCCACCCATGCGGAGAGTGAGATAGTTTGGATGAATGCCGGAAATTACGAGCGTTATGACAGATCAGTGGCTGTTATAACCTCATTAAATATGCAAACAATGGCGCAAATGTTCCACCTTACGCGACCATTATTGGAAAGTGCATTTGCGGAGATGGGTTATCAACCTCGTCAGATGGATGGTATTATTTTACAAGCACTGGACAATATATTAGCCACACCAATCATCGTTGAGCCAATCCAGTTAAAACGCGAGTCGGTAGCCTATAAGTTTACCGATCCAGATCTAGAGGGATTATTGCCTCTGCAAAAGCAACTGTTGCGCACCGGCCCAGCTAACACCCAGCGCATTCAGGAAAAGGCTCTGGCACTCCAAGAAGCCTTGTTAAGCCCCTAAATTTGCAGTTCTTCGGCTGAAGCCATAGCCGTCTCATGGTGAATTTTTCTATTAGCGGAGCCTTTTTAACACCCGCTGCTGTCCGTCTGCGCTGCTATAGCCTGACCGTTAATGCCGGCGCAAAAGCCTATATGCACCTCATACTGTCTACACTTGCGTTAATGGGCTAGATCGTCGCAAGTATAAAACACGCCACAATATTACAGGAAGATGAAGCGGGATACGGCCAACCTTATACCCGCCCATAACTAGGCTTTTGGTAAAGTTACGCCGGTCTGGCCCTGATACTTGCCGCCGCGGTCTGCATAAGACGTCGCGCAGACTTCATCAGATTCAAAGAACAACATCTGAGCAACACCTTCATTGGCATAAATCTTAGCCGGAAGATTCGTTGTGTTAGAAAATTCCAACGTTACATGACCTTCCCACTCGGGCTCAAGCGGCGTGACGTTAACAATTATTCCGCACCGAGCGTAGGTAGACTTACCTAGACAGATGGTCAGTACGGAACGCGGGATACGAAACCACTCAACCGTTCGGGCCAAAGCAAAAGAGTTAGGCGGAATAATACATGAGTCACCCACCATATCCACGAACGAATCATTGTCAAAATTCTTGGGATCCACTGTCTTTGAGTGAACATTTGTAAAAACCTTAAACTCATTGGCGCAGCGAACATCATAGCCATAACTGGACGTGCCATAGGAAATTACGCGTTCATCCCCGGAGTAACGTACCTGATCCGACTCAAACGGCGAGATCATTTGGTGTTGGTCTGCCATGCGGCGAATCCAGTTATCAGACTTAATGCTCATTTAAAATAACTCCAACTAAAGGGGTAAAATTCAAGCGGTATCATACCGACTTATAGGCATTCGGCAACGGGAGTTTATTGGAATACAATCTCCGGACCCGCGCTATTGTCGGCGGCCTCTAAGCTGGTGATGACTGCTTGCGCAATCTTTCGGTAGCACTGTGCAATCTCGCCATCGGACTCAGCGACAACCGAAGGTAAACCCCGATCTCCGTTTAGGCGAATAGAACGATCCAGCGGCAAGCTGCCCAGCAACTGAGTGCTGTATTGATCAGCAACTTTGACACCGCCACCGTCGCCAAAAATAGGCTCGGCATGGCCACATTCACCGCAAATATGCACGGCCATATTCTCGACTATCCCCAGCACAGGGATATTCACTTTAAGGAACATCTCAATGCCCTTTTTGGCATCCAATAACGCAATATCCTGAGGTGTGGTGACAATTACTGCGCCTGAAATCTCCGCTTTTTGCGCCAAGGTTAATTGAATATCCCCCGTACCAGGCGGCATATCGACAACTAAAACATCTAGCTCACCCCACCTAGTTTGCTGCAACAACTGCAGTAATGCACCGGAGGCCATTGGCCCACGCCATGCCATTGGTGTCTGCTCTGTCACTAGGTAGGCCATGGACATGGTCGCTAGGCCATGGGCAGCGATAGGTGCAAAATGCTTTTCATCGGCGGCTTCAGGCCTTGTTCCTTCGGCTACACCCAACATCATGGCGATACTGGGGCCATAGATATCGGCATCCAGTAAGCCTACTTTCTTTCCCTCGGTTTGCATGGCCAACGCGAGATTGACTGCTGTTGTAGATTTTCCTACTCCGCCCTTGCCCGAGGCAACGGCCACTATGTATTTCACCTGATCTAACACAAAAACACTCCAATCATTCCGGTTTTGACCTATAAGGCCAGTATAAAACCCAATAACTAACGCGATAGCACATGAAAACTTGGCGCAAAATCGCTATAGTTGTGGGTCACAAAAAGTAGCTAAAATAAAGAATTGAACTCATGTCCAAAAAACGCCAGATCCTAGTCACTAACGCCCTTCCCTATGCCAATGCGGCGTTGCATCTCGGCCATATTTTGGAATACACCCAAACAGATGTCTGGGTGCGCTTCCAGAGAATGCGCGGGCATGAATGTTACTACCTTTCTGCCGATGATGCTCATGGAACTGCGATCATGTTGAAGGCCGATGAAAAAGGCATTAGCTCTGAACAGCATATTACCGCCATGCGTGCCATTCACGAAGCCGACTTTAGGGATTTTTTAATTAGCGTAGATAATTACCACACCACCCACTCGGACGAAAACCGTACCTTTTCTGAACTGATTTACAATCGACTCAACGACAACGGTCACATCGCCAAGCGTGAGATTACCCAGGCCTTTGATCCTGAGAAAAAGCTCTTTTTAGCCGACCGCTATATTAAGGGCATCTGTCCTAAATGTAATGCCGAAGATCAGTATGGCGACAATTGCGAGGCATGCGGTGCGACATATTCGCCAACTGACTTGATTAACCCGGTGTCGGCTATCTCTGGGGCCGCCCCGATAGAGAAGGCGTCGACACATTATTTTTTTAAGCTACCTATGTTTACCCAATTCCTTCAGGATTGGACCCGCAGTGGCGTCGTGCAGCCAGAGGTGGCCAACAAGCTTGGCGAATGGTTGGACAGCGGCCTTCAAGAATGGGATATCAGCCGCGATGCTCCCTACTTTGGCTTCGAGATCCCCAATGCACCGGGCAAGTATTTTTATGTATGGCTCGACGCGCCAATAGGCTACATGGCCAGCTTTAAAAACCTGTGCGATCGTGAAGGCATGGATTTTGATCATTACTGGAATAAAGAGAGCGAAACAGAGCTTTATCATTTTATCGGCAAAGATATTGTCAACTTTCACGCGCTATTCTGGCCAGCAATGTTAAAGAGTGCTCAGTTCCGCACGCCGACAAAGATCTGTGTGCATGGTTTTGTTACGGTTAATGGCAAAAAAATGTCTAAATCTCGCGGTACTTTTATTAATGCACGTTGCTATTTAGATCATCTGGATCCTGAGTACCTGCGTTATTACTATGCCTCTAAGCTTTCCAGCTCAGTGGAAGATATTGATCTTAATCTCGAAGACTTTCAGCAAAAGGTCAATAGTGATTTGGTCGGCAAGGTCGTTAACATAGCCAGCCGTTGCGCTAAATTTGTGGCAAATGGTAATGATGGGATGCTGTCCAGCAGCATCGAGAATCCCGTCCTTTGGGCTCAGGTCAGTGGTGCAGCAGCTAAGATTGCTGAACATTATGAAAACCGAGACTACAGCAAAGCCATCCGCGAAATTATGTCGCAGGCCGATGCGGCCAATGAATACATCGCCGCAAAAGAGCCGTGGAAGCTAGATAAAGACGAGACTAAAAAGCAGGAAGTGCAGGATATATGTTCATTAGGTATTAATCTATTTCGTGTATTACTCACGTATTTAAAGCCAGTGCTGCCATCAATGAGTGTAGCTGGAGAAACGTTTCTGAATGATAGTCTGACTTGGGCCTCCGTTGCCGAGCCATTGATAGACCACAAGATTAATGCGTTTAAACCGCTGATGCAGCGTATCGACAAAGATAAGGTCGATGCTATGTTAGAGGCTAGTAAAAAAGAGGCCTCTCAAGCGATTCCTGCGCCCCTTATAGGCGCGCTAGCAGATGACCCGATCGCCGACGAGATTAACTTTGATGACTTTATGAAAATCGATATGCGCGTTGCACGAATAGTCAAAGCTAACCACGTCGAGGGGGCGGAAAAATTACTGCAACTGACGCTGGATATTGGGGGTGAAATACGCAACGTGTTCT
>Ga0209709_10003374_pt1 | contig 13290 bp, 9 predicted proteins | sample ArcticOcean_MG_C_2_FD_187435 | JGI IMG/M metagenome (GOLD analysis project Ga0209709, IMG submission 187435) | Marine microbial communities from western Arctic Ocean - ArcticOcean_MG_CB4_136 (SPAdes) (version 2) | ecosystem: Environmental > Aquatic > Marine > Oceanic | place: Arctic Ocean... | reverse complement strand
TGAAAGGGTGACAGCGGCATAGCCGGGTTGTTTCTGTGCGCTGACATTACGGTCTAACCAGCGCGAGAAGCCTTTATTGTCAGCGGCCAGAACCTGCACATCCGCCTCAACAGTTTCCGCGTCGACCGATTGATAATCTGGCAGGCTAAAGAAGCGCTTCATGCGCTCAATCTCCTGTCCCGTCAATGTCGCCGGGCCATCTTTTAAATGCTGCCATTCTGCGTCAACGCGCTCGGCGAATACAGCCGGAGTCCAGGCCCGGACCAGAATTTTGATGCGGGCTTTGTATTTGTTATCGCGGTTGCCATAGCGATTGTAAACCCGCAGGATGGCATCCAGATAGGTCAGTAGATGCTCCTTGGGCAGGAACTCGCGGATTGATGAGGCTATAACTGGTGTTCTGCCCAGTCCGCCGCCCACATAGATACGGAAGCCAGCTTCACCCTGAGCATTTTTGATTAGTTGAATGCCAATATCGTGCAATAGAAATACAGCGCGATCTTCCTCAGAGCCACAGACTGCAATCTTGAATTTACGCGGCAGAAAGGCAAACTCGGGATGTAGCGTTGACCACTGGCGAATAATTTCACACCAGGGACGGGGATCTTCGATCTCATCGAGGGCCACGCCGGCGAGCTGGTCAGTGGTTGTGTTGCGAATACAGTTGCCGCTGGTCTGGATGGCATGCATTTCCACCTTAGCCAGTTCAGCCAGAATGTCGGGTACCTCTTCGAGCACTGGCCAGTTGAGCTGAATGTTTTGTCGCGTTGTAAAGTGCACATAGCCTTTGTCAAAGGTACGACTAATTTGAGCAATCATGCGGACCTGTCTGCTTGACATGAGTCCATAGGGCACGGCGATGCGTAACATTGGGGCGAGTCGTTGTATGTAAAGACCATTTTGAAGGCGTAGCGGCAAAAATTCCTCGTCGCTGATATCTCCGGCAAGATAGCGCTCGGTTTGGTCGCGGTACTGTTCCACGCGCTCATCGACAAGGTTCTGGTCGTACTGGTCGTATTGGTACATGATGATCTGTTTTAGCCGCTGCGGAATGAAGGGGCCATGATAACGTCAGTGATGCCTATTTTAAATGGCTATTTTTCTATAACCGTCTCTGTTTCTGGAATAACCAGTGCAGTGGAAAGCGAGACATGACGCGTATAGGTTGTTAGAATGCGCGCCTTTAAAACACACATAGGGTTGTAACGATGAGTAAACAAGTAGAACCGAATACCGATGGCGATTCGACCGCTGATGCAATAGCGATTGTCGCAGTTATGTCGATAGTTTTAGTGGCTGTTGTGTACTGGTTGTCGACATTTTAATCACACCCACTAGGAACCCATAATGTCTGATTTACAGCACCCCATTCAGATCGCGGACCACCCTAGTCAGAGGGCATTGGTTGAGGCTTATCTCAATCGGGTGCCCGTTGAGCCTGAGTTGGGGGGTTCGAGGATCGCTGAACTTCAGGCGCAGATTAAGGCGCTGCTGATCGAAAAGGATGCAGTGATTATTGCGCATTACTATACCGACCCGTTGATTCAAGCTTTAGCAGAAGAAACCGGTGGTACTGTGTCTGACTCGCTTGAGATGGCGCGTTTTGGTAATAATCACCGGGCTCAGACATTAGTCGTTGCGGGAGTTAAATTTATGGGTGAGACGGCCAAAATACTCACTCCTGAAAAACGTGTGCTGATGCCAACGCTCGAGGCCACCTGTTCCCTCGACGTCGGCTGCCCATCAGTTCAGTTCAATGCGTTCTGTGATCAGCACCCAGATCGAACTGTGGTGGTTTATGCCAACACCTCGGCCGCGGTAAAGGCTAGGGCTGACTGGGTCGTGACCTCGAGTATTGCGCTGGACGTTGTGGATTATCTGGATAGTCAGGGCGAGAAAATCCTCTGGGCGCCGGACAAGTATCTGGGAGCCTATGTGCAGAAAAATACAGGTGCCGACATATTGATGTGGGACGGCAGCTGTATTGTTCACGAAGAGTTTAAAGCTAAAGGGATTTTGGATCTGAAGAAAGTCTACCCTCAAGCCGCCATACTGGTTCATCCTGAATCACCTGAATCCGTGGTCGATATTGCCGATGTAGTGGGGTCAACGTCCCAGTTGATTGCCGCAGCTGAGACATTACCGCATGAGAAGCTCATTGTGGCGACCGATCAAGGTATATTTTACAAGATGCAGCAGGCAGTTCCTCATAAAGAACTGTTGATTGCCCCCACGGGTGGCAGCGGCGCTACCTGTCGGAGCTGCGCTAACTGTCCATGGATGGGTATGAATAATCTAGAGAACGTGCTGTCCTGCCTCCAGCATGGGAGTAATGAGGTTAGTGTGGAATCGTCTATTGGTGAGCAGGCTATGGTGTCATTGGGCCGGATGATGGATTTTAATCATCGTCTCTAGACTCGCGTCTTGCCTTACAATTTCCTTAGGCGGTCTTCCATTGCAACCACATCTCGCAAACGCTGCCGAATAATGGCTGAGCGGGCAAAGTCCGCAACTACTAATTTAGCTGCTAGGGTAAGCTGCTCTCTGGCCATATCGAACCCGCCGACCAGAATGAAGTATTCTGCTCGTGCCTGATGAACGCCTGAAATATTGCCTGCTAACCCTCTAACCTCCGCCAAACGATACCAAATCATCGGATCCTGTGTACGCTTACGTGACAGGGCGCTCAAAACGTGGCCAGCCTCTTCATAGCGGTGTGCTTGCCAAAGAACTTCCGATTTGAGGCGGGTTAGTGGGTAATTGTCAGGATTCTGCAGCAGCAGGCGATTAAGTTTTCGCAGGGCACCGTCATAGTCTTTTTCGGCAATATCAAGCTCAATATTGGTGTGCCGAAAAGCAAGCTCGGTGGGTTTTTTGTTGATCAGTGCAGCCAGAATCTTTCGTGCTTTTGCATAGTCTCCAGCCCTGAGATAACTCAAAGCCAAGCCATAGTTGGCTGCTTCACGCTGTTGCGTGTTGGCGCGTAACTTAGCCTCGAAACCGGCGATAGCTTTGGCAGGATTTGAGGCTATAGCCACCAGTGCCCTTGCCTGCATCAGGTAGAACTCAGGATTAATGCGGTAATGGCGCATGGAATTACTCATGGCCCGGCCGCGCGCATCGGCAATACGTTTTTCGGTAACTGGGTGGGTGAGCAGGAATTCAGGTACCCGGCGGCCATTGTAGCGGGTGGCTCTGAGTAAGGTTTCAAACATGCCTGCAGCTGCAGCCGGATCGCGCTTGGCGCGTTCCATAGTCTGCAGGCCTAGGCGATCTGCTTCCTGTTCATTGGATCGGCTATACCGAAGTTGACCATCCATCGTCAGCGCCTGGGCTGTGGTGATCGCGGCCATACCGGCATCACCCCCAGCCGTAGCAGCTATCACTAAGCCGGTGAGCAAACCCGCCATATTAATAATAGAGGAGTTGCGCTGCTCTTCGACACCTCGGGCGAAATGCCGCTGGCTGAGATGGGCAAGCTCGTGTGCCAATACTGACACCATCTGATCTTCATTTTCGGCAAAGGCAAAAACGCCAGTATGAAAGCCAACCACGCCACCGGGCACCGCAAACGCATTCATGGACGCATTGTTGACGATGACTAGTTCTAGGCGGGGGTCTTCAATGTCACTGTACGTCGCAAGATTATACAGTAACTCCTCTAGATAGAGCTGCATCAAGGGATCGTCATGTTCGCGCACACGGCTACGAAACTGCTTTAACCAGCCTCGGCCTAGCTCATATTCCTGCTGTTTAGAAATAATGCCTGAGGCGCTATCGCCCAGCAAAGGCAGCTTAATGTCGCTGACAGCTAACGCCGGGCTGGGAGCAACAACTAAGAGCGCATAGGCTATGAAGCCCAGACACATACCGAGGTATGCTCGGAGAAAGTGTTGCTTTATGGGTGATTGGAATTTCAAAATTGGACTTAAATACCCTGTAATGGATCAATTAAATGTAGCGTTATTTTAGCGGATAACCGAGACTAGTACGACAGGGAAATAAACACAAGTGTCAGCTCAGATTCGCTGAAAAGCGACGGCAACTCAGAGTTCCGGTAAAAACTGAACGTCTGCGTCAGATTAACCTTAAGGAATAGCAATGAAGCAAGTGATTAAAAATTGGTTAGAGCAATATTTCGGTAACGAAGAGGCGGTGTTGCTGGCATTGCTATTGGTGGTTTCAGTGTTGGTTGTGGCGACTCTGGGGACCGTTCTGGGGCCTGTTTTTGCGGCGTTGGTGTTGGCGTTTTTGCTACAGGGAATTGTCAACACCCTACGAGACAGAGGAGTTTCGTCAATGCTGGCGATTATGAGTACCTACCTGCTGTTCGTTCTGTGCTTTATGTCTGTGTTAGTGGTGGTTATCCCCCTCGTTGGTCGACAAACATCGTTGTTGTTAAATGAGCTGCCCAATATGGTCAGCAAGATACGAGAGCTTCTAAATACCCTGCCCGAGAAATATTCCGATTACATTACCCCGGAGCAGTTTCAGGTTATCTGGGGACGGGTCTCTGCTGAGCTGGCTAATCTTGCCGAGCAGGCACTGTCGTTGTCGCTCAGCAGTTTTCCCGGTTTGATGGCGGTAATGCTATATCTTTTTCTGGTACCTCTTTTGGTATTCTTTATGCTCAAGGACAAAGATGTCCTGATGGGGTTTGTGTCGAGTATGCTGCCAAAGAAGCGCACGGTTATGACGGCTATTTGGTCTGAGATGGATATGCAGTTCGCTAACTATGTGCGCGGAAAAGCGATCGAAATATTGATCATAGGCGGCATTTCATATGTCGTATTTTTAGTTTTAGGGCTTAACTACGCTGCATTGCTAGCTTTGCTGGTCGGGCTCTCGGTACTGATTCCGTACATAGGTGCAACGGCAGTCACTGTGCCGGTGCTGCTAGTGGGCTATGTACAGTGGGGTTATTCAGGTGAGTTTTTCTGGTTGTTTATGGCCTATGGCTTTATCCAGTTTCTTGATGCTAACCTTTTAGTGCCTTTGCTGTTTTCTGAGGTGGTTAATTTACATCCTGTAGCTATTATTGTTGCAGTACTCTTTTTTGGCGGTATATGGGGTTTTTGGGGTGTCTTTTTTGCAATTCCATTAGCCACTATGGTTAAAGCCGTTTATAGCGCATGGCCACGCAACCAGATCGGCCAGATCGAAACCTCGGATGCCGCGTAAAGATGGGGGGCATTGAGGTTAGTGAGATAATTGCTGGCAGGATATTGCTGTTTACTAGCCTATGCTAGGTACCTAGGGCTGCGCTACTGTCAGCTGGGAATTCGTCCCTAGCCATTATTTTAGGGGGCATTTGAGCGGGCAACTGCAGTATTCAAAGGCCTCGATGATCTGAGGTTTTATCGCTATTAGTGTCAGGGTATTGAATATCGTTATTAATTATTGGTAATAGAGGGGTATATTCTGTAGTTAAACTAACTAATTAAGGCTAAAGCGATAATCTAATAATTTTGTTATAAAACAGTATTTTATGTTTTATAGTTAATGTCTAATATATATTTATCTGGGTTTATGATTTATTTTTTTGATTGATTTGGTAGTTTGACTACATTAAAATTGTAACGTTATTTTGATTACTATTGTTCGCTGGGCGGATACCGCCCGACAAGCTACAGGTTAACTTACTTCAATTGGTGCCAAATGTCCCAAGACTTAGATCCCTCTGAAACGCAAGAATGGCTAGAAGCTTTTGATTCAATATGTCGAGCGCAGGGAGATAGCCGAGCAACCTATATACTCAGCCAGCTGCAGGCCCATGCTACGGGCAATGGCATTCAGTTGCCCCAATCGGTAACCACGCCGTTTTGTAACACTATCCCGGTCAGCCGCGAAAAATCTATGCCTGGCGATCTATTTATGGAGCGCCGAATTCGCTCCTTGGTACGCTGGAATGCGCTAGCCATGGTGATGCGTGCTAACAAGCAGAGTGAGGGTATAGGAGGCCATATCGCCAGCTTTTCTTCGGCTGCGACGCTTTATGATATTGGCTTTAACTACTTTTTCCGTGGCTCCGACGGCGAGGACATGGGTGATCTGGTTTTCTTTCAGGGCCACAGTTCACCGGGCATGTACGCTCGCTCGTTTCTTGAAGGCCGTCTTAGCACAGATCAGCTGGATAGATTCCGCCGTGAGGTTGATGGCGCGGGATTATCGTCGTATCCGCATCCTTGGTTGATGCCGGATTACTGGCAGTTTCCAACCGTTTCTATGGGCCTAGGCCCTATTCAGGCCATTTACCAGGCGCACGTGATGCGTTATCTTTCGGCCCGTGGGCTTTCTGCTCGTGGCAATCGAAAGGTTTGGGCATTTCTCGGCGATGGAGAATGCGATGAGCCGGAAAGTTTGGGTGCTATATCTCTTGCGGGGCGCGAGGGGCTGGAAAATCTTATTTTCGTAATCAACTGCAACCTGCAGCGCCTAGATGGGCCGGTTCGCGGCAATGGCAAGATCATTCAGGAGCTCGAGGGCGTATTTCGTGGCGCCGGCTGGAATGTGATAAAAGTTATCTGGGGGCGTCATTGGGATAAGTTGCTTGAGAAGGACAAGAGCGGCATGCTGATCAAGCGGATGAATGAAGTCTGTGACGGCGAACTACAAAATTATAAATATAACGGCGGCGCTTACACGCGAGAGCATTTTTTCGGTAAATATCCCGAATTAATGGCGTTAGTCAAAGATATGACAGACGACCAGATAATGGCACTCAATCGTGGTGGTCACGATCCGTATAAGGTTTATGCGGCCTACCATGAGGCGGTTGCGAACAAAGGTAAGCCAACAGTTATATTGGCTCACACAGTCAAGGGCTATGGCTTGGGCAGTGGCGGTCAGGCCGCCAATGACACCCACTCAGTGAAAAAGCTGGATATTGATAGCCTGCGCTATTTCCGTGATCGTTTTGATATACCTATTGCGGACGACCAGCTGGAGACCGTTCCATACTATCGTCCAGCAGAAGATAGTCCGGAACTAACGTACATGAAACGTCGTCGAGATGCTCTGGACGGGCCGCTGCCTTCAAGAAAGTGGCACTTCGATCCGATGAAAACGCCAGCGTTAAGCGCGTTCAAAAAACAGCTGGAAAGTAGTGGTAAGCGTGAAATTTCTACCACTATGGCCTTTGTCCGAGTACTGTCGACTCTAATCAAGGATAAAAATATTGGCCAGTCGATTGTCCCTATAGTGCCGGATGAAGCGCGTACCTTCGGTATGGAAGGGATGTTCCGTCAGCTGGGCATCTATACCTCGGTGGGTCAGCAATATGTACCCCATGATCACGAACAGATCATGTATTACAAAGAAGACAAAAAAGGTGTGATTCTGGAAGAGGGCATCAACGAAGCAGGCGCCATGTCAGCGTGGTTGGCGCTAGCGACGTCTTACAGCACAAATGCCTGCCCAATGATTCCATTTTATATCTTTTACTCGATGTTTGGCTTCCAGCGTATTGGTGATTTGGCCTGGGCAGCCGGTGATAGTCAGGCGCGCGGTTTTTTGATTGGTGCGACAGCGGGGCGCACCACGTTAAACGGCGAGGGGCTTCAGCACCAGGATGGACACAGCTTGATCCTGGCAAATACGATTCCTAACTGTAAAAGTTATGATGCGACCTATAGTTATGAGTTGGCCGTGATCATCCAAGATGGCGTGAAAACCATGTTCGAAGATAAAGAAAACTGCTTTTACTATGTCACCACCATGAATGAAAACTATGTGCAGCCTGAGCTACCGGAGGGTGCCGAAGAAGGCATTATTAAGGGTATGTATCAATTGCCTATGCTTGAGACGGCTGAGGGCTGCACTGAGTCTGATTTGCAGGTAACACTCATGGGGGCCGGAACTATTCTTAATGAAGTGATTGCAGCCGCAGAGATACTTAAGGATGATTATGGGATTGTAGCGGACATCTGGGCGTTGACTAGCGTCAACGAACTGGTTCGTGAAGGCCAGTCCGTGGATCGTTGGAATCTTTTGCACCCGACACAGGAGGCTAAGCAGCCCTATATTGCCCAGCAGTTGGGCGATAGAAGTGCGCCGGTGATTGTGGCGACTGACTATATGAAAAATTATGCAGAGCAGTTGCGCGCTTATGTCGCCGGTCCGATGTATGCCTTAGGTACTGATGGCTTTGGGCGTAGTGATAGCCGTGCGGCTCTGCGTCATTTCTTTGAGGTTGATCGCCATTTTGTAGCGGTGTCGGCATTAAAGGCTCTGGCAGATCAGGGCAAGATTGATGCAAGTCTCGTTGCCAGTGCTATTACATCATTCGGCATTGATCCGGACAAAGCGAACCCACTGACGATGTAGGCGTCGATGGCACTTCACGAGAGACTTAAAGTGATTATTTGAAGGAATATAAAGTGGCAATAGAAATCATAACAGTTCCCGATCTTGGCGGCGCCGAGACTGTCGAAGTCATCGAACTAAGTGTCCAGCCGGGCGAGACAGTTGCAATAGAGGATAGCCTGCTGGTCTTAGAATCCGATAAAGCGACCATGGACGTGCCGAGTCCCCTGGGTGGGACATTGATAAAGTATTTGATTGCCGAGGGAGCGACAGTGAGGGTTGGAGAAGCCATTGCCGAGATTGAAACGGTTGGCGAACATGCTGTTTCAAGAGCTGAGGCCGCCGAACCCTTGCAGGACAAGCCAGCCCAGGATGCAACTCAGGAGGTTAAGGCGCCAGTTCCTGTTGCTGACAATATCGGCAATGCGCAAAATGTCAGTTCTCCAGAGCAGCTAATAACCGTGCCAGACATTGGTAGTGACGATGACGTCGAAGTGATTGAGATCTCAATTGCGGTAGGTGATCAGATTGAAGAAGGCGACACATTACTGGTATTGGAATCTGATAAGGCGACTATGGACGTGCCCTCATCGCATGCTGGCAAGGTGATTAAGGTTCTCGTTACTGAAGGTGATCGAGTCCGCAGTGGAGCGGAGGTTGCGATCTTTGAGCTAGTCAGTGCGCCCGCTATTGCGCAACCGTCGGTGGTGGCAGAGGCGGTCAATGCATTACCCAAAAAAGCCGCTTCAGTACCTGCTAGACCTCCTGTGCTTGAGCCTGCGTCAGGCTATGATGCGGCACAAGAATTTAATGGTGTCTATGCCGGCCCAGCCGTGCGCCTGTTGGCCAGAGAATTGGGTGTTAGTCTGACTAAAGTGTCTGGCAGTGGCCCCCGTGGACGTATTCAAAAAGATGATGTTAACAGCTATGTCAAAGGTGCCCTAAGTCAGCCTAACCTGACAGCCGGTGGTTCAGGAATTCCATCTGTACCAGCAACCGACTTTGCCCAATTCGGTGAGATCGAAACGGTTAAACTGAGTAAAATACAGAAGCTCACCGCCAGTAATATGCAACGCAACTGGCTAAATGTACCCCATGTCACGCATTTTGATGATGCTGATATTACCGAGCTAGAGGACTTCCGCCGGTCACTTAAAAGTGAAGGCGAAAAACGCGGTATTCGCGTTACTCCGGTGGCATTTTTGATTAAGGCCATAGCCGCTTCTTTGCAAGCCAACCCTGAATTCAATCGGTCACTTGCGGAGAATGGTGAGAGCTATATCCAGAAACATTACATCAATGTGGGTATGGCGGTAGATACCCCCAGAGGCTTGGTCGTACCGGTTATTAAAGATACAAACGACAAAGGTATCTGGGAAATATCGGCTGATATTGCGACATTGGCTGGCCTTGCGAGAGAGGGCAAGCTTAAACCCTCGGATATGCAGGGCGGTTGCTTTACCCTATCTAGCTTGGGCGCCATTGGAGGTGCGGGATTTACTCCCATCATAAATGCTCCTGAAAGTGGTATTCTCGGGGTGTCAAAATCTCAGATGAAGCCCGTGTGGAATGGCCATGAGTTTGTACCTCGGCTGCTGCTGCCATTATGTCTATCCTATGATCATCGACTGGTTAACGGTGCTGACGCAGGCCGCTTTATGACCCACCTGGTTAGAGTGTGCAGCGATATACGTTATCTCGCGTTATAGTGAGCCTGTTACTAGAAGGGTTAACAATGAAGTATTTACATACCATGGTGCGAGTCAGTAATCTTGATAGGTCTCTGGAGTTTTACTGTCAGGCGCTGGGCCTGATTGAAGTCTCTCGAAAGGAGAGCGAAGCAGGACGATTTACACTCGTATTTTTAGCTTCATCCGCGGACAGTGAATCTGCGGGTTTCGATAGTACGCCGATGATTGAGCTGACCTATAACTGGGATACTGAAGTCTACACTGGCGGGCGCAACTTTGGTCATCTCGCATACAGTGTTGAGAATATCTATGATACCTGCGAGAGACTGATGGCTAACGGCGTCATTATTAACCGCCCGCCAAGGGATGGACATATGGCCTTTGTGCGCTCTCCTGACAACATTTCAATCGAATTGCTCCAGCAGGGTGACCCCCTGCCGGTCCTTGATCCTTGGGCATCAATGGGAAATGTCGGTGAATGGTAGCCGCGCTAGCTAGTAGCTTTGAAGGGCAGTAACTCAGTAGCCTGCTGCATGTGCTCAGCGATTCCCTTATCCTCATGCTTTAAAAACTGCGCGACAGCATCGTTGAACTGCGGGTGTTTGATCCAGTGTAATGATGCGGTTTGGGTCGGTTCGAAGCCTCGCATCAGTTTGTGCTCGCCCTGAGCGCCGGCATCATATCTTTTCAGGCCCAGCTTAATCGCAAACTCAATACCGCGGTAATAGCACAGCTCAAAATGCAGGTAAGAGAATTCTCCGACAGATCCCCAATAGCGCCCATACAGGGTGTCACTATCAAAGAAGTACAGTGCACACGCAATGGGAACGCCGTTTTGACGAGCCACAGCCATGGCAATTTGTTCTGGCATGGTATCAGCTATCTGGCTAAAAAAGGTCTCAGTAATATAGCCTCTAGTGCCGTTGCGCTTAGCGTAGGTGCGCTCGTAAAGCTGATAGAAAAGCGCCCAGATATCGGCGTCAATGGCCTTGCCGACCAAGACTTCAACGTCGATGTCCTGTCGGGCAATCTCGGCACGCTCCTTCCGTACCATCTTGCGTTTTCGAGAATTCATCATGCTCAGAAAATCCTCAAAGCAACCATAGTCTCGGTTGTGCCAATGATATTGCACACCGCTTCGGCGCAATAGACGCGGGTCATCAAACAGGGCAAGCAGCTGGTTATCTGGGAACAGCAGGTGCCAGCTAGAGGCACCGGTGTCATCGGCGACAGACAGCACCTCTTCTAACAGCTGCCCACAATGATTTGCATTGAGGTTATCTATGCCTGTAATCCGCAGGCCTGTAGAGGGGGTAAAGGGAATCGCGGTTAACAATTTAGGATAATACTCCAAACCATTCTCATGGTACGCATTGGCCCAAGCATGATCAAAGACATATTCGCCCATAGAGTGCTGTTTGAGATACAGGGGCATAAATCCCGTTCCGTGTTCGCTCTGCAGGGACAGGTGAATAGGCTGCCAACCGGACTCGGCACAGACACTTTTACTTTGTTCTAGTGCATCCAGAAATTCTGGACGCATAAAGGGGTAGGGGAGAGCATCGAGCTTCGACATTAACGGACCTGTTGATTCAGCAGCACGAGCTGCTGGTAGTTGATGTTGGGGTAATAACCATCGCGCAGGTTATGGATAAATTTTAATGTTTTAAAAGCATCAAACCAATCCCCTAGGCGACGAGCATAAAACTGCTGCCACGCGGCTTGATTGGCAGGTTCTTTACGGTGTTGGGCGCTGAGTCGATTAAAAAAGGAGGCTATATTTATCCTCTCAAGGGCGTCTAGCGACGGTTCAGAGAGGCCTTGCTCACGCAACGCCTCAAAACTCTGAGGGCAATCAGCAAGTGCTTTTAGGCTGTGCCCGAGCTCGGCGAAGGTACTCGGATGGTAAAAGAGCGCCTCTTCTCGTGGGTATTGGCACCCTAAGAGTTGGTTCACCGCCGGGCCGGTGCCAAAGGGGACGCGGTCTGAGCTTCGCGCTGCGATGACGAGTGTTGGCCGATCGAGAGAGATTATCGGCGCAACTTTGGCCAGCTTATTGAGCATATAAAAGTCTTCACCTGCTGCTCGTTTTGGGAATCCTCGAACCATGGCGTAGGCATTGACATCGATTGCCAGCGTGCTGCCGATGGTATGGAAGGCGAAGTCGGAGCCCGCCTTTTGAAGCCCGTCGACATAGTGCTGTAATCTCAGTTCATATAGGTGGGTTGCGATACCTAGGGCTGAGTCGTCACAGTCATGTTTAAAGGGGTAGATGCAGGCACTGTTAGGCCGACTCGAATCAGTTATTGCAGCAAAGTAATTCTCGGGCAATTGCGTGTCTGCATCCGTATTAAACAACACAGGGTAACGCACCAGTTTTAGTCTGATCATTTCAGCAGCGATGTCATTTCCTATTTTTCGGGCCAGCCCAACAGCCTCTTTGGGCGGTAGGGGATGCTCCGAAAACCGATCGACCAAGAGTATGCCAGACTGACAATTGGGAAGACAGCCGTAGGTTAAATTACCCCGTTCAGCAGGATCAGATAGCTCGGCCCTGATCGACTCAAATAGGGCTTGATTAGGCCCTTTTTCGAGATCATTGTCTGGCTGATTAATCACCAGTACTAGCAGCACTGACTGTCGGAACAACAGACTCTGGTGGAAACCATAAAAGAACTCAGGGCTCTCGCGATAGGTCGGTACGATAAGGACATTGTCGTGGATACCGATGGCGAAGTCCTTGAGCAGATGTATCTCCGGTTCAGCATAGCCTGCGCAGTATTTTTCCAGCGCAGACATTAATGAAGGTAGGCATTAAAGGGCAGGGACTGGATGATCCTGGCCTCGACGTCAAGCAGGTAGTGGAGCCGTTGATCGACCTCGACCGGATTAAAATACTGATGAGCCAGATCTATAAACAGATTACGGTGTTTGTCTTCAGAATCGGTAATAGTTTGATAAAAGGTTTTTAACTTCGCCTCTTCCTCAGGTAAGGCCGCGGCAATAAGGCCAAAGCGCTCGGCCCCACGGGCCTCAATAATGCTGGCGACCACTAGACGGTCAATGGCATTTTTGTTGCGACTGCGTTCGACATCACCGCGGCCAGTATTTTTGGTTGAGCCATTGCGTGCATCGCTACGGATTTCGTTACGCAAGGTGTTAACATATTTGTCTTTAATGTCAGGCAGCATCTCTATACCTCGCTCCCGCATCAATTTAACCACCTCACGAAAGTGGGCCAATTCTTCGATCGCGAGATCTATCATGGCACTGACCAGATCGGGTTTGTCTTTGT
>Ga0209709_10003371_pt1 | contig 13296 bp, 11 predicted proteins | sample ArcticOcean_MG_C_2_FD_187435 | JGI IMG/M metagenome (GOLD analysis project Ga0209709, IMG submission 187435) | Marine microbial communities from western Arctic Ocean - ArcticOcean_MG_CB4_136 (SPAdes) (version 2) | ecosystem: Environmental > Aquatic > Marine > Oceanic | place: Arctic Ocean... | reverse complement strand
ATGCTTTTAAAGAAATAATTAATCCTCCCAATAAATATATACAAAATAAATCTGTATTATTAATTTTCTTAAAATTTATGAAATTTACTAATTCAATAATCAATAAAAATATTAGTATCATTGCTGCTCGGTCTGTTCCATATTCTGATAATCTATAAAAGAATATATTTATAAAAATAAACGATAATAAGCTTAAAAAATTTATGAAATTTAATTCTTCATTTCTAATTTTTAAAAATTTGAAATAATAATGAACTTTCTTCAAAAGAATAATATTAGCGAAACCTAAAACAAAAATTGAAGTAAAATTAAATAAATAAAACTTAGCGTATGGTAAGTAGAATAATGAATTTAAATAGAATATTGATGACGGTGTTCTGAAGCCATGATTGAATCCACCTATACCAAAATAAAAACTTTGCTGAGTAAGATAATAGGTGTAAGGAAAATGATAATATGGAAAATCATCATGGTTTTTAAATTGAATTAATGAAATAAACAATAAAACAAAAACCACCAATGTAAAAATATACTCTTTTTTATATTTTCTATGTTTTTTATAAGTTGAAAATGTGAAAGCTGTTATTCCAAAAATAAGGACCAATAGATTGTGTAGCTCAAAATGAGCAATGATTAAATTGCTCAAATATGAATAAATCAGCAATATATAAATACCAAACAGCCCCACGTATCCAAAATTATGAACGTCTATTTTGATATTAAGCAATCTTTGAAATAATAAACCATATCCTAGGATTGAAATAGTGATTAGTAAAAAATAAGAAATAAATATTATTAAGTTATAGTTCATTTAACATTTGTATAAATTTTATATATTATAACTCATTATTTTGATTTTCTAAATTGTGCTATAGAAAAAATGAAATATTTAATATTAAAGATTTATTTATTTTTTTTTAAGCATAGACTGTTATTATTATTTGAAATTATGATTATGAATGATTTAACCTTAATTATACCCGCTAAGCATGAAGCTGAGAGTTTACCGACTGTTTTAGACGAATTAAATAAGTTTAATTTTAATATCAATATCAACATCATATTACATCATTCTGATATAAAGACAATTCAGGCTTTAGAAAATCAAAATGTTAATATAATTTATCAAACAAATTTTGGTTATGGTAATGCTCTTATTGAGGGTATTAACCTTTGCAAAACAAAGTATTTTTGTATCTTTAATGCTGATGGCTCCTTTGACCCTAAAGAACTTAAAGATATGTATGATCTAGCTATTTCAAAAAAGGCTGATTTCATCTTTGGTTCTAGATATATGAAAAATTCTGGGAGTGAAGATGATACAATAGTTACATATGTAGGTAATAAAATATTTACTTTTTTAGGAAATTTTTTCTTTTCATTAAATATATCTGACATCCTATATACTTACGTATTAGGCGATACAAAAAAAGCAAAGTTACTAAATTTAAATAAGAAAGACTTCAGTTTCTGTGTTGAATTACCAATTAAAGCTAAAAGAATGAAAAATATTATAATTTCAAGTCCATCTTATGAGCGGTCTAGAATAGGCGGTCAAAAAAAAGTTAATGCTTTTAAGGACGGTTTATATATTTTAATGAGTTTAATAAAATTATATTTTACTTAAAAATATTTTTTTTCATAAAAAAGATTGATATAAACAGAGATATTTTAATAATTTTTTAACTAAATTGTTGATTTAATTTTTTTATTAGATGGTTTATACTGAGAAAAATTAAGAAATAAATTGATTTTACAATACTCATATTCATGTGAATTCTGTAAACTCTATATCCATCAAAAATCTTTTGAACTATATTTTTAGATAGTGAATTTTTGGTATCACGCCAATATGATAAAAATTGATCAATACCAACTATGTTTGTAGTTTTTGAAATTTTGAGCCATAACACAAAATCTTCTTTAGTTTTTAAATTTGCGAATTTGAGTTTATTTTTCAATATAGAACAATCTAACATAACTGTGGAAAGCCCTATGCTGCAATCTCTTAGGAGAGTAGTGTAACTTAATGATTTATAGGATTTTCGATGACCAATTATTTTATTTTGTTCATTGATAACTTTATAAGAAGTACATGATATTAGTAGTTTATTTTTTTTCATAAAATTTATCTGTATTCTTAACTTATTTTTTGTCCAAATATCGTCTGCATCTATAAAACAAATATACCTACCCTTTGATTTTAATAATCCTATATTTCTTGATCTTCCCGCCCCTATGTTTTTTTTATTAGCAACGATCTTTATTTTTGAATTATTTTTAATTAATTTTTTTAAAAAAAAGAGATCAGTTTTATCAGAGTCGTCATAAATTATTATTAATTCAAATTTTTTATAAGACTGGGATAATATTGATCTTATAGTTTGATCAATAAAATTTCTTTTTTTATGATATGGTAAAATTATGCTGATTAAGTCCATAATCTAAAATAAATTATTTATTGTTTTGCTTTATGGTAATTGTCTACAACTAACTAAAAATGCTATTGAATCTTCTTCTTAGATATTGAAATATTACTCCTCTTCTTGTTATTTCTCCCATACACTTTCTACATGTAATATGTTTTTTTCCATCTTTAGATCTTAAATTTTTTAAAAATTCATTATTTTCCAACATATTTTTCAAACTCTTATTTCTTATATTTCCTTGAGAAATTGAGTCATCATAGGCAAGACAACAAGGTACCACATTTCCATCAGCCTGAATTCCTAAAATTGGGTTATGACAAGAAAAAGATCGATCTAAAGCTGGATAAAAATCCTTAATTTTTCTTCCATACCAGAAATGTTTTAACTTTAATTCAATATTTTCAGCTAACTTAAACCCTTTTTCCGCATTGTGATTATTTGGTGCAAACTCAAAAGCAGATTCAGTTTGTTTTTTACTTAATTCATCTATCTTTGAGGCATCTATATAACTGCTATCAATTTTATTAAGTTTTTTTAAAAATATTTTAAATTTATCCAAAGTTTCATTTGTGCTTTTAGGTACAGCAGGATCACCAGTTGAAATCCCAAGGAATTTTTTTAAATAAAACTTTATTTTTGAATTGTTATATTGATTTCCAATATCTAATACTGTGTTTAATTTTGTTCCTTTAATTCTATTACAAAAATCAAAAATAGTTTTTGCATATGCCTCCATCTCTAAATTCAGACCTCTTTCTTTTAGTGTGGAGTCTTCTATGACTTGAAGAGATATCTTTAAATCAGGTTTTAATCTCAATAATTCTTGAATATTTTTTTCTTTATTTAACAATAAACCATTTGTAATCATCAATACTTTAAATCCTTGTGATTGAACATATTCTATTAACTCAAATATTCTTCTATCTAATAATGGCTCATTAAATTGTGAAAAAGTTACATAATTAAATTTTTCATCATCCGGATTTACTTGGTTAATAATAGTTTTTATATCTTCAATGTTCATTTTTGAAGATTTATCTTCTTTAAGTGGGTATGGACAAAAACTACACGCCATGTTGCAAGCAGCAGTACTTTCGATCTGTAAAATAGTAAATCCGTATTCTGATAAATTGATTTTATTAACCATTTTATGATTTATTATACTTTAATTTGTGTTGTTACAATAAAAAGAATTTAATTCAAATAAAATCTAATATAAATAGAATAAATGTTATTAAGTAAAAGATACAAACAAAATTTTAAACCACATATAAAACTTAATAAAATTCAAAAAAAAAATATTAATAGATTTATAGATGACCTTAATAAAAATAGATTTAAATCTTCAGAGAAATTATCTTGTCTAATTTGCAAAAATTATAAATTTGAGATTATTTCAGAAAAAGATAGGTACGGATTATCTTACACTACCGGCATATGTGAACAATGTGGTAATTTACAACAAATAGAATATTACTCTGATGATGCGCTAAATCATTTCTACAGATCTTTTTATAATAAAATATATTTCAACTTTATTGATCCAAAAAAGAGATTTGAATCTCAATTTAAGTTAGCAAGTGACAAATTTATTTTTCTTAGTGATTATCTAAAAAATATCAAAGATAAAAATAAATTTAGAGTATTGGAAATTGGATGCGGACCGGGAGGTATTTTAAAATATTTTAAAAATAAAGGATTTTCTGTAACTGGTTTAGATCTTGACGAGGAACATCTAAATTATGGAAAAAGTCAAAAACTTAATTTAATAAATAAATTTAGTTTTGAAAGTAATTATAAATTTGATCTTATTATCATATCACATGTACTTGAACACATGAAAAATCCTGAGATTGAAATAGATATAATCAAAAATTATGCTCATAAAAATACATTATTTTATATTGAGGTTCCTTCAATTCACACGATTGATAATATGTATGACTCCGATTTTTTAAAATATTTACATATTGCTCATTGCTATCATTTCTCTTTAAATTCATTTAAAAATTTCTGTATAAAAAAAAATTTAAGTATACTCAAAATAAATAAAAAGATTCAAGCATTGTGTAAAGTTTCAATAGTGCGTGAAGAAATTAAATATCACTACAATGAAACAAGAGAAGAAATTCAAAATATAGAAAAAAAATATTTAAAATTTGGTAAATTTTTAATTTTAAAAAGATTAATAAGAAGATTTGTAGGACGTATTTTAAATAAATTTGGTATAAAATTCTATATTTTAAATTTATTCAAATAGTAAAAATTAATCATTTTTTATTAAATAAAAATAAAAATAAGAATATTAATTTCTGTAAAACTGAGATATATAAAAATGAAATTATAAATATTTAAGAATGTTCCAGTAATACTATTCTTGTATTTGTCAGTTATACTTATTTTAGATTTTAAAATTTTAGAAAATAAAAGTTGGTGTAAATGTCTTGTATCTGGTAAAATTGGGGATCTTTTTATTAATAATTTTCTTACTATTGAAAATAACATTTCAAAACACGGGTACCAAAGTATAGCAATTATAAAAAAAGGTGAGATATAATTATTATTTGAATAAAATTTAATTAAAAAAACACCATAAATAAAAGCTAAAATATAAGACCCGCTGTCACCTAAAAAAATTTTCTTTAAAAAATTAAATATATAAACAATTGATAATGAAATAATCCATAAAATCCATTGCATTTTACTAAATGCTAGATCATTAATAAAATTCGTTTGAAGAAGTAAAATTGAAATAATCAAATAATATCCAACAACATTCGTATTTAAGCCATCTATAAAATTAGATCCATTAATCAAAATCAACAAACAAAATGAAACAAAAAAATAATTTAATAATTGGTTTTTTAAAAAGTTATCTAGAATTATGATTCTTGTATTTTCAATTTTAAGATCATAAAGAAATAAAAATAAAATTATAGTCAAAAACTGAAGTGATAGTCTTATATTAGGAGAAAAATTAACTTTTACATCTGATATTATTCCTATGGCAAAGAGTAAAATTATAAAAATTGATAATAGGTTTGAATAAGTAGTAAAAAAAATAAAATAGCTAATTAAAATTATTATTCCACCTGATAAGGGTATTTTTTCTTTAGATGCAAATATCTGATGTTTTTCTCCTGTAAAACTTAAAAGAAAATTTTTTTTTTTAAAGACATAGTTTAAAAAAACTATAATTAAAGTCAAAAGTATTAGTAACAATATATCAAACATGTTTTTCCATTTATTGTTTTCTATTTTAAAATTTCTTCTAATTTTTTATAATGAGAGAATAAAGTATATAATTTAGTTTTATATTTTGCATTAAATTTAATTTTTTTGATTAATTTATCTTTATGATCAATTAACCTATGTATTGAAAAAAAATTATTTATAAATTCTTTTTCATTATTTTTCTTATATAAAAAACCATTATCATAGTTTTTAATCAAGTCTATTGGGCCATTTTTACAGTCACTTGAATAAACAATTGTATTCGAAAACATAGACTCAATTATTACAAACCCTGGGTCTTCCCATTCAGAAGTCAAAATAAAGAAAAGTGAATTTTTGAGAACAGGTATGATGTTTTCTACATACCCTAGTAAATATATATTATTCTCTCTTTTAATATCAATTATTAATTTTTCTAAATTATTTCTTTCCTCACCCTCACCACAAATTAATAATTTTAAATCTGGATCCTTTTTTAATATTTCATTAAAACATTTTATTAAGAATCTATGATTTTTTTGTTTAGTTAATCTTCCTATTGATACAACATATTTGCCATATTGTTTATGGTTAAAACAGTTTCTTATTTTTTTATATGCTCTGATTTTTTTTAGATCTAATACGGGTTCATATACGACATATAGCTTCGACTCATCAAAAATATTTTCTCGCATCAACTGTTTTTTTGTCTGATATGTTGGACATAAAATTTTATTTATCTTTTTATTAGATAATTTCCAAAAAAATTTTCTTAAAAAATTTAATTTGGGGTAACCTGAAATTCTTAATATAAATTTGGTCTTATACTTAAATAAGATCATTAACAACAAGGGTGTAAAAGTTAACAGATGTACGAAAAAAAATTCAGGCTTTTCTTTTTTGAGCAGCTTATGTAACTTAAATAATGAAAATAAAGAAATCAAAATATAAGTGAGCCTACTTTTAAAATATGACCCTTTTGGTAAATTTTTAAAACCTAATCTAATATTAAGATTAATCGATTTTATTTGATTTTCTGAGAGAAATTTGGTAAATTTTTGCCATTCTCCAGCAACATTTATTAATGATAAATCATACTTTTGATCTGAAAATTTATTGATGCATTTGGAGGTATTTAAAACTGTACCTACTGTGCCTATGTCACTTGATATAAAAGGACTCCAAATTAAAACTTTCATTATGTTTTTTATAATATAAAAATAATAGAATTAATAATCATTTTTGCATTGAAAAAAAAAACTTTTATTTTCTTTTTACCTAATTTTTCCCAGGGTGGTGCCGCGGAATCAATTAGTAAGTTAATGATATATCTAGCAAAAAAAAAATATGAGTGTATATTAATTTGTTTAAATAAATGTTTTTATAAAAATCAATTAACAAAATATAATATTAAGATTTTAGAAATTTTTTCCAATAAAACCTTATTTTCAATGCTTAAAATAAGAGGTTTAATTAATAGTTTTATAATTCATAAAAAAAAAGTGACTTTAATTTCTAACATTAATTATGCAAATATTTTAAGTATAATTTTTTTTCGTTCTTTAAAAAATTTAAAAATTATTTTATATGAGAGAACACCAATTCAGGAACTTGATTTTGATTATGGAAGTTTACAAAGAAAAATTAAGAATAAAATTATAAAGTTTCTTATGTTTTTAACATATAGGTTTTCAGATAAAATAATAGCTAACTCTAAAACAACCAGTTTTGACTTATCTAAATTGACAAAAAAAAAAGTAATTACTATTTATTCAAAAAGTATTAAAAAAATAAAACCCTATAAAAAAAAATTTAAAAATAAAATTAGTATTCTGTGGGTTGGGAGATTTTCAAAAGAAAAATCTTTAGATACGTTAATTGATGCCATTAAAATTACAAACGATGAAGAAATAAAAGTATTTATTTTATCAAATAATATGAATAAGGTAAATTATTTAAAAAAAATTAATAAATTAAAATTAACAAAAAAATTTGTATTTTGTGGTTATAAAAAAAATTTAACTAAATACTTTAATTCTACAAATTTATATGTAAACACTTCTCTGTATGAAAGTTTTCCAAATTCTGTCATACAGGCTATAAATAATAGTTTACCAATTATCACCTCAAAATCTTTTGGTGGCATAAATGAAATTATCAAAAATAACTTTTCAGGGGTATTTTTTGAAACAAATAATTCAAAAGCTTTATCGCAAAAAATATTAAATTTTAAAAAAAATAAAAAAAAGTATGAAAATTTTGCATTAAATGCACATAATACTCTTAAAAAATTTAGTTTTGATAAAATTGAAAAAAAATTTGAGAACGAATTATTAAATTTATAATAAATTAATCAAATCAACTTTTTAAAGTTAATTAGATCATCTTTTGTATCTATTGCAAAACTACTCGTATTAACTTTTATCATTTTTATTTTTATGCCATTTTCAATTAGCCTTAAAATTTCTATATCCTCATTGTTTTCAACTTTGCTTTTTTTATTATTAAAATTTTTTAAAATATTTCTTGGATAAGAATAAATACAAACTTGCTTATAATAGTTTATTTTATGTTTTGATTGATTAAATGGTATAATTGATCTTGACATATAAATTAACTCATTTCTATTGTTTATAATGACTTTCGGAATACTGCTTTTTAGAGCTTCTTTTCGACTAATTTCAGTGTAACAATTGTATACTCTAGTATTATTCTTTTTTGTAGAGTTTATTACTTTTTTAATATTTTTAAAATCAATAATTGGCTCATCACCTTGCACATTAATATAATTTTTTGCCTTAACTTTCTTTGAAAATTCATAAATTCTATCTGAGCCTGTTAAATTTTTTGATGAGGTTTTGATTACATTTATTTTATTCTTTTTACATATATTTATAATCTTAGAACTATCTGTTGCTATAAAAATATTCTTTTTTGAAATTGCTAAACAACACCTTTTATATGTATGCAAAAAAATTTCTTTTCCAGCTACTTTTCTGATAAGTTTTTTTGACAATCGTTTTGAATTTAATCTACAAGGAATCACGATGACTAAATTTTTCATTTACAATTTAAATAATATAGGTAATCCTTTCACATGACTATTAAAATTTTAGATTGCACATTAAGAGATGGTGGATATTATAATAAATGGGATTTTAACGATGGTTTAGTTAGAGAATATCTAAAATTGATTGATGTCTTGAAGATTGATTATGTCGAAATAGGTTTCAGAAAAATTGATAGAGAAAAAAAATTTGGAAAATTTTTTTCAATAACAGATAGAGATATTGGTAAATTAACAAATAATAGAAATTTTAAAATTTCGGTCATGATTGACCTAGCAGATTTTAAAAAAGATTTAAAAATTAATGAATTATTCAAAAAGAAGATATATACAAATATTGACTTAGTTAGAATTGCGGTAAGTTTTGAAGACCTTAAATATCTTTCTAAAATAATAATAGAATTAAACTTATTAGGATACAAAGTTGCAGTAAATTTAATGAAATTTACCTCACTTAATCCCAAACAAATATATAATTTTTTTAATCAACTGGATTCAAAATTAATTGATTATTACTATCTTGCAGACAGTTACGGAAATTGTAATCCAAAGTTTATTGAAAATTTATCAGCAAAACTCTTAAAAAAAAAAATTGATACAAATAAACTGGGGTTCCATGCTCATGATAATATGAAAAATGCACTTAAAAATTCCTTAAAAGCAAAAGAATTAGGATTTGGTATAATTGATACATCCGTACTGGGTATGGGTAGAGGAGCTGGAAATCTTAAACTGGAGGATTTTCTGATTCATGTCAAAAGAGACAACATTAGAGAAAAAATTTTAAAAAGTTTTATAAAAAATAAATTTATAAAATTAAAAAAAAAATATAACTGGGGTTCTAATAAGTATTACCAATATGCGGCCAAAAATACTATACATCCAACATACGTTCAGAGATTACTGGAAGATAAGAAATTCAATTTTAAACAAATACAAAATATCCTTAATTTTTTAAAGAAACAAAAAGCATCTAAATATGATATAAATATATTTGATAATCTTTTTTATAAAAAGGATAACAATATAAATAAAGAAAAAATTGTATTTCAAAACAAAACTAGTGCAAATATAATTCTCAATAGCGCAAGAAAAATTAAGACCATATTAACTCGAAAGAAAAAAAGTGATATATATGCGTTACTTAACTATTCAAAGCATATTAAAAACAGTAACATTGATTATCTTTTTTTATGTAATCCATTTCGATTAGTAACCGAAAATCAATATCTAAAAAATTTTAAAAATAAATTAATTGTGCCTCAAAAAGCGAAAATTGATAATAGATTAAAAAACAAACAAATAATTGTATACGACATGTTATATTCAAAAAATTTATCTATAAAACAAAATTATTGTGCATTCAGTCTAAATTTGGCGCTTGTGTATGCAGTAGCTTATTTTATAAGCAGGAACTTTTTAAACATTAATATTTATGGTTTGGCTAAAAATAAATTTAACGATAATATCATTTCAAAAATTAAAATTTATATAAAAGAAAAAAAAATAAAAACAAAAATTTCAACCAATAATGTTTAATAAAACATTAATAATTGTTGATACAAATATTAATGTTAATATTAAAGAATCTAATTTTGATCTAATTAACATTGGAACTAGCTTTGTTAGCAAAAACTTAAATTTTAAAAAAATATCTTTTGAAAAATACGTTAAGAAATTTTTCCCATTGTATAGAAAAAAATTTGCTCAAAAAATTAATAAAGAATTTTACAAAATATTCAAAAATTCTCCTATAGATCAAAATTTTTTAGAGGTTAATAATTTACGAAATGATAAAACCCCTATTTTTGAAAAAATAATCATACTTGCAATTTTAAAAAAGAAAATAGATTTTCATAAATACAAAAAAATATTGATATATTATGATGATTTGAAACTTAAAAATGTATACTCAAATTTATTTACTAAAAAAAAATTAATTTTAGTCTCCAATAATATAAATAATAAAATATTAGTAAAATTTAAATCTATAAGTTTATTAAGATTTATGTTTAAATTATATATAACATCTTTGCTTTGCAAAATATTTACTTCTAAAAAATTAATAAAAAAAAAAGAAATATTAAATATCTCAATTTTTCCAAAATTATTTTTTAAATCATCACAAAATAAAAATAACTTGAACTTTATTCACACAGATGACACCCATTTTTCTGAGAATTATTTCAAAACAATAAAAAAGATTTTTCAATCAATACAAAATGATATGATTAATATAGAATATTTTATTAAATTGGGAGATATATTAAGACAAATAAAATATTTTTTTAAATACAACAATATTCTAACAGAAAATTTTAAAACAAATATTAATTATGAAAATATTAAGATCAATGAATCACTTTTAGATTATTTTGAAGTTTCTTTGTTAAATTTTTTTAAACTATCTACTACAGAATTGGCTCTTAAAAGAGCTAATACAATCTTATCTCCAAAAAAAATTAATTATTACCTTTTTGAATATCATTTTGGGTTTTACATTAAAAAAAATTTTTTTAAATTAAACAAAAAAATTAAATTTTTTGGTTTTCAACATGGTATTTTTAATGAAAATCTAATGTGGCTAGATATCATTAAGCTTAATAAAAATTTTAAAGAATATCTTCCTGATTTAGTTTATTGCAAATATCAAAAAAGCAGAATTGTTTATTTAAAATATTTTAAAAATAATAATGTAATAAATATATTTAATGGCAATAATAAAGAAAAAAATGTTATAAAAGTTTCTAAGTCTTCAAATGTTTATTTAATAATCCTAGGTCTGCATGATTATAAAGAGACGATTAAATTAATACTAAATTACGTATCATTAAATTCTTCAAACAAAAAATTTATATTAAAAGTACACCCAAAAACAGATATTTCAAAAATTCAGCAAAAATTACCAAATAATGTAAAAATTTTAAACAAACTTAATTTTTTAACATATAACCAAGTTTTTATTTCAAAATACTCAACTTTGACTTATGACTTTATTTCGCAAAAAATACCCTTTTATGTTCTCCATAAAAATGTATTTGATTATAATAGTCCTAAATTTTTACAAAAGAAAATGTATAAACTTAAATAAAAAATTCCTTATTTAAACTAATTTATAATTTAATCAGTATTATATTTTAAATGAATAAAATTAATAATAAATCTTCTAGGATTTGTATTTATCTTCCCAGTTTTGATCGAGGTGGTGTATCAAAAATTACTTTGAATCTAATTAACTTTTTTGTTTATAAAAAAAAAAAGGTTGTTCTAATTACAAGCAATATTAATAAAAAGTTATTAATAAAATCAAAATATTTAGAAATTGTCACTTATAAAAGTAGTAAAAACAATTTTTTTTCAAGCTTATTAAATTCATTTTTTTCTGCGATTTTATTATTTAACAATTTAAAAAAAAATGACAAAATTTTATCCATGCAAAATCATTTATTTTCAATATTTATTTCTCTAATAAAAAAAAATAAAATAATAATACGAAATTCAGAGGAAATTATTGGAGCCACTAAATACTCAGATAACATTGTAAATGCATGTCTTGTATTTATTACCAAGATAATATTTTATCAATTTGCTCTAAATCTGCAGGGTATAGTCTTGAAGACAAAATGATTATATTTGATCTTTTAAAAATAAGTAAATCATCTTTGGAAACTTTTTTATTACTACATAGAGTCTTGTCTATAAAAAAATTTTTTAAACAAGAGATTTCAGTTTGTAAAAAAAAGAAATTATGTTCTGGAAAAAGATCCTTATTTTGATGAAATAAATTAAAGAAATCCTGTCCATGAGAATTTCCAACGATCAGGATATTATTTCTTTTATTATTTGGCAATTTAAGATCATTGCCTGTCTTTTTAAAATTTAATCTCTCTTTTCTATAAAAACCATTATCTAAATTTATATTTTCAAAAACGTATCTTTTGTCAAAGCCATTTTTGACTATTATAAAAATATTTATTGCAAAAAGATTAATTACTATACTAAAAAGAAAAATTACTAAAAAATACAATGAAACTTTTTTCTTTTGTCTAAATGGTTTTTCAATAAAAAAATATGTAAAAACTGACGCTAGTACAATGAATAAAATAACCAATATCTTTGTTACTAAACTTCCTGAGGCTAATGAATATCTAAAAAAAGCAAAAACAGGGTAGTGCCATAAATACAATGAGTATGAAATTAGGCCAATATTTACAAATAATTTTGAAGACAACAACCTTGTAATAATTTCATCTTTTCTTGCAAACCAAATAATGAGACATGTTCCAATTATGGGGTATAATGTGTAAAATGATGGATGCAAAGTATTATTATTAAAAAAAATAATAGAATAAATAATAAGAGCCAAACCTAGAGGTGGAAGTATTTGATTAATAGATTGGTTATTAAAACTTTTTCGCTTTTTATATCTAATTTCTAAATAAGCTAAGACCGAGCCAGCTAATAGCTCCCACATTCTTGTGTGCAAAAAATAAAAACCTATCGATGGTGAGTTACCACTAGTTATATGTGCCATGATTAAACTTATTAATAAAAAAATTATTAATATATTCATTAGTTTTTTTGTAA
>Ga0209709_10003367_pt1 | contig 13303 bp, 9 predicted proteins | sample ArcticOcean_MG_C_2_FD_187435 | JGI IMG/M metagenome (GOLD analysis project Ga0209709, IMG submission 187435) | Marine microbial communities from western Arctic Ocean - ArcticOcean_MG_CB4_136 (SPAdes) (version 2) | ecosystem: Environmental > Aquatic > Marine > Oceanic | place: Arctic Ocean... | reverse complement strand
ACAAAGACAAACCCGATCTGGTCAGTGCCATGATAGATCTCGCGATCGAAGAATTGGCCCACTTTCGTGAGGTGGTTAAATTGATGCGGGAGCGAGGTATAGAGATGCTGCCTGACATTAAAGACAAGTATGTTAACACCTTGCGTAACGAAATCCGTAGCGATGCACGCAATGGCTCAACCAAAAATACTGGCCGCGGCGATGTCGAACGCAGTCGCAACAAGAATGCCATTGATCGTCTAGTGGTCGCCAGTATTATTGAGGCCCGTGGGGCCGAGCGCTTTGGCCTTATTGCCGCAGCCTTAACTGAGGAAGAGGCGAAGTTAAAAACCTTTTATCAAACTATTACCGATTCTGAAGACAAACACCGTAATCTGTTTATAGATCTGGCTCATAAGTATTTTAATCCGGCCGAGGTTGATCAGCGTCTCGACTACCTGCTTGACGTCGAGGCCAAGATCATCCAGTCCCTGCCCTTTAATGCCTACCTTCATTAATGTCTGCGCTGGAAAAATACTGCGCAGGCTATGCTGAACCGGAGATACGTCTGCTCAAGGACTTCGCCATCGGTGTCCACGACAATGTCCTTATAGTACCGGCCTATCGCGAGAGCCCTGAGTTCTTTTATGGTTTCCACCAGAGCCTGTTGTACCGACAGTCAGTGCTGCTGGTACTGGTGATTAATCAGCCAGACAACGATCTCGAAAAAGGGCCTAATCAAGCGCTATTTGAGTCGATCAGCGCCGAGCTATCTGATCCTGCTGAACAGGGTAATTTAACCTATGGCTGTCTTCCCAATTGTCAGTCTGGCGTACTCTTGGTCGATCGATTTTCGGAGCATCCCCTTCCGCCCAAAGAGGCTGTTGGGCTGGCCCGAAAAATAGGCAATGACATCGCGGCTGAACTGATCAGACTAAAACTGGTGCGTTACCCTGTGTTGTTTAATACGGATGCAGACACGCAATTGCCCGAGAATTACTTTGCTGCCATAACTGATTCGAGTCGGCCTAACAGTGCCTGCATCTACCCCTTTGAACATGACTGTGACGACTCAGTCCTAGGTCTCGCAACCCAGCTATATGAACTGAGATTACAGCACTATGTCGACGGGCTTCAAAGGGCGGGTTCCGACTTCGCCTTCCATACCATCGGCAGCACGCTGGCAATCGATGTCAACGCCTACGCCATGGTTCGAGGATTCCCAAAGCGAGCGGCGGGTGAAGACTTTTATATGCTCAATAAGCTGGCCAAAGTTGCGCCGATAATCGCTCTCGACCGGCCAACACTTGTCATCGCAGCGCGAATCTCCGACCGCGTCCCCTTTGGCACCGGCCCGGCGGTGAAACAGCTCTTAGGGTGCCAAGACCCATGGGAAGAGGCGCTCTTTTATCATCCGAGTACCTTCGCCGAGCTCGGGCGTAGCCTAAAAGCACTTACTCATTGCCCTCAGAGTTTTGAGACGTTACGTGAGCAAGGCCTCTCTGAACCGTCGCTGGACGCTCTTGAGAGGATAAATATAGCCTCGTTTTTTAATCGACTCAGCGCCCAACACCGTAAAGAACCCACTCATCCGGCCGCGTGGCAACAGTTTTATGCTCGTCGCCTAGGGGATTGGTTTGATGCTTTTAAAACATTAAAATTTATCCATAACCTGCGCGATGGTTATTACCCCAACATCAACTACCAGCAGCTCATACTGCTGAATCAACAGGCCCGTTAATGTCGAAGCTCGATGCTATCCCCTACCCCTTTATGCGTCCAGAATTTCTGGATGCACTAGAACAAAGTAAAAGTGTCTGTGCCGAGTCAGGTTGGCGGCCTATTCACCTGTCACTGCAGAGCGAACACGGAACGGGATTTATGCCCCTGTATCTTAAACAGCACTCTATGGGCGAATATGTTTTTGATCATGCTTGGGCCAATGCCTACCATGAGAATGGTTTGGAGTATTATCCTAAATTGTTAACCGCGATCCCCTTTACCCCCTCTACAGGCCCGCGGATTACAGGCATAGATAACCTCAATGCAAATCATTGTGGGCAGCTTTTAGAAGAGGTGCTGTCTGTCGCCGATGAAACCGGTGCGTCTAGCTGGCACCTGCTGTTTCCAGATAACCAGCTGCTTGCCCTGTTTGATGACCCGCGCTTATTGCGCCGAAGCGGTGTGCAATATCATTGGCACAACCGAGACTATGGTTGCTTTGAGGATTTTCTGAGCATTATGAATTCTCGAAAACGCAAGATGGTACGCAAGGAGCGGGCCGAGATTGCCCGACAAGACATCGACGTTGAAGTCTTGGTTGGTAAGGCCATTGACGCCGATATCTGGGCGCTTTTCTATCAACTTTATGAGCGCACCTACGCTAAGCGCAACGGCACTAGAGGCTATCTTACTGAGACCTTTTTTAGCCAGATCGCCGGTACCATGCCAGAACAACTTGCCATGGCTGTGGCTCGTCAAAACGGCGTTCCCATCGCGTGTGCACTGTACTTTTTTGATAGTGACACCCTGTACGGGCGCTATTGGGGATCTGTCGGAGAATTCTCTTACCTGCATTTTGAGCTGTGCTATTACCGCGGTATTGAGTTTGCGATTAAGCTGGGCCTGAAAAGATATGATGCCGGCGCTCAGGGCGAGCACAAACTGATGCGAGGCTTCGAACCGACCCAAACCGTATCATTACACTGGATCAAACACCCGCAGTTCAACGATGCTGTAGCACAATTTTTAAAGCGTGAGGATAAGGGAATCGCTGAGCACATGCAGCAGGCTACTAAGTTACTGCCCTTCAAAGCTACTAGCTAGCGCGGCTACCATTCACCGATATTTCCCATTGATGCCCAAGGATCAAGGACCGGCAGGGAGTTACCCTGCTGGAGCAATTCGATGGAAATGTTGTCAGGAGAGCGCACAAAGGCCATACGTCCATCCCTTGGCGGGCGGTTAATAATGACGCCGTTAGCCATCAGTCTCTCGCAGGTATCGTAGATATTCTCAACACTGTACGCGAGATGACCAAAGTTGCGCCCGCCAGTGTAGACTTCAGTATCCCAGTTATAGGTCAGCTCAATCATCGGCGTACTATCGGAATCCGCAGATTCACTGTCCGCGGCTGAAGCTAAAAATACGAGTGTAAATCGTCCTGCTTCGCTCTCCTTTCGAGAGACTTCAATCAGACCCAGCACCTGACAGTAAAACTCCAGAGACCTGCCAAGATTACTGACTCGCACCATGGTATGTAAATACTTCATTGTTCACCCTTCAAGTAACAGGCTCACTATAACGCGAGATAACGTATATCGCTGCACAATCTAACCAGGTGGGTCATAAAGCGGCCTGCATCAGCACCGTTAACCAGTCGGTGATCATAGGATAGACATAATGGCAGCAGCAGCCGTGGTACAAACTCATGGCCATTCCACACTGGCTTCATCTGAGATTTTGACACCCCGAGAATGCCACTTTCAGGAGCATTTACGATGGGAGTAAATCCCGTACCTCCAATGGCGCCCAAGCTAGATAGGGTAAAGCAACCACCTTGCATATCCGAAGGTTTAAGCTTGCCCTTTCTCGCGAGACCAGCCAATGTCGCAATATCAGCCGATATTTCCCAGATACCTTTGTCGTTCGTATCTTTAATAACCGGTACGACCAAGCCTCTGGGAGTATCTACCGCCATACCCACATTGATGTAATGTTTCTGGATATAGCTCTCACCATTCTCCGCAAGTGACCGATTGAATTCAGGGTTGGCTTGCAAAGAAGCGGCTATGGCCTTAATCAAAAATGCCACCGGAGTAACGCGAATACCGCGTTTTTCGCCTTCACTTTTAAGTGACCGGCGGAAGTCCTCTAGCTCGGTAATATCAGCATCATCAAAATGCGTGACATGGGGTACATTTAGCCAGTTGCGCTGCATATTACTGGCAGTGAGCTTCTGTATTTTACTCAGTTTAACCGTTTCGATCTCACCGAATTGGGCAAAGTCGATTGCTGGTACAGATGGAATTCCTGAACCATCGGCTGTCCGGTTAGGCTGACTTAGGGCACCCTTGACATAGCTGTTAACATCGTCTTTTTGGATACGTCCACGGGGGCCACTGCCAGACACTTTAGTCAGACTAACACCCAATTCTCTGGCCAACAGGCGCACGGCTGGGCCGGCATAGACACCATTAAATTCTTGTGCCGCGTCATAGACTGGCGCAGGCTCAAGCACAGGAGGTTTGGCAGGTATTGAAACGGCTTTTTGGGGTAATGCACTGACCGCCTCTGCCACGACCGACGGTTGCGCAATAGCAGGAGCACTGACTACCTCAAAGATCGCAACCTCCGCGCCACTGCGGACAAGATCACCCTCAGTAACGAGAACCTTAATCACCTTGCCAGCATGCGATGAGGGCACGTCCATAGTCGCCTTATCAGATTTCAATACCAGTAATGTGTCGCCTTCTTCAATCTGATCACCTAAGGCAATTAAGATCTCAATCACTTCGACGTCATCGTCACTACCAATGTCTGGCACGGTTATTAGCTGCTTTGGCGAAGTGACATGTTGCGCATTACCGATATTGTCAGCAACCGGAACTGGCGCCTTAAGCGCCTGGGTTGCATCCTGGGCCGGCTTGTTCTGGAAGGGTTCGACGGCCTCAGCTGTTAACACAGCCTGTTGCCCAACCGTTTCAATCTCGGCAATGGCATCTCCAACCCTCACTGTCGCTCCCTCGGCAATCAAATACTTTATCAATGTCCCACCCAGGGGACTCGGCACGTCCATGGTCGCTTTATCAGACTCTAAGACCAGCAGGCTGTCTTCTATTGCTACTGTCTCGCCCGGCTGGACACTTAGTTCGATGACTTCGACAGTCTCGGCGCCGCCAAGATCGGGAACTGTTATGATTTCTATTGCCACTTTATATTCCTTCAAATAATCACTTTAAGTCTCTCGTGAAGTGCCATCGACGCCTACATCGTCAGTGGGTTCGCTTTGTCCGGATCAATGCCGAATGATGTAATAGCACTGGCAACGAGACTTGCATCAATCTTGCCCTGATCTGCCAGAGCCTTTAATGCCGACACCGCTACAAAATGGCGATCAACCTCAAAGAAATGACGCAGAGCCGCACGGCTATCACTACGCCCAAAGCCATCAGTACCTAAGGCATACATCGGACCGGCGACATAAGCGCGCAACTGCTCTGCATAATTTTTCATATAGTCAGTCGCCACAATCACCGGCGCACTTCTATCGCCCAACTGCTGGGCAATATAGGGCTGCTTAGCCTCCTGTGTCGGGTGCAAAAGATTCCAACGATCCACGGACTGGCCTTCACGAACCAGTTCGTTGACGCTAGTCAACGCCCAGATGTCCGCTACAATCCCATAATCATCCTTAAGTATCTCTGCGGCTGCAATCACTTCATTAAGAATAGTTCCGGCCCCCATGAGTGTTACCTGCAAATCAGACTCAGTGCAGCCCTCAGCCGTCTCAAGCATAGGCAATTGATACATACCCTTAATAATGCCTTCTTCGGCACCCTCCGGTAGCTCAGGCTGCACATAGTTTTCATTCATGGTGGTGACATAGTAAAAGCAGTTTTCTTTATCTTCGAACATGGTTTTCACGCCATCTTGGATGATCACGGCCAACTCATAACTATAGGTCGCATCATAACTTTTACAGTTAGGAATCGTATTTGCCAGGATCAAGCTGTGTCCATCCTGGTGCTGAAGCCCCTCGCCGTTTAACGTGGTGCGCCCCGCTGTCGCACCAATCAAAAAACCGCGCGCCTGACTATCACCGGCTGCCCAGGCCAAATCACCAATACGCTGGAAGCCAAACATCGAGTAAAAGATATAAAATGGAATCATTGGGCAGGCATTTGTGCTGTAAGACGTCGCTAGCGCCAACCACGCTGACATGGCGCCTGCTTCGTTGATGCCCTCTTCCAGAATCACACCTTTTTTGTCTTCTTTGTAATACATGATCTGTTCGTGATCATGGGGTACATATTGCTGACCCACCGAGGTATAGATGCCCAGCTGACGGAACATCCCTTCCATACCGAAGGTACGCGCTTCATCCGGCACTATAGGGACAATCGACTGGCCAATATTTTTATCCTTGATTAGAGTCGACAGTACTCGGACAAAGGCCATAGTGGTAGAAATTTCACGCTTACCACTACTTTCCAGCTGTTTTTTGAACGCGCTTAACGCTGGCGTTTTCATCGGATCGAAGTGCCACTTCCTTGAGGGCAGCAGCCCGTCCAGAGCATCTCGACGACGTTTCATGTACGTTAGTTCCGGACTATCTTCTGCTGGACGATAGTATGGAACGGTCTCCAGCTGGTCGTCCGCAATAGGTATGTTAAAACGATCACGGAAATAGCGCAGGCTATCAATATCCAGCTTTTTCACTGAGTGGGTGTCATTGGCGGCCTGACCGCCACTGCCCAAGCCATAGCCCTTGACTGTGTGAGCCAAAATAACTGTTGGCTTGCCTTTATTCGCAACCGCCTCATGGTAGGCCGCATAAACCTTATACGGATCGTGACCACCACGATTGAGTGCCATTATCTGGTCGTCCGTCATATCTTTGACTAACGCCAGTAACTCGGGATATTTACCAAAAAAATGCTCTCGCGTGTACGCGCCACCGTTATATTTATAATTTTGTAATTCGCCGTCACAGACTTCATTCATACGCTTGATCAGCATGCCGCTCTTGTCCTTCTCAAGCAACTTATCCCAATGACGCCCCCAGATAACTTTTATCACATTCCAGCCGGCGCCACGAAATACGCCCTCGAGCTCCTGTATGATCTTGCCATTGCCGCGAACCGGCCCATCTAGGCGCTGCAGGTTGCAGTTGATTACGAAAATAAGATTTTCCAGTCCCTCTCGCCCCGCAAGAGAAATGGCACCCAAACTTTCCGGCTCATCGCATTCTCCATCGCCGAGAAATGCCCAAACCTTTCGATTGCCACGAGCAGAAAGCCCACGGGCCGACAGATAACGCATCACGTGGGCCTGATAAATGGCCTGAATAGGGCCTAGGCCCATAGAAACGGTTGGAAACTGCCAGTAATCCGGCATCAACCAAGGATGCGGATACGACGATAATCCCGCGCCATCAACCTCACGGCGGAATCTATCCAGCTGATCTGTGCTAAGACGGCCTTCAAGAAACGAGCGAGCGTACATGCCCGGTGAACTGTGGCCCTGAAAGAAAACCAAATCACCCATGTCCTCGCCGTCGGAGCCACGGAAAAAGTAGTTAAAGCCAATATCATAAAGCGTCGCAGCCGAAGAAAAGCTGGCTATATGGCCTCCTATACCCTCACTCTGTTTGTTAGCACGCATCACCATGGCCAGCGCATTCCAGCGTACCAAGGAGCGAATTCGGCGCTCCATAAATAGATCGCCAGGCATAGATTTTTCGCGGCTGACCGGGATAGTGTTGCAAAACGGCGTGGTTACCGATTGGGGTAACTGAATGCCATTGCCCGTAGCATGGGCCTGCAGCTGGCTGAGTATATAGGTTGCTCGGATATCCCCCTGCGCTCGACATATTGAATCAAAAGCTTCTAGCCATTCTTGCGTTTCAGAGGGATCTAAGTCTTGGGACATTTGGCACCAATTGAAGTAAGTTAACCTATAGCTTGTCGGGCAGTATCCGCCCAGCGAACAATAGTAATCAAAATAATGTGACAATTTTAATGTAGTTAAACTACCAAATCAATCAAAAAAATAAATCGTAAACCCAAATAAATACATATTAGACATTAATTATAAAACATAAAATACTGTTTTATAACAAAATTATTAGATTATCGCTTTAGCCTTAATTGGTTAGTTTAACTACAGAATATACCCCTCTATTACCAATAATTAATAACGACATTCAATACACTGACACTAATGACGATAAAACCTCTGATCATCGAGGCCTTTGAATACTGCAGTTGCCCGCTCAAATGCCCCCTGAAATAATGGCTAGGGACAAATTCCCAGCTGACAGTAGCGCGGGCCTAGGTATCTAGCATAGGCTAGTAAACAACAACATCCTGCCCATTACCCTGCCAGTAATTATCTCACTAACCCCAAGGCCCCAATCTTTACGCGGCATCCGAGGTTTCGATCTGGCCGCCCTGATTACGTGGCCATGCGCTGTAAACGGCTTTAACCATTGTGGCTAATGGGATTGCGAAAAAGACGCCCCAAAAACCCCATATACCGCCAAAAAAGAGCACTGAAATAATAATCGCTACAGGATGTAAATTAACCACCTCAGAAAACAGCAAAGGTACTAAAAGGTTAGCATCAAGAAACTGAATAAAGCCATAGGCTACAAATAACCAGAAAAACTCACCTGAATAACCCCACTGTACATAGCCCACCAGCAGCACGGGCACGGTGACTGCCGTTGCACCTATATAAGGAATAAGTACCGAGAGCCCGACCAGCAGAGCTAGCAGTGCAGCGTAGTTAAGCCCTAAAACTAAAAATACGACATATGAAATCCCACCGATGATCAAAATTTCGATCGCTTTTCCGCGCACATAGTTAGCGAACTGCATATCCATCTCAGACCAAATAGCCGTCATAACCGTGCGCTGCTTTGGCAGCATACTCGACACAAACCGCATCAGGACATCTTTGTCCTTGAGCATAAAGAATACCAAAAGAGGTACCAGAAAGAGATATAGCATTACCGCCATCAACCCGGGAAAACTGCTAAGCGACAACGAGAGTACCTGCTCGGCAAGATTTGCCAGCTCAGCAGAAACCCGCCCCCAGATAACCTGAAACTGCTCGGGGGTAATGTAATCGGAATATTTCTCGGGCAGGGTATTTAGAAGCTCTCGTATCTTGCTGACCATATTAGGCAGCTCGTTTAACAACAACGATGTTTGTCGCCCAACGAGGGGGATAATCACCACTAAAACAGACATAAAGCACAGAACGAACAGCAGGTAGGTACTCATAATCGCCAGCATTGATGAAACCCCTATGTCTCGTAGGGTATTGACAATACCCTGCAGCAAAAACGCCAGCACCAACGCCGCAAACACAGGTCCCAGAACGGTCCCCAGAGTCGCCACAACCATCACTGAAACCACTAATATCAATGCCAGCAACACCGCCTCTTCGTTACCGAAATATTGCTCTAACCAATTCTTAATCACTTGCTTCATTGCTATCCCTTAAGGTTAATCTGGCGCAGACGCTCAGTTTTTACCGGAACTCTGAGTTGCCGTCGCTTTTCAGCGAATCTGAGCTGAAACTTGTGTTTATTTCACTGTCGTACTAGTCTCGGTTATCCGCTAAAATAACGCTACATTTAATTGATCCATTACAGGATATTTAAGTCCAATTTTGAAATTCCAATCACCGATAAAGCAACACTTTCTCCGAGCATGCCTCGGCATGTGTCTGGGTTTTATAGTCTATGCGCTCACAGTTGTTGCTCCCAGCCGAGCGTTAGCTGTCAGCGACATTGAGCTGCCTTTACTGGGCGATAGCGCCTCGGGCATTATCTCTAAACAGCAGGAATATGAGCTAGGCCGAGGCTGGTTAAAGCAGTTTCGCAGCCGTGTGCGCGAACATGATGATCCCTTGATGCAGCTCTATTTAGAAGAGTTACTGTATAATCTTTCGACGTACAGTGACATTGAAGACCCCCGCCTAGAACTAGTCATCGTCAACAATGCGTCCATGAATGCGTTTGCGGTGCCTGGTGGCGTGGTTGGCTTTCATACTGGCGTTTTCGCCTTTGCCGAAAATGAAGATCAAATGGTGTCAGTATTGGCACACGAGCTTGCCCATCTCAGCCAGCGGCATTTCGCCCGAGGTGTCGAAGAGCAGCGCAACTCCTCTATTATTAATATGGCGGGTTTGCTCGCCGGCTTAGTGGTAGCTGCCACGGCTGGGGGTGATGCCGGTATGGCCGCGATCACCGCAGCTCAGGCGCTGACGATGGATGGTCAACTTCGGTATAGCCGATCCAATGAACAGGAAGCAGATCGCCTAGGTCTGCAGACTATGGAGCGCGCCAAGCGCGATCCGGCTGCAGCTGCAGGCATGTTTGAAACCTTACTCAGAGCCACCCGCTACAATGGCCGCCGAGTACCTGAATTCCTGCTCACCCACCCAGTTACCGAAAAACGTATTGCCGATGCGCGCGGCCGGGCCATGAGTAATTCCATGCGCCATTACCGCATTAATCCTGAGTTCTACCTGATGCAGGCAAGGGCACTGGTGGCTATAGCCTCAAATCCTGCCAAAGCTATCGCCGGTTTCGAGGCTAAGTTACGCGCCAACACCCAACAGCGTGAAGCAGCCAACTATGGCTTGGCCTTGAGTTATCTCAATGCTGGAAACTATGCAAAAGCACGAAAGATTCTGGCTGCACTGATCAACAAAAAACCCACCGAGCTTGCTTTTCGGCACACCAATATTGAGCTTGATATTGCTGAAAAAGATTATGGCGGCGCCCTGCGAAAACTTAATCGCCTGCTGCTGCAGAATCCTGATAATTACCCACTAACCCGCCTCAAATCGGAAGCTCTTTGGCAAGCACACCGCTATGAAGAGGCTGGCCACGTTTTGACCGCCCTGTCACGTAAGCGTTCACAGGATCCGATGATTTGGTATCGTTTGGCAGAGGTTAGAGGGTTAGCAGGTAATATTTCAGGCGTTCATCAGGCACGAGCAGAATACTTTATTCTGGTCGGCGGATTCGATATGGCTAGAGAGCAGCTTACCCTAGCCGCTAAATTAGTAGTTGCGGACTTTGCTCGCTCAGCCATTATTCGGCAGCGTTTGCGAGATGTGGTTGCAATGGAAGACCGCCTAAGGAAATTGTAAGGCAATACGCGAGTCTAGCGGCGATGATTAAAATCCATCATCCGGCCCAATGACACCATAGCCTGCTCACCAATAGACGATTCAACACTAACCTCATTACTCCCATGCTGGAGGCAGGACAGCAAGTTCTCTAGATTATTCATACCCATCCATGGACAGTTAGCGCAGCTCCGACAGGTAGCGCCGCTGCCACCCGTGGGAGCAATCAACAGTTCTTTATAAGGAACTGCCTGCTGCATCTTGTAAAATATACCTTGATCGGTCGCCACAATGAGCTTCTCATGCGGTAATGTCTCAGCTGCGGCAATCAGCTGAGACGTTGACCCCACTACATCGGCAATATCGACCACGGATTCAGGTGATTCAGGATGAACCAGTATGGCGGCTTGAGGGTAGACTTTCTTGAGATCCAAAATCCCTCTAGCTTTAAACTCTTCGTGAACAATACAGCTGCCGTCCCACATCAATATGTCGGCACCCGTATTTTTCTGCACATAGGCGCCCAAATACTTGTCCGGCGCCCAAAGGATTTTCTCGCCCTGACCATCCAGATAATCCACAACGTCCAGCGCAATACTCGAGGTCACTACCCAGTCAGCCCTAGCCTTTACCGCGGCCGAGGTGTTGGCATAAACCACCACAGTTCGATCTGGGTGCTGATCACAGAACGCATTGAACTGAACTGATGGGCAGCCGACGTCGAGGGAACAGGTGGCCTCGAGCGTTGGCATCAGCACACGTTTTTCAGGAGTAAGTATTTTGGCCGTCTCACCCATAAATTTAACTCCCGCAACGGCTAATGTCTGAGCCCGGTGATTGTTACCAAAACGCGCCATCTCAAGCGAGTCAGACACAGTACCGCCGGTTTCTTCTGCTAAAGCTTGAATCAACGGGTCGGTATAGTAATGCGCAATAATCACTGCATCCTTTTCGATCAGCAGCGCCTTAATCTGCGCCTGAAGTTCAGCGATCCTCGAACCACCCAACTCAGGCTCAACGGGCACTCGATTGAGATAAGCCTCAACCAATGCCCTCTGACTAGGGTGGTCCGCGATCTGAATTGGGTGCTGTAAATCAGACATTATGGGTTCCTAGTGGGTGGTGATTAAAATGTCGACAACCAGTACACAACAGCCACTATAACTATCGACATAATTGCGACAGTCGCTATTGCATCAGCGGTCGAATCGCCATCGGTATTCGGTTCTACTTGTTTACTCATCGTTACAACCCTATGTTTGTTTTAACGGCGCGCATTCTAACAACCTATACGCGCCATGTCTCGCTTTCCACTACACTGGTTATTCCAGAAACAGAGACGGTTATAGACAAATAGCCATTTAAAATAGGCATCACTGACGTTATCATGTCCCCCTTCATTCAGCAGCGACTAAAACACATCATCATGTACCAATACGACCAGTACGACCAGAACCTTGTCGATGAGCGCGTGGAACAGTACCGCGACCAAACCGAGCGCTATCTTGCCGGAGATATCAGCGACGAGGAATTTTTGCCGCTACGCCTTCAAAATGGTCTTTACATACAACGACTCGCTCCAATGTTACGCATCGCCGTGCCCTATGGACTCATGTCAAGCAGACAGGTGCGCATGATTGCTCAGATTAGTCGTACCTTTGACAAAGGCTATGTGCACTTTACAACGCGACAAAACATTCAGCTCAACTGGCCAGTGGTCGAAGAGGTCCCCGATATTCTGGCTGAACTGGCCAAGGTGGAAATGCATGCCATCCAGACCAGCGGCAACTGTATTCGCAACACAACCACTGACGAGCTCGCCGGTGTGGCCCTCGATGAGATCGAAGATCCACGTCCCTGGTGTGAAATTATTCGCCAGTGGTCAACGCTACATCCCGAATTTGCCTTTCTGCCGCGTAAATTCAAGATTGCAGTCTGTGGCTCTGAAGAAGATCGCGCGGCATTCCTATTGCACGATATTGGCATTCAACTAATCAAAAATGCTCAGGGTGAAGCTGGCTTCCGTATTTATGTGGGCGGCGGACTGGGCAGAACACCAGTTATAGCCTCATCAATCCGCGAGTTCCTGCCCAAGGAGCATCTACTGACCTATCTAGATGCCATCCTGCGGGTTTACAATCGCTACGGCAACCGCGATAACAAATACAAAGCCCGCATCAAAATTCTGGTCCGGGCCTGGACTCCAGCTGTATTCGCCGAGCGCGTTGACGCAGAATGGCAGCATTTAAAAGATGGCCCGGCGACATTGACGGGACAGGAGATTGAGCGCGTAAAGCGCTTCTTTAGCCTGCCAGATTATCAACTGGTCGACGCGGAAACTGTTGAGGCGGATGTGCAGGTTCTGGCCGCTGACAATAAAGGCTTCTCGCGCTGGTTAGACCGTAATGTCAGCGCACAGAAACAACCCGGCTATGCCGCTGTCACCCTTTCA
>Ga0209709_10003366_pt1 | contig 13305 bp, 16 predicted proteins | sample ArcticOcean_MG_C_2_FD_187435 | JGI IMG/M metagenome (GOLD analysis project Ga0209709, IMG submission 187435) | Marine microbial communities from western Arctic Ocean - ArcticOcean_MG_CB4_136 (SPAdes) (version 2) | ecosystem: Environmental > Aquatic > Marine > Oceanic | place: Arctic Ocean... | reverse complement strand
CCATTTGATGGAACATTAAATGCAAACGGATTCCCTAAAGGAAAAGCTGGAACTAAATACAAAGTTCACTTACCTGCAGAATATTCTGATACTCCAGGAACGCTAGTTGATGCAGTTGTGGTAGATATGCCATTTACAGAGTCTTATAACGCAAATACTAGAGAAGTCGTTAAAGGTTAAATTAATTACATGGGGGAGTAAATCCTCCCCCATTAATAATGACAAAAACATTTCTAATCGCAGTTTGCATAATAATAATAATTGCTTTAATACTCTTTCCACTTTTTATTTCTTACAAAGCACAAAAAAAAAGTAAAAAAAATAAATAATGTTTGGTGAATTTTTAAATATAATTATTAGATCTATAAAATTAGATAAAACTCTTTACAAAGATAGTAAAAATTTTGCTGAAGCGTCAATATATTTTGCAATTATAATAATATTAATAACTGCAATCATTGGCTTAATCCCAGGTTCAATATTTTTAAAATTTATGAGTGGAGTTTTTGGTGCTGGTAACATTCAAGGACCTTCATTGAGATCCGTTATTATTACTACAATAGTTGTGTGGTTAATAAAAACTGCTTATCTATATTTTGTAGGTGTTGTTCTTTTTCCAAGCAAAGCAACCAAATGCAATTATAGAAAAATATTAGTAACGGTTGGTTATGCAAGTGCTCCACTGATACTTAACGTTTTTATTGTTGATGTTAAGCTTTTATATTTTATGTTTATTCCCTATATTTGGTATAATTTATCTCTAATAATTGGAATTAATCATATCTTAAAATTTAATAATTATTTCAAATCAACATTAGTTGTTTTAGGACCTATTATATTACTATTTTTATTTTTTATTAACCAATTATTGAGTAATAGCTCATCTACGATAAGTTAAATTGGGAATAAAGTCTTAGAAAGCCTACATGAATTGCAAACTTTAAAACCTGTTAAGATTAAATTTTGAGAAACACTTTTGTCTTCTTTTTTACATTCTTCACAATAATTATTTAATTCAAGAATCTCTTCTTCATTAAGATTTTGATCCTCAGAATTTTTAGTCATTATCTGTAAGACCAGCTCCTGCTCCACTATTTTTTAAACTTTCATTTTCCTCTACAAATGTTTCTTCAGAAAGTTTATAAAGCTCTTTCCACTCTGTCTCAGTAAATGAATCTTCATTTTTTATAATTTTGATAGATACTCTTTCTGCAGTTTTAACAATTTCTTGTTTAGAAAAATTAGAATAGATACAATTATTAAAATTCATTACAAATTCTTTCTCATCTAGTTTTAAGAGAATTCTTTTCCCTACTATTTCTGATGCTCTGCTTACAAATGGCAAGAAAAGTATTGGGTATGCAATATTTTTGAAATTAATTTCACTTAAATTTTCTAAGGATTTGATTTGGTCTAAAAAATTTACACCCGCAATAACTGGACAATATTGTGAATTATTTGTTTTATTATCTTCAGTAATAAGACTTAAGTTTTCTAATTTTATATTTTTTTTGTTATTTAAAAAACTATTTAAATTTTTTATTCCAGGGAGACTAAAAAATTCAAGTAATCTTACATTTTTTCCCACCTCTTCTGCTATACCCCACGAATATCCTGCTGCACGACTTGATCTTTTAGAAACCGTATCTATCTCACTTAATGATTTCATATTGATTAGTTATAAACCCAATGTTCATCATAATTTTTTAATTGCTCAGGTAATGGGGCACCTTGAAACATACATATTCTTAACCACTTATCAGATCTTGGGTCAAACTTTAATGCCCCAAAGAAAGATAGCTTAAGTCTTAACATATCTATTGGAACAATTTCTTGACCAATAGTATTATCTTGAATTTCAGAATAAGGAAATTTTTCTACAATAAAAGCTCTTCTTATAACATGTCTTAAATTATTATTATTTGATAAAAATATTGCAATTGTTGAACTATTTTTAGCTGCAGAGAGTGTATCGTAAAGTTTTTTTATATCTCTTGCTATTGCTAGGGGTTGCTCTAAATCAGATCCATTTTCATCAAATCTATTTGCTAGTCTTGGTTCTTCTTTATTTTTAGAAATAAACCAAAAGTTTAAATTGTTTTCTTTTTTTTTAAAATCAATTTTCAATATTTCAGAATATTTATTTTCGAGTATAGTTTTTAATTCAAAGACTGTTCTTTCTGTGGGAATATTGAAATATTTATCTTCTTCTGAGCTCATTTCTTTTATTAATGGTGCTACAATATTATCATAAGGCTCCATCATCATTGAGACAGCATATTCGATACATTCTTCCTCATATTTTACTTCTAAATGTTCATATAACTTATTAAATGGGTATTCCTGATTAAAACTAAATTCATTATCAAGAAATAAAATAAATTTATTTAAATCTTTTAATAAAGATTTTATTTTCTTTATTTGATATTCACTTTCAGTATTCCATGATGTGATATTCTTTATTGATTTTTTTAAACAATCTTTAAATAAATTACTTTCAGATGTACTTACATTCTTTATTTCTCTTATTTTTTTTAATGAAACTTCCCTAGCATATATCCAGTTATTTAAAAGTGTTGGGTGGTTAACAATAAATGGTGCCATTCCTAATCCAGTTGAATTACCAATGCCTAAACTTTTACATATTTCTGGATCTAAATTTACAGCTTTTTTTGGGTTTCTGTTTTTTGCTACATGATTAACTTGATCAAACGTGAACTGTCTTACCAAATAAACAAGCATCATTTCCAGCCTAAAAGGTCCGTATATCTCTTCTCTATTTTTTATTCTGAACCTGTCTGCTAAACCAAATTTACCAGACCCATAAACTGCTGTAGTTCGGTATAAATAGCCAACTTTAGCCAGTAACTCTTTATCTGGCTGAACTCCATTACTTAAACTTTCGACTACATGGTTGAATACTCGAACTGATTTATTAGCTCTAGAAAGAGTTAGCTCTTTATAAGAAAGTCTTCCTATTTCTTGCTTTGGAACTTCATTTTTCAACCTTTCAATGTCTAATTTTGTTGGAACACCATCAAAAAGAGTAAATGCTGTATCCCATTTTGTTGCAATAACTCTATCTGACCTTTCATTTTCATCCAATTCATTAGCAAAACAAATTAGTGAATAGACTCTATTTTTTTTCTTAAATGAAAATACTGCTGTACCATGACCATGTTCATTCAAGTCAAATAAGTCTCTTTTGTATTCCCAATCTTTAAACTCTTTAAGAAAACTTCTTAAAAAAGAAAGTCTAGATTGGTGAAAGGATCCCAATCTTGAAAGCTTCATTACAACGTTTGGGTTTCTTAAAGGAATATTCATCAGTTCATTTCCTTATAAAAATTGTACCAATTATTTCCAAGAATGCCGTTAACTTCACTTTCAGAAAAGCCTATTTTTTTTAAACCTTCTTCTAAATTATCAAATCCTCTTGCATCTGGAAACCAATTGGGTTGTTTGGGGAAACCAGGTTTGTTCTTTGATCCTTCACCATAATTTTTACTTTTGGTCCAAGTACCATTACGCATCCACTCTACAATTGTATCTGGCTGGTTTAAACAAAGATCTGATCCTATGCCTATTTTTTCAGTTCCCATAATTTCAGCTGTTTTAGCAGTCATTTCACAAAAACTTTCTAAAGAACAGTTTGTTCCGTCTTTTAAATGATGAGGATATAAAGAGAGCCCCAACATTCCTTTATGATCTGATAAAATTTTTAATAGTTTATTTGACTTATTTCTTTTAGCTGGATGCCAAAATGATGGATTAGCGTGTGTAATTGCAATCGGTTTTTCACTTATTTCAATTGCATCAATTGTGCTTTTTTCAGCAGAATGTGACATATCAACTACAAGACCTAGTCTATTCATTTCTTTAATTGTTTCTCTACCAAAATTAGTAACTCCACTGTCTACATTTTCATAGCAACCTGTTGCTAGTAAAGACTGGTTGTTATAAGTGAGCTGCATAAATCTACATCCTAAGTCATAAACCTTTTCAACTAAGCCTATGTCATCTTCTATAGGTGAACAATTTTGGAAACCAAAAAACACTGCAGTTTTATTTTCAGATTTAGCCTTTTCAATATCTTTAAAGCTTTTACCGTGAAAAATTAAATCTGAATTATCTGAAAAATGTTTTTCCCAAATTTTTATTACTGTTTTTAATTCATCAAAGTCTTCATGGTAAACAATAGTTACGTGTATAGCGTCAAGCCCTGCTTGCCTATTTATCTCAAAGATCTCTCTGGACCAGTTGCAATATTGTAAATTATCAATTTTAAAATTTATCATGATCTTATTTGGTTTAAAGAATATCAATAAGTTTGCTAAATTCTATTAATTTTATTGAAATTTTAAGCTTAATTTGAAATAACAATTTACGTTTGAATAAAATTATACCAAATGACTAAAAATAAACCTAAAAAAGTATCAATTGTAATGGGTAGTCAGTCTGACTTCAAAACTATGATATTTTGTCAAAAAGTCCTTAAAAAATTAGATATAAAATTTGAGACAAGAATTATATCTGCTCATAGAACACCTGAGCGAATGTATGAATATTCAAAAAACGCTGAAAAGAATAATGTGGGTGTGATTATAGCTGGTGCTGGTGGATCAGCACATTTACCTGGTATGATTTCTGCACTCACCGCTTTACCAGTTTTAGGCGTTCCTATTGAAAGCAAGAAACTTAAAGGGTTAGATAGTCTTCTGTCTATAGCTCAAATGCCAAAAGGTATACCTGTTGGAACGTTAGCTATTGGAGAAGATGGTGCAATCAATGCAGCTTTATTAGCAGCATCAATTATCAGTCTCAGTGATGATAAAGTTAAAAACAAACTAAATCATTGGCGCCTAAATCAAAGTAAATCAGTTAAAAAAAAGCCAGATAAATTTTAATATGTCAAAATTGACTCTTGGTATTATTGGTGGGGGGCAATTAGGTAGTATGCTTGCTATTGCTGCCAATAAATTAGAAATCAAAACTGTAATCTTTTGTGATGATGTCGATGCACCGGCACAAAACTTTTCTAACGAATTTATTTATGGAGAATATAATGATCAAAGTAAAATTAATGAATTTACAAACAAAGTGGATGTTATTACATATGAGTTTGAAAATATTCCTTATAAAACTTTGAATGAAATTAATAAAACAAAACCTATTTTACCAAAGCCTTCTGTAAATAGAATAATTCAACACAGATTAGCTGAAAAAGATTTTATTAATAAACTTAATATACGAACTACCAGATATACATCTATTGAAAAAAAATCTGAAATAGATTCTGTGGAGGATTTATTGCCAGGTTTACTTAAAACAACCACTTTAGGATATGATGGAAAAGGACAATATCCTATAAAAAATCTTGAAGATTTAGACACTTTAAATATTGATTATTCAAAAGGATATATTTTAGAAAAAATGGTTAAATTAAAAAAAGAGATTTCGATAATTATTACAAGATTTAATGATCATAAATATGAAATATACGAGCCAATTGAAAATGTTCATGAAGACCAAATATTGAAACATTCAAAAATACCTGCAAATATCAGTAATAAAATTTTAAATCAATCAAAATTATGGGCTACTCAGATTTCTGAAGAATTAAAATATGTTGGCACATTATGTGTTGAGTTTTTTATAGACAGAAATGACAATCTTTATGTAAATGAAATAGCTCCTAGAGTTCATAATTCAGGCCACTTAACAATTAACACTTATAATATTAGTCAATTTGAAAATCATGTAAGAGCAATATGTAAGCTGGAACAAATTCCGTTAAAAAAAATTTCTAATGCTAAAATGATAAATATAATTGGAGACCAAATTACTATTTATCGAAATAAAGAATTTTTGCAAAATGAATTTTTTTTTGATTATTTAAAAAAAGATATTAAAAATAAAAGAAAAATGGGTCATCTAACAACCCTAATCAATTAAAATCAAAATAAATGTTAAAATCTATAGAAGGCAACTTCAATAATTATGAGGTGAATGAGCTCTTAATTAAACATTTTATTGAGTTAAGATCTGTCTCACCAGAAGGAAGTGCTCATGTACTTGATATAGATGGTTTAAAAGACTCTTCTATTAAATTTTGGAGTTTATGGGAGGATAATAAGTTAATGGGTAGTGGTGCTTTAAAATTTCTAGATAAAAACCATGGTGAATTTAAATCGATAAGAGTTCACGATAAATTCAGAGGTAAAGATTGTGGATTAAAGATAATTAAACATTTAATTGAAAAGGCTAAAAGGCTCAAAATTACAAAGATAAGTTTAGAAACTGGTGCTGGTAAATTTTTTAATCCAGCAAGAAAATTATTTATTAAATGTGGCTTTAAGACATGCAAACCCTTCTCACATTACAAAGATGATGTTAATTCTGTATATATGTCCTTATTAATAGACAGCTAAGAGTATTTTATCAGATTCATTAGTTAAATTTAGTTGACAAAACCACAATTAATCTAAACAAAGCCCTAATTACTTAATTATAAGTAATAAAAGTAACATAATAAAAAGTAAGAAGATAAATATGAGTCTACAAGGAAAAGTAAAGTGGTTCAATCCAACTAAAGGTTTTGGTTTTATTGAAAGAGATGATAAAGAAAAAGATGTATTCGTTCATGTTTCAGCAGTAAGAGATGCTGGTATGAATGGATTAGATGAGGGTCAAGCTTTGACTTTCGAAGTTGAAGATGGTCCAAAAGGTCCTTCTGCAGTAAATTTAAAAACTGCATAATTTTCACACTTTCTATTGGCTGCGATTTTCAATTAAATAATTTTTTTAATTATTTAGCTATATATTTCAGCCAATATCAATCAATTTTTTATAAGAAATTCTTCCACAACTATATTAAATTCATCAGGCCTCTCTAAATGAACATTATGAGAGCAGCCCTTAATCACTTTTAAATCACTATTGGGAATATTATCTTTCAAGGTTTCTATTTGATTAAAATTATAAGCCTTATCTTGGTCGCCCCAGACTATTAATGTTTCATTTTTTATATTTTTTAAATTTTTAACTCCATCCCAACTTTTCATAGCAACTAGTCCATTATCTGTAGCCTCTATAGAAGTTTGCTTTCCAGCTTCCTCACAAAGATAAAAATATTTTGCTTTTTCTTCTTCTAAAAACCAAGTTTTGGCTATTCTATATGCTGTGTCTTTTAATCCATTAATTTTTAACTTTTCTCTCGAAACATCTATAGTTTCAAATCTACCAGGTATATTTCCTCTAGGTCCAGTACCATAGCAGATTAACTTTAAGATTTTTTCACCTGCTAACTTAACCATTTCTTGCGCAATCATACCACCCATTGAGTGACCTAATAAATAAAAACGTTCTATTTTCTTTTTTTCTAAAGTTGTCAATATGGATTTAGCCATACATTCAATTGAATTACATGATTTGACTTTATTACTTTTTCCAAAACCAGGTAGCGCTGGAACTAAAACTCTGAAATTCCTTTTAAAAAAGTCAATCTGTAAAGTCCACATTTCAGAGGATCCTAAAAAACCGTGCACTAATACCAGTGGAGTGCCACTTCCCACATCTTCAATAAATATATCTTGCATATTTATATTTTATTAATAATCATCGAATATAACAATTTAATAATAAATAACTGACAAGTATGACAAATAGAAAAATAACCGATCTTTACGATGTTGAATTCACTCCATTCGATAATTATGGGGTTGTTGTGCCTGGAATGAGTTGGCATAAAATTAGTTATAATAAAGAAAATGGTGGTAATGGAACTTATCTCTTAAAGATGGAGCCAAATGCAAAAAGTTTGCCACATGTGCATACAGGCTTTGAGGAATTTTTGATTTTAGAGGGTGAATTAACTGATCAAGATAATAAAGTTTTTAAAAAAGGTGATTTTGTTACTTTTGAACCAGGCTCAACACACTCGTCTTTTACTAAAGATGGTTGCTTAATTTTAGTTTTTATGAGAGGTATCAACAAACCTCTTTAAAAAAATATTAAATAAATTTAATAAAAAATATATATTTATGATTGGAATTTTAGGCGGAATGGGAACTCAAGCTGGGCTTGATTTTTGTAACAAACTGGCCATGCTTAATAGAGGTAAGATTGATCAAGAGTACCCACTTTTCATGCTTTACAATAAATCTAATATACCCGGGAGACCTGAGTCAATTGGTGTTCATACTAGAAAATTCTCAGATCTTCCACGAAACTCACAAAGTAATGTAAAATATAATAAAGTACTAAAAAGTCTACTTGAGGGTTGTAGATCACTAGAAAAAAGTGGCTGTAAATTTATTGTCATACCTTGTAACACTGCTCATTATTGGTATGAAGATTTAAAAAACAAAATTAAAATTCCAATCATAAATATGCCTAAAGAGGTTTTTCTGCATACAAAAAAAATTTGTAAAAAAAATTCAAAAATTGGTCTTCTTGCTACAGAAGGTACTTTAAAAACAAAAATTTATGAAAAATTATTTAAGAATGAATACAAATTAATTACACCTCTTCATGATCTACAAATTAAATCTGTGAACAAAACTATCAAACATGTTAAAATGGGAAATATAAAACTAGCTGAAAAATCTATTAAACTAGCAATAAATTATTTAGTTAAAAATAATTGTAAAAAAATTATATTAGGTTGCACAGAATTGCCTATAGCAATTTTTGCATTCAAGTCATTAAAAAATGTCAAAATGTCAAAACTTTATTTAGACCCAAATTTAATATTAGCTAATTCATCTATGGCTAAATATAAGAAATAAATAATGCTATCTAAAAATGAAAAACCTTATGTTATATGTTTGGCTGAAGTAATTTATAAAAATATAGCAGATATTAAAAAAAATAATTCTGATATTTCTAATATAGATGCAGTTGAAGGTTTTATTGGATCAAAAATTTATAATGAAATAAGTAGTGGTAAATTTCACGATAATTGGTTTAAATATTTAGAAAATAATGAATTTATTGATAAGGATAGTGGTAAAAAAATACCAGATGAGACTATTAAACTTTTACATATACAAAAAGATGCTACGGTAAAACAATTAATAGAATACTCAGAACTATATTATGCAAAGAATTCTTTTCCACTTGAAATTTCACAACGTGCTTTTGACTTTTTGTGGAGAATGTGTGAAAGCTATGAACTTTGGTGCAAAGAAATAGGACAATCTGAGCAAATTGTACTGAATATTATTGATTAGAAAGGTTTAATTTTTTTCTAGTTTTTTTGATATTTTCTTTAACCAACTTTTGAAACTCTGTATTCTCTTTTTTAATAGAAAATATCTTTTTGATATTTTCAGTTGTTGATTCTCCTGTAGTCCTGGAGATTAGTTCATTAGAACTGTAAGCTACTCCTGCTTGAAGCGCATTACCAGTGCTTGCAAGCGTATAAGCAGGTCCTAATAAAGCAGCATTTTGAGCACATCCATTAAGAGCACACAGAAGAAGCAATCCAACAGTTATTTTTTTTGCAATCATTAATCCCTTATATGTTTCTAAATCTTTTTAAGCGCAACTCAAGGTCGAAAATATCCATTTTGAGTATTTATAACTAAAATTGATGTTAAATTTACCCTATAAATCAAAAATGATTAGAATTTATCCATTAATTTTTATTATATTGTGGTCATCTGCTTTTGTTACTACAAAACCAATAATAGATAACAGTGACCCTTTTGCTGCATTAGCATTTAGATTTTTTTTTGTAGCTTTGGGTTTTCTTTTATTTTCAATCTATACCAAGCAAAAAATTTTAACTGATATTAAAAACTTAATTCAGTCTATTTTTAGTGGAGTTCTTTTTCACGGTATTTACTTGGGAGGTGTATTTTATTCGGTTTCAATTGGAATGCCCACAGGTATTGCGGCATTAATTGTTACCTTACAACCAATTTTAACCAATGCTTTAGCGGGAAAATTTTTAAATGAAAAAATTACTTTTAAACAATGGATTGGTGTTGTTCTTGGATTTATAGGTGCTGCTTTAGTTTTAGGTTTTGATATTGGGTCAAGTCTTCCTGTTTTTGGAGTAATAGCTTCTTTTGTGGCTCTTTTAGCTATTACAACGTCTACTTTATGGCAAAAAAAAATAGGTAATAATTTACCTTTGTCAGTTAGTAATATGTATCAAGCGATAGGTGGTTGTTTTTTTCATATAATAATTATTTTGATTTTTAGTGAACCATATATTAATTTCACATCCACATTCTTGATAGCAATGAGTCATCAGATATTCCTTGTATCTTTTGGAGCATTTACAATCTTAATGTTTTTAATCAAAAATAACTCAGCGAGTAAAACTGTTTCTATATTTTTTTTAATACCACCAACTACAGCTATAATGGCTTGGTTATTTTTAAACGAAAAATTAAATAATCTAGATCTAATTGGTTTTGCAGTGGCGACTCTTGGTGTTTATATTGCAACCAGAAAACAATAAATCTTAAACTCCTTTATAACCAAACTCTAGGCAAGCATCAGTAATAGAATGATAAAAAGATTCTCCAAAACTTCTTAGCGTAAATATTCTAACTTTGTCTGGATTATCATCAAGCATATCTATTGTGACAGACATTCCGTTATAAGCTGAATTTAGACAAGTATCTTTTTTTAATTCATTAAAATTAAAGGGACATCCTTTTTTTAATATCTCTCTTGTATTTTTTCCTTCTATTTGAATTATTGCTCTACTGTGAGATACATTTGTTATAGCAAAATCTGCTTCTAGTAATTTTTCGTTAATTTCTTTTAGAATTTTTTTTTTTGATGAAACTAAAAGCCAATTATTTGGGCTATTCCATAAAATTCTTGTATTAGTGTTACAACTTATATTTAGAGTTTCATTTTTTAAGCTCAGATTATCTATCTTAATATTTTTAATGGCTGTTAATGAACTCTTATATTTAACTATTTGAATAATTAGAAAATCAGTTAATTCACTTACTTTTAACAACTCATTATCATTTTTTCCTTCATGGTCGCCAAATAATCCTTTGGTATGTGTGTTTTTTAAAGCAGAAATTGAATTCATGATCTTACTCTTTCACCTTTTGGATCTACGTAGTGTGATGAAACTATCTCTACAGGTATAGTTTTGTTTTTTAAAGGTGACATTGCAAATAGTTTTTGGCCAATCATATTTTTTCCATCTTTAAGAATTGCTAATGAAAACGGATTATCATATTCAACACTCCAGCAAGATGCAGAAATATATCCTAATTTAGGATTTGGTATTGGAGCCATTGCATCTTTAACCAAATGGGACCCTTCAGGGATACTTGTTTTTTTATCAATTGGAACAACACCTACTACTTTTTGTCTATCTTCTGCTATAAATGCTTTTCTATCTAAAGAACGTTTTCCTATAAAGTCTTTCTTTTTACTGACAAGTCCTTCTAAAGAATTGTCATAAGGAATGGTTCTGCCATCAAGTTCTGATCCTGCAATGTGGCCCATTTCAATTCTTAGGGTTGACAATGCCTCAGTTCCGTAGGGTTGAATTTTGAATTCTTGTCCTACTTCTATTATTTTTTTCCACATAAAGATTCCATTGTCGGATTCGACGTTTACTTCATAAGCAAGTTCTCCTGAAAATGAAATTCTAAAAATTCGTGCATGAACTCCAAATAAGTCAGCTTCTTGATATCCCATAAAAGGTAAACCTTCGTTAGAAGCAGCAATATTTGGAAATAGTTTTTGTAATAAATCTCTAGATTTTGGTCCTGCGATTGCTGCTCCAGCCCATTGCTCTGTAGTTGAGACTACATTTACATTTAGTTCTGGCCACACAAGCTGTAAATAATATTCAAGATGAGACAAAACATTTGCTGCTTGCGCTGTTGTGGTTGTCATATGGTAGTGCTTTTCAGAAATTCTTGTTGTTGTGCCATCATCCATAACTATTCCATCTTCTCTTAACATTACACCGTACCTTGCTTTACCAACGGGCAATTTTAACCAAGCATTAGTATAAACACGATTTAGCAGTTCCGCAGCATCAGGTCCTTTAATATCGATTTTACCTAAAGTAGTTACATCGCATACACCCACATTAGTTCTAACATTTTTAGCTTCTCTTTTTGAACCTTCAAATAATGTTTCTTCTCCAATTTTGTAATATCTTGGTCTCAACCAAACACCTGCATCTACAAACACTGCATTATTTTTTTCATGCCAAGAGTGCATTGGTGATTTTCTTGTGGGTTTAGAATGTTTGCCAATTTCTCTTCCAACAATCGCACCAATGGTAACTGGTGTGTATGGAGGTCTAAAAGTTGTATGACCTACCTCTGGTACTATTTTATTTTCCATGTTTGAAACCAGCTGTAAACCGTTGAGATTACTTGTTTTTCCCTGGTCTGTGGCCATTCCTAGTGTCGTGTATCTTTTTACATGTTCTATAGATCGATAACCTTCCTTTAGTGCAATTTCTACATCAGAAACTGCTACATCATTTTGAAAATCTAAAAATCTTTTATATGTTTTTCCTTTAGGTAAAGGTACGCACCAAAATTTATCATGTGCAGTTGATTTTTTCTCCATAACTGTTGGTGGTGATATTTTGTTGTCATTACTGGTTATTTTTTTTGACAGTTCATATCCACTATCAAATGAATTTTTTAAAGTTTCTTCTAATGTAAAAGTTCCATTTGCTGCACCTAAAGTTTTTTCATTTTGCTTTGATAGTCCAGGCACAAATGCATCTATATCTTTATTAAAGGTAGTTTTATTTCCAGATTGAGAAGCTAAGTGTATTGTTGGAGTCCAAAAACCTGAGACACAAATACAATCACAATTAATAGTTTCTAAAGTTCCTAATTCATTTTTATCATCTGAGATTTTTGCAACTTCAGCAGATTTAACTTTTTTATATCCTTTAGCTGCAACTACTACATAAGAAAATTTAATTTGAATATCTAATTTTTTTGCTTCGTCTATGATTTCTGACTTAGGCTCTTTTCTCGTATCTAAAATAATTGGATCAACACCATTTTTTTTAAATTCTATAGCCGTTTCATATCCGCTGTCATTATTTGTAAATATTAAAGGTTTTTTACCAACTAAAACTCCATAAACTTTTAAATATTCTTTTGCTGCAGAAGACAACATCACACCTGGTGTATCATTATTTCCAAATACCAACGGTCTTTCAATTGATCCTGATGAGATTAAAACTTCTTTAGCTCTAATATACCAAAGTCTTTGTTTTGGATTATATTTTTTAGTTTTAGGTAGATGATCACTTAATTTTTCTGACATCACTAACATATT
>Ga0209709_10003365_pt1 | contig 13305 bp, 13 predicted proteins | sample ArcticOcean_MG_C_2_FD_187435 | JGI IMG/M metagenome (GOLD analysis project Ga0209709, IMG submission 187435) | Marine microbial communities from western Arctic Ocean - ArcticOcean_MG_CB4_136 (SPAdes) (version 2) | ecosystem: Environmental > Aquatic > Marine > Oceanic | place: Arctic Ocean... | reverse complement strand
GTGGTTCGAAACATGCCTTATCACCAAATGGGACAATGTCGGCTGCGATTTAACGCGGAAGTAAACAAAACGATTGCCCAGTTTGAGTTAGGATTGTTGCGTTAAATATTGTTGGCGGAGCCGAGGGTCATTGGCCCAAAACTAATGTATAAATATAACCCGCCTTTGGCTTATGAAATATGAAAAAAACGACCGAAATTGAAACAGCAAATGTTATCTCAAATGTCGTAACGGCGTTTTGTTTGGTAGTCTTAACTATTTCCCTGTTAGCAGGAGGGATGTGGACTGTAAACACTGTAGATGGATTACGCAGAGACTATCATCCAGATAAGATTGGAAAAATGGTCGATCAAATATCTGAAACCGTCGATACATTACATCATACAGCGGGGATGTTAAAAAATAGCCATGAAGACTTTGATCCTATTTTAGAATTCAAAGAGTTCTCTGAAACATTGCAATTGTTGGCTTATAGCTTCGATCAATTTCCTTTAGTAGTCAACGAAGCGCAAAGCTGGCGAAATATGAGTTCGTCAGGGCTTGATCATCTGAAAAAGTTGGTTCAGAATTGGTAGAAATGTGTGTTAATATCTGTTAGGGTCATATATGTACGTTATAATAAAAAAATGGTTAAATAAGATTGAAATTATAGATATCTAAAAACAAGTCCCAAATCAGCATGCTCAGACTTGATTCTTTGACATGCGAAACCATCATAGCACCGACCCAATCCAATTGGGAAGGGTAGACTACAAAATTGGGATCTACCAAGATATTTTTTACCACAAACACCCTTTTCAAAAACCGTAGGAATGTCAATAAGTTAGCAAGTTTAGATGTGTCTGCGGCGTTTGCAATGCTACCACCGTGCGCAATCTTCGAATAAGCACTGTTTTGTGCTTCAGTGCCTGGCGGACTCGGGAATCTCTCGAAATACGTATCTACTGTCACACCGCACCTCATATACATGTTAAACACGGCATAATTTCGGATATCTGCCAACCGAATCTTTGGGAAAGACGTTTTGGTTATATTTTTTAATATAGATGCTGCACTTTCAGAAGGAGATCGGGTAGAATTATAAATAACGGCTGCAGACAGTAGTTCTTTTAACGCAGCTTTGAATGCAATTGATTCGTTCTCGAACTCGTTTTCCATTGCACCCAAAAAGAAATGTTCAATTATGTTATTATTATCAGTACTTTTTAGAGTTTCCATAGACTTTCTCAACTTATGAATCTGTTCCAGCCATATTTTATGACCGCCATTCATTTGTGTGTTTGTATGAATAATTGATCTATTTATAATAATTTCTAATAAATCTTAGGATTTATAAGTATATACATTGCATTTATCTGAACCAACAAATGCGATTGATTATTTTTTGTCTATTATTTGGAATATCACTTGCGTGCAACGTTTCACACGAGCAAGCTTTTACGTGCCTTTTGAGAGACAAATGTTTGTCCAAACTTCAAATTCATCGCAGAACGAAAATGAAATCCAGACTTAAAAGCACGTTCATTTTGGCATCGGAAGGTGCAAAATATGAAAAACTGTTTCAAGATTGCGATAGTAATAATGATGAATGTTTAGAGATAACAGAAATTATGTCTAACCCGAGCTGCACAAGGAGCTGTAGATGGTATACAACCATAGCAGATTTAACATGTTAGAAAATATTGGGCCTTGCCCTCGGCTCCGCCAAAATATAAGTATTATACTATTTAATTAATTTGCAATATATTGGCTAACCATACATACTTCTCATTTGCGCGTACCCTCTTCGCTCACTTTCACCTTCCAAATGTGCAGTAGCATCTGACACAAACATAGAAGAAAATCCACCTATAATTTCAGCTTCTGTCCTTATACTATCTGCAACCATAAATGCTTCCTTTTTGCTAAGATCTCCAATTGTTTCAGTGTCGTCATTTGGACATTCAGAACCTGAAGCTCGTTCATGTATTAATTTGATCGTCCAGCCAGTGGCAACCGTAGCTACTAATGGGGCAATTATCTGCAAAAACACAAATGCGGCTGCATCTGCTGTAGCGTTTGTTTTTGATGGGGTACCGATTTTGATAACAACTTGTTTGACGTCACCCTCAAATCGTTTAGCATATTTAGCTATTAAAGAGTCCACATTAGCGTCTTTGGACCCCTGGATTTTCCTAAATGCGTTTGCAAGCAAACCAGAAGTACCACCGAGGTGAGCCTGTTGAGCTTCGATTCGGGCAGCGGAATTAGTCTGAGCTTCTTCCCATAAGTCATATTCTGTTGTACCAACGCCAAGAGTCTCTAAAGTATCTATGACATGCTCAACGGGGTCATCATTCCCACAATATGGGAAAACAGTCCCTTCTATTAAGTCAGGATTCATTTGAGGGATTTTAGCCACGGCACGGTGATAATTTTTTCTTCCTTCCCCTGCTATACCCCCAAGAACCGCCATAGCGGCCAACAACGATGTAAGAGCTATTTTCAACAAAGAAGGCCCTGAAGGCCCTGAAGGCCCTGAAGGCCCTGAAGGCCCTGAAGGCCCCTCCTTCTTCTTTCCAGGTTCTGTCGCCATGAAATGCATCTCTTTGACAACATGTTTCAAATGGGGCCAACGTTTTAACACGATCTCTTTCATTTCGGAAACCGACCCGAAACGTTTATCTTTTGCTATCTCGTGTGCTACTTTAGAATGTTTCAATAAAGACCGCACTGTACATCTTGGCGAATTGATGGTTTCCAAAAATAATTGTTTCCTTATATTTTTTCCTTCCGTTGAGGTAAATACATGAAACATTTTTAACTATAATCGAACGATATTTATAGTTATGTTTTACTGTTAGGGATCGTTAAAATATCCGCAGTTTATGATTTTGAAAGCTCTCAACTGTGGCCACAGTCGCGTAAAAGCCAATAGGCTGCAACTTTGCACTCGCTATCACATTTACATTTCTTGATTTATCAATATGTACTACATATTTCTCTCCTTTTTCGTCGAAATAATCCTTTAATTTGCACTGCAATCTGTTAAAAAACGGCGGCTCGAATTGTAAAGCAACTAATTGTATTATTTTTTTAACTTTGACGAGGTCTTTTTCTTGAATTCGTATTACAAATCTTTCCATTTAAATTATAAAAATACTATTGTATATACTGTTTTTATTGTATGTCTACAAGGAGGACTTTTTTGCCTGCATAGAGTTTGCCCAACTATTTCTTATTTGGCGGAGCCGAGGGCCCAAGTTTTCTCCTTTTACTTCTTCTTAGTTTCTCTGGTTTTGGCTTCTCTTTTGTAGGATCCAGTGATATTTGGAGAGAACCAGAAATCACTTTTTGCCTACAAAACATACACTTAAAGTTGTTTTCTATTAAAGAATCAGCCCAGCATTTCAGACAGGCTCCATTCTGCCCACAATGGGTCAGTACACATTTCCTGTCTGATTCTAAACAGATGTCACACTGTCTTATAGAAATGTCAACTGGAGGCACAACCCAACTTTGTTGATCCCGAATAAAATAAATCATCTCTTCAAAAGTATGGTGAGCGCCAATCGGTACAGATAAACCGTTGGGTAGTGTTGCAACTATCTGTGGGCATAATTTTTTTTCATTTATCGTTTCTTCTGTTGACATTTTAATGTTACACTCTTTGAATTTATCAAGTAGAGCAGGCATCATTTGTTGAATTAATGTTCCCATGTAGCGTGTAGGATGTTGTACTTTGTGTAATAGAGGTGTAATCATTTCCTTCTGTTCAGAGGTTAACATTTCTTCGGCGTCCACACTATGTAGAAATTCTACAGGATTGACGTCGATTTCAACCAAAGCTGTAAATAAATCACGCAGACTCTCTTCTTTAAACTGTTCTTCGATACTGGTTAATATCTTATTATATCGCGAAGGGCGAATCATAACAGCATTAGAACCACTGCTGCCAGCACCAGATTCGAAAACTATCATATAAACTACACCTCCTATTGTCAGTTTCACGCCTGGTATTTTTTCGCCTCGGTGTGACTCGATTTTGGCGTTCTGGATCAAACTGAATGGTTGCCAGTCTTCATGCGGAATGGCATAGAAATGATCCATCAATTGGGTTGCCAAGCCAAATTTTTCACGGGAGATTAAGAAATCTTGAAACTGGAATGGTCCATATTCGGTTGCTTCTTCGTCACTCGGGTCGAAAACTCGATCGAAAAAATCGTATAATATCAGACTTTCGTCGGAGGGTAACTGAGAACCCAGTTTTCGGACGGCTCGGTGCATTCGGTTGGTTCGAAATGGACCTTGGAAAATCCAAGTAAATCGAGAGCTCGTCATTTCCTTGAATTGAGAGTGGGATAGATTTGTTATTCCATATCGACAGCGGACAAGGGTATCAGAAGCTGTCTTCATATAAATTTTGCCGTTTTCGGCTACCAAGCAATCGGTACCAACATTTACATCCAATCGTTTACAATTCGGTTGTTTAATGTGGGTTATTAATATTTCTGCTTTCGGTGGGATTAAGATATGCGATTCCACATCATTGTCCAAATTAATGTACTCTACGATATGAATGACACCCTCGGTTTCGGTGATTCCAATACGAAGAGCGGTTTTTTGCACATTAGATAAACAATCGTTTGGGCGAAATTTCATTTGGTGCTTTTCTGGGTTGCCCCATAATATTCCTTTCTCGTTTTTTAAAAAAATTGGTTCTAAAGTTGGATTTTCTTTTCGTTTATTTAAAAGTTCGCTGTTTTCTGCACTGCACTCGATCCATTCGTCGTCAAGTAAAAATTGCCACACCGATGTCATTTGTTTTTGGGTTGTAATATGTATATAGATGTTTTTGATAAATAGCTAAACAGATTGGCATGGAAATAATTAGAATAAGTGTAACATATATGTTTATTTGAGTTTAGGTTGGACAAAGGTTTATGGGGGGGGGGGGTAATGTTGAAATTCTCTATATAGGGTCTTATCAAATGATAATATTATGATGGACGCTTGGCTTGGAGTTGTAACTTCGTTCTGTATGATAATCGGTTGTTTTGGGATGGTGGTAGTATTATTTTGTTGGGATGATGTGGTCGCTTATTGGTGCACACCATATGTACAACTGGAAGAAGAGACGGGAGAAGAAGATGACAACATACAAGTCAATACCGTAGAATTACGAGTGGTTTCGAGCGAAAAGACGGAAGAAGAAACGGGAGAAGACACGGGAGAAGACACAGGAGAAGAGAAGGGAAAAGAGAAGGGAGAAGAGACGGGAGAAGATTACACCATACAAGTCAAAGGGGCAGACATCAAAATTAGAAAAACTGACATATAAATAGACCATTCATTTTTTACAATAAAATGTCATTTAATACGTTTGTTTTGACTGGTCAAAAACAAAAAGGTTGGAATGAAATGAAATCTAAAATAGAGGACAAAATTACAAATATGTACCATAATCTGGATCCTTCTATAAAAAAAATGAAACACGAAGATATTGCGAAACATTTGCAGAGTAAATTTTTGGAAACAGAGCCGAATTTTCTTTCAGCAGAACCAGGAGGGACAGGCTTTTTTCAAGGCCGCCGATCAATGTTATTACTTATTATAATGTTGCTTGTGTACAGTGCAGCCACGGCAGCTGCTGCATATCGGTCTACCGAACAGACACTTTTGCTAACTGATGGAGAGGGTGATGGCGATGGTAATGGTCGCAACGGTAATGATAGCTTGCAACAACATACAGGACAGTCATTCGGTCAATTACGGCAAATACAAAGAAATCAATTGCTAAACAGACATATTGTAAGAAATGTCCCTCAAATTATGATAACATTTGCAGAGTCGGTAGGGACTTTGCTCCAAACGTTTAGAATGGACTCTATTATAGCTAGTTTGGGAATTGAACCCAGTGAAATGTCTGAAACTTACCTTACTAACACTATTATCCCTGCGGTTCAGAATAACTGGATAGGTAAGGCAGATGGCATTTTCTTCAACGATATTGATAATGATGTGGAAGGATCGACGGTGCAACGTGACACCGCTATCAAAATGCTAGGTTACACGATTCAAAAGGCACTCGTATACGATGAAGATTTTGAAAAATCAATTCACCATAAAGATTTTGAAAAAGCAGAGGAGCTGGCAAGAGAATTTACCAGTGTTAAAATCGGACGATACCAAATTGAAGCACCCCCAGAGTCTGATCGTGCACGCGAACAAGTTAAAGTTTGTAAAGATATTGTTAATCGCTTAAAAAACGGAGATCAAGTGGTGTTATGGAAGGAAGGATTTCAACTCAACTACGGCGATTCGCTCCCTATTGAAAAATTAATAGAAAGTGAGTCGTGGGGAGCGATAGACACTTTACAAGAAAAATGGATGGTCGACGCCTATGATCAAGAAGAAATCCTCAAGGAAGCAACAACTGGCGTCTGGTCTATTGTAATTTCCCATATTGCATGGGAAATTACAAAGAACGATTTACTTAGTACAGATCAAACTGCTTCGCTAGCGAACCAAATGGGTGCGGCAAGGGAGAACATGGAGGTGAGCGAAGTTATAATCAAAGATGAGGCGATAGCCTATTTGCGCAAGCAAACGGGTGCACCAACTTCTTTGAAAAGAGTTGCGGTCAATGACGTAATGGTTGAGATTTCCCAGGGTATAAAGCCGATAATGGACACGTTGTATGTTACAATAGTAGGATTTAGAAAAGTTATGGCAGAAGAAGCGGGAAAAAGTCAAGCAGACCGATTACAAAACACTATCGATAGTTTGGTACCGTCCAGTACGTGGACCATAATGATGAGTATGATCGGGAGTATGTCGCCAGGAATGGTAATCATACTCCTTACGGGGGGGGTGGCGACGAGTGCCGCCACTTATGTGGCTTGGACGATTAGGAAGGTGCTCTGGAAAATTCTCAAGTTCCCGTTCCAAGTTCCAGGAATGCTTAAAGACAAAATTAGAGGTACACCAACGAACTATAGCCGATTTACGGTTGCCCAATTGAAAATACTATTGGGAGACAGAGGGCTTTCTCTGGTGGGAGTAAAGGCAGATTTGATTCAACGTTTGTTAGAAGACGATGGGTTTTGACAGAAGACGATGGGTAGCCAAAGACATCCAATTAATCATTTTGGGTCAAAGGTCCAAAATATTAAATATTCACACTTATTCGATCCATAGAAGAAATTGGTATTCGCCTTGCTACGAAAAGGACCGTGCGCACCCCAAAAAATGTAGAGTATTTAGTGCGTGCAGTTATGAAAAGATGGACAAATATTTTTGTTCGCATTGTTTAAAATTATGGAAACAAGACAAAACCATGAATGGCTGCCAAGGCTGTGATGGTCACATCAAATCTGGCTGGTCTTGTCAACAACTGGTCGAAATCTATGAACCAATTCTGGTTTCGAGCGAAATTGACAGAGCATATTTTCCATTTTTACATTATCTATATCAGCCACGGTTAATTTCAAACCCGAAAAACACAGTAACAATAAAACAGATGTCGACTATGATGTCAAATACAACATATATGATTGGCTTCAAAAAACAACAGCTAACACTTTTCAGAAAATATAGACTTGAACAAACCGATACAAATTGGAATAGTTTACATGTGTTTGTTCAAAGAATGGCTGCACCTCAAATCAAAACATACTATAAAGCCACAAAATAGAACAGATTGTATATGTTTGCCTTTACAAGTAAATTGAAGAAGAAAAACAAGCCAATGAAAATCGAAACCAGTGTTGTCCCAACTGCACCTAAAAGTACAATAAAACAAGCCGTTTACAATTTTATAGGATATTTTAAAAAGTAATTATAGTTTTATTATTGAACATATTGTTTAAATACTGACTCTGATGATTGCGATACGCGCAAAATGTGCGCATTCATCGCGCTTTCAACATTTTTGTTATACATGTCCACAAGTTTCAATTTCAGATTTTTATACGTGTCCTTAAGTTCCTGTAGCTCCATAGGTGCTAATGATTCTTGTTCTTGTTGATCAGGTCCAATCTCTGCTTTTTGAATTTCTCGAAATGGGATAGAATCGGTGGAGTCAGACATTAGGAACAAAGTATGATAGATGTCTTGTTTTTGAAAGTATATCATTCCCTTAATACGCGCTAAATCATAACCCTCCAACAGTTGCAAAATAGTTTGAGCAATAGTTGTCACGCTGACAGCTACATCTACATGGTTATTATCATTAGCGTCATATGGTATATTCATCGAAACTATGTATGCAACATCTACAGGCATCAGATGGCGTTGATTTACTATTGAATCAACTAATATTAAGATCACTTTATACGCCGCTCTAATAGTTGGAGTTATTTCAATGGGCGCCGCCGTTTCCACAAAATTCTCTATTGTCCATCCATCACCAAACGCAATTTTGTCAAGTTTTACTAAATCATCTATTATTTCAACTGTTTCCATTTACAAAATAAAACCATCTTTAAGTACATAATATTTATTGAATTTCGTGCGCGACAAATCTCAAAAAATATTCTGTTTTTTTTCCAATTAAGTAGAGAAATTCACAAAATAAAAACTAAACAAGACCTACAAATTTCAATCTTCAAAAAATACCCGACCACCAGAAATATTGCTTAATACCGCTCTATTTCACTTTTAAACATCAAAAACGCGTTCCTGACAAATTTGCTTATCGACTCAACCTATTTTAAAAATACAAAAACAAAATGTCACATTTGACTGCGAATCATATCAAAATGGGGTCATTCGAACTTGTCAATAGTTCTGGATGGCAATACGGACAATCCTTTCCAAAAATCGAAGGAATGGTAAAACAAAGCTTTTATGTTGATCCATTTTGTGTTATTCAGCAACGTCTTCGAATCAAAAGCAGTCAAGATCTCGATTGTGTTACTGGCAAAGTTGAAACAAATTCAGTCAACAAAACCCAACACGTATTTCGCAAATATATCAACCAAAAGGATTTCGATTCTGATAAGGGCAACAAAACATGGTTGGAAGAATTTGAAAAGAATCCATCGAAATACGGGTTCGAACATACGCCAAACAGAACTGCTGCCAAACCAGATCGTATTACAGAGGTGATCATGAAAGAAACTGGGTTACCAGGGTTCAAATACACCGTTAATTACGATGGCGAAGGGCATTGGGAATGCAACTGCCAACATCATAAACACCATCCAAACACATGTTGCAAACATATTAATGCTGCAATTGATTATTACTGCTTAGAAGTAGCAATGACACCACGGGAACAAAATGGAAAAGAAACTCCGAAATGGGCACCCTACACCACCACCGCCATGCTTACAGGGTGCTTGTTACACAGAAAACCAGTCAAGAGAGCGTTCCCAGGTTATACCGATATCGTAATTGATTTGAGTGAGGAAGGGGAGGAAGAGCCCAGTAGAAAAAAAAGAAGAATTAAATAAAAAAAAAATTATATTATATAAAATAATACGCCCGCGGGCCCGAAATTTTTCCGAACTCAAAATCAGTTTTTAGACACTATATAACATTCGTTTCAAATAATAAAAATGTCAAGTCTGAAACGAACTCAAACCACAACACCTGCACAAGCACAAAAAGAATCATATGTAGAAGAAGTAAATACAACGGTTGAAAAACAACATATTGCCCAACACCCGATGCTTCAGGCACTTGAAAAACACTACGCAACGGTGGCAACAAAGGTGGATCATCTGGATCGTTACACGGAAGTCAATCCTTTTGAATAAACAAAGAATAGTTAAAAAATAAATCTGTAACATTAAAACTCTATTTCTTTACTTAATAATGTATTGTAAAAGCTATTCACGGCTGTAGATAAACAATCTGACCCTGTGAAATATTCGCAGCAAATAGCACGCAACCCTTTTTGAAAATCTACTTTGTTATCAGTGCGTAACATACTAAGTTTAAAATTCACGTCTGCACCCTGCGCGGTGAATCTTTTCAATATTTGTATCGCCTGCGAACAATTACCACATTGATTGGCGTACCATCTTCCTATGTTTTTTGGCCGATTAAACCAATCACGATCGTAGGGCGAATTACGCATGTAAACAAAATGTAAGTCTATCGGCATATAATTGTGTTGTGTACCGTTGAAAACTGTAGCATAGTGTCTGCCACATGGCTGACCTGGTTTACAGTGATTACAGCGCAAGGCTCGATTGTAATCAAAATGACAAATATTACAGGTGAGATTTTCACCGAGAATACCGCCACGGGTCGTTATCAATTTGCCAATAGAGAATGTCGAAATGCCGCCTTCTTCAAATTGAATATCAGGCAAATGCCAACAATGTGGGCACGCGTCATCAGGATTTAGTTCCATTTTTTTGTTCTGAATGTTAGTATTTGATAAAACAAAACGATATATTAATAATTGTCAGAATATGTGTAACATATATCGTAAATATTATTCAGCTACAACTAATATCTATTCATCATCACCATCCTTGTCATCCATCACCATCGATCGCCTCGTCGTCGGATAGCATACCCCAGTAAGTGTCATGTATTTTTCGTGTTAGACTGGTTGGTAGCTTGTTCTCTGCGGAAGTATTACAATTATCGGTCTTAGAAGTATCGGTCGGATTGTTGCAAAAACAGACCAAACGGACATTTTTAGGGACATGACCTTTGAGGGGGTCAATGGCGTCGGGTGACATTTGCCTAGCTCCAGATTCAAGTGTCATCGGATATCTCCCGACAGCGCAAATACCTTTTTGTTCTTCTAATAGGGCCTTCAAAAAGTCCCAGTAGGCTTGCGCTGAACCGAATCTTCCGTGGCATTTTTTGTCTTTTGTCCACATCACACTGGCATGCCCGTACAGCGGCGTATTTATACCACCGTTGTAAGTGGCCTTCTTTGATTCCTCAATACGGTCATTAAATTCCTTTTTGTATTCCTCCGTTGGATAAAATTTAAAAGATTCCTTCGGATGTTCGTCCTTTTTTTTAGATTCCTTCTCAAGTGCCGACTTTTTTTTTTTTTTCCAAAAAACTGACTCCCACAAAACTTTTTTTAATACCTCCGACTTTTCTTGGAAGTCGGCACGCCATTCTATACGGTCGTCCTTGGAAGCTTTGTATCGTACATTGGTCATCAGAGCGACAACATGAATGTTTTCAAGAGCGTCGCCAAGCTCGGGGTAGTGCAATTTGTATTCGCCGTTGGCGTTGTCCACTTTACGGTCCAAAGAAACATTAAACAATCCGCCGTGTACGCGGAACTTAAAGCCATTCTCAATCAAACCACGATTGTCGTCAATAACATTTTTGCTTGCAAACATTCCATTATCAATCATATATTTGCAAATTTGAAAGGCGAGTTGGTGCTGTTTGTCACCGTCCGTTGCCTTCAACACTTTCTTGGCTTTTTTGGACAATGGAATTAAGACTTTCCAACTAAATGTAACATTTTTCCCTGTAAGTCTGATGATCTTTGTGCGTTGTATTCCTTTGTTATCTTTAGTTTTATGTTTGTGGGTTATGTCTTTCACAAACTTGCCATTTTCGTCTGTTTTTGCAACTATCGGCAACGGTTTGTTAATGCTATCTAGAATTTGCTCTGCAGTAAAATTATATTTTTTGGCAGCTCCTCCGATATTTTTGGATGCCAAGTATAAACCTTTAAGATCCTTAATCCCCTCGATCATCGCCACCAATGTTTTCTTTGCGTTATGTCTTGTATCGCTAGCTATGTTGTTTTTAATCATTTCTTTCACAAAGGAATAACGTTTTTGTACCATGAGATGACGGCCTAACGTGCGAGGGTCTGGGTAGATAAACCTGAATTTTACTGATAGGTTGTTCTTCTTTTTGACGATATTTTCTCTGATTTCTGTTTCCGTAAGTCCAGTAACAGCTGCGGCTTCTTTTTCGGTTTTATATGGTCCTGACTTGGTAATGGGTCGCGAGTTATTTGTGATATTTTTTCTGATTTCTGTTTCCGTAAGTCCAGTACCAGCTGCGGCGTCTTCTACGGTTTTATATGGTCCTAAATCCAACACGTATTTCGCAAATGTAAATGTAAATGTACCCTCTTCCACCTTAACTTCCTTGCAAAGAACTATGCCATGGTCGTTTTCGATGATGAATATTTTTTTTAAGTTGCTTGGCAATTCAATTTGAGTGATTTTATGGTTTTTGATGTTTTTTATATTGTCTCTAATGCCACCCTTCTTGCATCTAGTAGCAGCTGCGGCTTCATCGGGGGCTGCATATGGTCCAAAATTAGTACCACCCACAAATGTAAATGGACCATCTACCTTACCAGCATCTACCCTCTCAATCTTGCCACCAACGTTGCCAAGAATCCATTTTGTTTTTCCCCTCTGCGCATGGACTTGTTTCAGAATCTTATTCAACTCTTCTTTCTCCTCTAAATCTGATAACACTATCGTTTCTTGTTCCAGAATCTTATTCAACTCTTCTTTCTTCTCTGAATCTGGTGACACTATCGTTTCTTCTTTCGTTTCACGATTAAGTTCCTTTTTCGTTTCACCTTCAAGTTCATTTGTCGTTTCACCTTTAGGTTCCGCAGTCTGAAAGTGATACGACGTTCTGCGTATACCACTTGTGGAGACAGACCCATAAATGTTTCGAAAAGTATCTTTTTTTGGTTTACTCGGTTTATTTTTTTTGGAATGTTGTACAAAAATTGACATTTGTGCAACGATGTTTCTTTTTATAGTACAGAACTGCATCATAATTATTTTACAGTTATTGTCTAAAATTGTAATAATAAATTATTTATAATTAGTTGGTAATAAATCATTTATAATTAGTTGGTATAAACACTGTTTTTCTATTTTATTATGAGTCTAAATTTTGAATTGAGTCCACAATTTACGCGGGCAGAAGCCGAAGCAGATTTAAGCGTGCTACTACTCGACGAAAAAATACTGGTTAAAACCAATCCGTTTAATCTTCTCGAAGTTTTCACGAGATGTGGCGAAAAAAATAAATATGGTCAGTCGTTTTTAGGTGTTACATTGTACGTATTTACACTTTGCATAAATTTCTATATTGGATATTCTATTTACCGAGCACAGGATATCGAACAACCGCAATTAAGCACCGTAGAATTGTTCGGAGACCTTTGTATGGTTGGTTTCCTTGCATTTTGTTTTATCAATTTCAGTTGGCACGGATTTGAAAAGTTGACGTGCGTCGGCGCTAAAAAATGGTGTACGAGGGAGTTTTTCATAGGTTTAGGCAGGTACATTGGGTTCGTTGTTGCTATGTTGGGATCGACTGCAATTTATGGGAGTATTCGGAACATTGCTT
>Ga0209709_10003362_pt1 | contig 13313 bp, 16 predicted proteins | sample ArcticOcean_MG_C_2_FD_187435 | JGI IMG/M metagenome (GOLD analysis project Ga0209709, IMG submission 187435) | Marine microbial communities from western Arctic Ocean - ArcticOcean_MG_CB4_136 (SPAdes) (version 2) | ecosystem: Environmental > Aquatic > Marine > Oceanic | place: Arctic Ocean... | reverse complement strand
TTTAAATAATTATATTTATTTACCCACACTATTTCATTTATAAATTTTTGTAATTAAATTAAAATATCATAATGGAAAATATTGAATACTTAAAAAAGCAAATATCAATAATGATAAATCTTTTTAATGCAAAGAAATTCGATGAAATAATTAATAAAGGAGCAGTATTATTAAAAAAATATCCAGAACACGCTATCTTATATAATATAACTGCTTTGGCTTATAATGCAGTGGGTAAAGCTGCTGAGGCAAAAAAAATATTAATAAAAATATTAAAAGAAGAACCTAATAATATTAGTGTGCTTAATAATCTAGGATTAGCAAGTGTCGAACTTAACGATAATGATCATGCTGAAGAATATTATAATAAAGCTTTAAAATTAAAATCAGATTTCCCAGACGCATTGATAAATTTAGGAAATTTAAAGATGACACAAAATAAAAATGAGGAAGCTAAAAATTTTTTTATTAAAGCTCTAAAGATAAACAATCAAATACTACCTGCAAAAATATCTCTTGCTGGATATTATGAACAGTCAGGGAACTTTGAAGAAGCAAAAAAAATATATAAAGAAATATTGGAGATTGATCCAAGTTATACGTTGGCTGATAAATCTTTAAGTTTAATTCACAAATATAAATTGAACGATAACCATATAAAAACTATGGAAGAAAAATTAACAAAAAATATTAGTGAAGAGGCGGTTAGAAGATTAAATTTTGCGCTTGGTAAAGCATATGAAGATATTGGGCATTATCAAAAATCTTTTAAATTTTATGAATATGGCAACAAGCTTTATAAAAAAGAGATTAATTATAATATAAAAAATGAGATTAAAAGTTTCGATAAGATTAAAAAATTTTTTATAAATAACAATATTGAATCTTTAGATGATTATGGTCAAAAAATAATTTTTATTTTGGGAATGCCAAGATCTGGCACAACACTTGCTGAACAAATTCTTTCATCACATAAAAAAGTTTATAGTGCAGGCGAGCTCAATTTTTTAAAAGTAGCTGTAGAAAAAAAACTAATAGCAAAAGATGGTGAATTTGTTTTAAATTCTGAAAATTTGAAAGAAGTAAAAAATTATTATTTGAAGAATATAGAAATTTTTAAAAATAAAGAAGAATTTTTTATTGATAAGGCTCCTTTAAATTTTAAGTGGGTGGGTTTTATCAAAGCAATATTTCCAAATTCAAAAATTATTCACTGTGTAAGAAACCCCATGGATATATGTTGGTCCAACTATAAAAATTCCTTTGCTTCAAGATCGTTAGATTATACTTATGATTTTAATGATCTAGCAAGTTTTTACAAACTCTATGATGATTTAATGAAGTTTTGGAATAAAAATTCTGATACAAATATTTTTAATCTTATTTACGAAGACTTGGTAAAGAACAAAGAAGCTGAAACTAAAAGATTATTAAAATTTTGTGGGCTTGAATGGGATAATAATTGTTTAGACTTTCACAAAAACAAAAACTCTGTAGCAACTGCAAGTCTAGTTCAAGTCAGACAGCCCCTTTATAGCTCTTCTGTAGAAAAATGGAAAAATTATTCTGATGAACTAAAGATTTTAAAGGAACGATTAATTAATTAAGCTGGTTTGTTCATCGAGCTAAAGAAATCTGCATTACTTTTTGTTTCTTTAAGTTTTGAATTAATAAATTCAATTGCATCCATAGTTCCCATAGGACTGATAATTCTTCTTAATACATTCATTTTCGAAAGATCATCTTTATCAAAAAGTAATTCTTCTCTTCTTGTTCCAGATTTGGTTATGTCGATTGCTGGATAAATTCTTTTCTCTGCAATTTTTCTATCAAGAACAGTTTCACTATTTCCTGTTCCTTTAAATTCTTCAAAAATAACTTCGTCCATTCTTGATCCAGTATCAATCAACGCAGTTGAGATAATTGTTAAAGATCCGCCTTCTTCAATATTTCTTGCGGCTCCAAAAAATCTTTTTGGTCTTTGTAAAGCGTTTGCATCAACACCACCTGTTAAAACTTTTCCAGAACTTGGTATCACAGCATTGTAAGCTCTGCCCAACCTTGTTATTGAGTCTAATAAAATTACAACATCTTTTTTATGCTCAGTTAATCTTTTTGCTTTTTCGATTACCATTTCAGCAACAGCAACGTGCCTTGAAGCAGGCTCATCAAATGTAGAACTGATAACCTCTCCTTTGACTGTTCTTTTCATATCCGTTACTTCTTCCGGTCTCTCGTCAATCAACAAAACCATCAAGTAACTTTCTGGATAATTTTTAGCAATTGAGTTAGCAATGCTTTGTAAAATCATTGTCTTGCCTGCCTTAGGAGGTGAAATAATTATTGATCTTTGACCCTTTCCAATTGGGCTTACAAGGTCGATTAGTCTTGGAGTTAAGTCTGGTTTTTTTTCAATCTTAGTTGTCTCAACTTCCATCACCATTTGTTTGTCTGGGTAAAGTGGAGTTAAATTATCAAATGCAATTTTGTGACGGGCTTTTTCTGGTTCTTCAAAATTTATTTTTTCTACTTGTAGTAATGCAAAATATCTTTCTCCTTCTTTGGGAGCTCTTACAGGACCTTCGACAGTATCTCCAGTTCTTAAACCAAATTTTCTTATCTGACTTGGGCTAACATAAATATCATCTGGTCCAGCTAAATAATTTGATTCCATTGCTCTTAAAAAACCAAATCCGTCTTGTAATAATTGCAAAACTCCTGCTCCAGTTATTTCTTCTTTTTCTGCGACCTTTTTTAATATAGCAAATAAAATTTCTTGTTTTCTAAGTGTGCTAGCATTTTCAATACCAAGCTCTTCAGCTTGTGTGATTAATTGTTCAGATGATTTTAGCTTAAGTTCTTGGATATTCATGTATGGGAGTTTTATTTAAGGTTCGTTAGATGAGGTGAATATATATACTCTTTAAACTATTACAAGCTTAGATGGGCTTAAAAACAACAATGAAAACAATCAAAATAAGCAATATTGTTGGCACTTCATTAATTATTCTAAAAAACTTAGAAGATTTAGTATTTCGATCAATCTTGAAATCACCAAGAAGTATAGACAAATAAAAATGGTACAAGGTTAATAAAATAACTAATAACAATTTTAATTTTATCCAAGTTACAGAAAGAATCTCAAAACCTAAAGAGGAAATTAAAATTATACCAAATAACCAAGTTAAAATCATTGCTGGTGTCATGATATAAAAATATAATTTTTTTTCCATCGTTTTGAATACTAATGATGTGTTTTTATTTTTTAAATTTTCAACATGATAAACAAAAATTCTAGGTAAATATAAAAGTCCCGCCATCCAGGAAATTACTGCAATTAAATGTAGGCTCTTGAATAATAAATAACTATTCATAATTTAAGCAAGGACATTTTTCAAAATTTGAAGGGCACTGTATTTTTGGTGGGTAAAGACTCTCATTAATTTTATAGTCATTTTTTTTTATTATCAATTCTGTCATTGCTTTAATAAAGTCTTCATTAATACCGAGGGCTGGGACTCTTGTATAATTTTTACATCCATTAGCATCTGCTATTTCTTTATATTCTATATCAAGCTCAACAAGTGTTTCTGAGTGTTCAGAAACAAACGCGATAGGTACTAAAACAATATGCTTACCCATCTTAGAGTTCTCTATAATTATATCTTCTGTAGATGGTCCAATCCATTTTAATGGGCCAACTCGACTTTGATAACTCAATATCCAGTCTAAATTTTCATCATTTATACTTTCAACTATTTTTTTAACTGACTGTTCTACTTGCCACTGGTAGGGGTCTCCTTTTTTTATGTTCTTTTCTGGCAAACCATGTGCAGAAAATATTAATTTAAAATTTTTAAGATCTTTAATTTTTTTTATTATTTCTTTTTTATGAGCTTTGATAAAGTTTATGTCTGTTGGGTAACAACAGATGGTGCTTGTTTTAATATTGTAGTTATTTTTTTTACAAATATCTTTCCATTCTTTAATTGAAGATCCTGATGTTGCGGCAGAGAATTGAGGATAAAGAGGCATTAAAACAACTTCATCTGGGTTATATAACTGAACATCCTCAATTACATCTTTGGCTCTCGGGTTCCAACATCTCATTACGATGAAACATTTATATTCATCTTCTGTTTGGGTTTGGTTTAATTTTATTTCTAGAGCAGTAGATTGTTCTCTAGTTAGTTTTAGTATGGGTGAAGACCCACCAAGTTCTGCGTAGATTTTCTTAGCTGTGGGGGCTCTTCTATTGGAGATTAATTTTGCTAGTGGATATCTTAAAAAGGTTGGTAAATTTAAAATTGCTGGATCATTAAATAAATTAAATAAAAATGGTTTAACATTTTCTATTTTATCAGGACCACCAAGGTTAAATAAAATAATTGCTTTTTTCATTTAATAATCTTTTACCATTTTCACTAAATAATCAATCATGTCAGGATCGGTTTCCGGTAGAACTCCATGGCCTAAATTAAAAATGTATGGGTGGTCTTTAAAAATTTCCAGATACTTTAGGGTTTCTTTTTTTAAATTTTCTTTATCTGTTAATAAAATTTTTGGATCAAGTCCACCTTGAACTGGAATGTTAATTTCTTTACATATAGAGGTGGGGCTCACATTGTAATCAATATTAACAGCATCAGGTTTAACAATATCGCAATAGTTTTTATAATTTTTTATTCCTCTTGGAAAACAGATAACTGGTATGTTTAGTGATTTTACATATTCTACCAATTTTAAAGTTGGAACATAAATATAGTTTGGTAAATTTTTTTCTTCTAGTAGTCCAGCCCAGCTATCAAAAATTTGAATTATAGTTGCACCATTTTTTATTTGTTGATCAATATGTAATTTTAAAAATTTCTCTAATATTATCAAGATCCTGTTTATTAAAAATTCATCTTTAAAAAAATCTTTTACCAATTCTTTTTTTGGTGAATGTTTATTAATCATGTAAACTAATAGTGTCCATGGTGCTCCAACAAATCCTATTAGGTTTTTATTTTTAATTAAATTACTTTCACTCACTTTTTTAATTGATTTATAAACTGGATATAGTTTTTCTGTAAAGTCAATTTCATCAACTTTAGATATTTGCTCTAAATCTAAAGGACCTAATTGTGGACCAAAATCTTTTTTAAATTCTACTTTTTGATTTAGTCCATAAGGTAACATTAAAATATCTGAAAAAATTATTGCAGCATCTAGTTCAAATCTTTTTAGGGGCTGTAAGGTAATCTCTGATGATAAATTTTCATTTAAACATAAATTAATAAAATTTGGATTTAATTTTCTAATTTTTCTAAACTCTGGGAGATACCTTCCTGCCTGTCTCATTAACCATATAGGGGAATTAGCTGTCTTTTTGTTTATTATAGTTTCTTGGATGGGTGTCATAATAATAAGTAAATATTTAATTATAGTATTAGTTATATACCATGTGAATAATGGTAATTAATTGTTTTACATATTTTATACACGATTTATTAACAATTAAGAATCTATAGAAATGATTTATATTAATTAAAATGGGTCTTTATTTAATATTATTGAATAAAATGTATATTAATATTCCACATGTTTATTAATGTTTATAAAAATTAGGTTTTACAGTGAAAAATAAAAAACATCATTATTTTAAAAAATGGTAAAAATAATACTTAGTTATCAACATTTTATTTATGAGTAATACATATTATATATACCTTATTTCCGACTCCACTGGTGAGACTTTAGATAGAGTATTTTTAGCAATTAAAGCGCAATTTAAAAATATCGAATATGACGTTAAATCATATTTTTTTGCCCGAACCGAGAATCAAATTGTTAAAATATTAGAAGAAGCTAAAAAAAAAGAAAATTCAATAATCTTATATACAATTGTTGATAATAATCTTTCAAAATTTTTAGCTAATAAAAGTGAAGAAAAAAAAATTCCATGTTTTAGTGTTTTGGGAAACTTAATACTTAATTTTTCTAAACTCTTAAACCAAAAAGCTTCACACGTCCCTAGCGGGCAGCATGCACTCAATGAAGAATATTATGAAAGAATTGAAGCTATTCAATTTACAATGAATCATGATGATGGAAATTTAGTTGAAGAATTAGAAAAGTCTGATTTAATATTACTAGGCGTTAGTAGAACAAGTAAAACCCCAACTTCAATTTATTTAGCAAACAAAGGTTTCAAAACATCAAACATACCATTGGTTAATGAGCACTCAATACCCGAAAGTCTAAAAAAAAAACCTAAGATGGCTTGTGTTGTTGGGTTAACAACGGAAGCAGAAAGGCTGGTTGATATACGAAAAAATAGAATGATGACCCTGAAAGAAAAAGAAAATACTAGCTATACAGATATTCAAAAAATTAAAGAAGAAGTTGAAGATGCAAAAAAAACTTTTGCTAAATATAAATGGCCAACAATTGATGTCACAAGAAAATCAGTTGAGGAAACGGCTGCGTCAATAATTAAAATATACGAAATATACAAAAATAATGATTAATGAAATAATACTCGCTTCAAAGAGTGGTGTAAGAAAAAAAATTTTAGAAGATAATAAGATTACATGCAATGTTGAACCATCCAATGTGGATGAAGAAAGCATTAAAGAAAGTTTGTTAAAAGAAAAAGCATCTCCAGAGATCATTTCTAAAAACCTAGCTGAGTTAAAAGCAAACAAAGTAAGTCAAAAAATAGCCGGGAAATTAGTTTTGGGAGCCGATAGTGTTATTGACTTGAATGGAAAAATAATTTCAAAACCAATCGACAGGAATGAGGCACTACAAGTATTACAAGACTTAAATGGACAAACTCATCACTTGATAAGCTCAGTTTGTATATCTCAAAATGGTTCGATGATATGGAATTATACCGAAAAAGCATCTTTAACGATGAAACAAATGAGTGAAGAGGAACTTAAAATTTATCTAGCAAAAATAAGTGATGACGCCTTATATGCTTATAATGTTTATCAAATCGAAGGTGAAGGCAGGTCTTTATTTTCTAAGATAGATGGTGATGAGGATACTATAATGGGACTGCCAGTTAAAAAAATTAAAGAGTACTTAAATAATTATAAATGAAAAAATATTTAGTTATAGGAAACCCAATTGAGCACTCTCTATCACCATTAATTCATAATCATTGGATGAAGAAATATCGTTTATTTGACAGTATCTACGAAAAGAGAAAAGTAGAGGGAAAAGAGCTAAAGAATATAGTTAAAGAGATTAGAGATGATAAAATAGTTGGTGTAAATGTTACTGTTCCATTTAAAAAATTAATTATCCCCTTTTTAGACAAACTTGATTTTACTGCCAAGAAAACAGAATCTGTAAATACTCTTTTTAAAATCAAGGATAAAGTTGTTGGATATAATACTGACAGAGAAGGTTTTGCTCTAACTATGCGAGAGCTCTTCCCAGACCCCAATGATAGTGTGATGCCTAGGGCTCTGCATGGAAAAAATATTTTTATTTTAGGTGCTGGTGGAGTAACTTCTTCAATAATTGACTCACTGCAACATGAGAGTGCTAAGATTTTTTTGAGAAATAGAACAAAAAAAAAAGCAGAAGAGTTAAAAAAAAAATATGCAGAAGTAGAAGTTTTGGATTGGGGTAAAAGACCCTCAACCTGTGATATTGTAATTAATACAACTAGCATTGGTTTAACAAAGAATGAAAAAATAAATATAGATTTTAGTGATTGTGGTGAAGATAAAGATAAATTGTTTTATGATTTAATTTACAATCCTAAAGAAACAAATTTTTTAAAAGAAGCCAGACTAAGAGGAAACAACACCATGAATGGACAAAAGATGTTTTTAAACCAGGCAATATATTCATTTAATCTTTGGACAAATATAACACCTGAAATTGATGATGAAGTAATTAAACTTTTAGACTGATGATTAAAATTGGAATTTTAGGAGATATTGGATCGGGCAAAAGTTATGTGGCTAAAAATTTTGGCTATCCAGTATTTAATGCGGATGCAGAAGTTGGTAAGTTATATAAAAAAAATAGGAAAGTTTTTAAGAAGTTAAAAAAAATACTACCAAAATACATTTGTTTATTTCCTACAAATAAGAACGAAATTTCCAACGCCATATTAGCCAATAGATCTAATTTAAAAAAGATTGTTAAAATTGTTCATTTAGAAATAAAAAAAAAAATGAATATATTCTTAAACAAAAACAAGAATAAGAAAGTTATAATTTTAGATATTCCCCTATTATTAGAAAATAAGATTAATAAAAAAAATGACATTTTAGTTTTTGTTCAGTCTAAGAAATTAGATATTTTGAAAAGACTAAGAAAAAGAAAAAACTTTAACTCAAAACTTTTAAGTAAATTTAAAAATATTCAGTTACCACTTGATTATAAAAAGAAAAAAGCTCAATTTGTTATTAAAAACGATTTTACCAAAAAATCTGTTAGTAAAAGTATAAAAAAGATTTTGGAAGATATTTTATAAATGAAAGAAGTAATATTAGACACAGAAACGACAGGTTTATTTGTTAAAGATGGTCATAGAATTGTTGAAATTGGTTGCATTGAACTTGATGATCTTGTTCCTACCAAGAATAGATTTCATTGTTATCTTAACCCTGAAAGAAAAGTTTCTGAAAAGGCCCTTGAAGTTCATGGGTATACAGATGAATTTTTATTTGCCCAAAAAAAATTTTCAGAAGTGGTGGATGAATTTTTAAATTTTATAGAAAATAAAAGATTAGTAATCCACAATGCTGAATTTGACTTAGCTCATTTAAATAATGAATTAGTTTTATTGGGCAAGAAAAAATTGAATAGTGAAAATGTTATAGACACCCTTGCATTAGCCAGAGATAAATTTCCTGGCTCACCAATAAGTCTCGATGCTCTCTGTAAAAGATATAGAGTAGATAATTCTAAGCGAACACAGCACACTGCTCTTATTGACTGTGATTTATTGGCTAAAGTTTATATCAATCTCTTAGATCAAAAAGAGCCTACCTTAGATTTTAAAAATGAAGACAATGAAAAAAAAATAATAAACTCAAAAAATATAAATCAATATTATAAAAAAATTATTAAGCCTACAGAAGAAGATCTTAAACTACATAAAGAATATTTAAAAAGTAGTTTAAAGAAAAATTTTTTTAATTAGATCTTTCTTTATATAATCGAGTAAAATCAATTTTTTTTTCTAACTTTATTTCAGGAAATCCGGAATTATGAAGTAGATTTAAAAATGTTTTTTCTAAATTAGGATAAATTTTGTTTTGAACATCACACAATAAAATTTTTTCTAAATCTTTTTTGTCTTTTATTTCTTCATTAACTCGTACAACAGAAGCATAAACTATCTCAAAATAAGATTTTTTTTCACTTGGCTCTTTATCTTCAAATTTTAGAGTTGTATTAACCTCAATCATTTTGTTTTTCAGAGCTTTAGAGTTGATCTCAATGTTCAAATGGTATTTAGAAATGTTTTCTTTTACGTATATATAACTTTGAACATCAGGTGTTTCACTAGATATATCTTTTACAAATTCAGCTAATATTTCAAAATTTTCTGTCATTTTCGTCTTCTATATCTTCAAATTCACCGTTAATAAAATTTTGTTTTTTATTATTTGTCTTTTGCTTAGTTGATATCTTTTTAAAAATCAATTTTCTTGTTGGTGGAAAGATAATTAATAAACCCAAAAAATCTGTAGCAAAACCTGGTAATATCAAAAGTAATGCAGCAAAAGTTAAAGCTGCACCAGAGACAATCTCATAAACTGGAAGTTCATTTTTAACAATTTGAGATATTCCAGCCCTTAAAGTATTAAAACCTTCATATCGCGCATAGATAACGCCAAAAAAAGCAGTAATAAAAATAAGCAAAACAGTATTAAAGGCGCCAATTTGAGAGCCCATTTTGATAAATAAATAAATCTCTATAGCTGGGATACCAATTAGTATTAATAAAAATGTGTTCATTTGTCTTTATTCTAAATTGCTAGTTGTAATTAATCAACATAGTAAATATTATTAATTAATGAGTTATAGTTTTGAATATATTGATATTGTTCTTTTAGCGATGATTGCTGGTTTTATTTTTCTTCGTCTAAGAGGAATACTTGGCAAAAAAACTGGTTTTGAAGGAAAAATATCAACGCAATTTGAAAAAGAATTTCAAAAGATAAAAATAAATCCAAAACCAATTAATGAAAATTTTGATGAAGAGAGACAAAATGAATTTCTAAAAGGTGCAGAAATTGCATACGAAACAATTATCACAGATTTTAGTGATAGTGATAATAAGTTGATAGCTAGCAAACCTCTTTTGAGTAAAAAAATTCATGATCAATTTAAAGAAGCCCTTTTAGATAGAGAAAACAAAGGTCATTTTGCAGAAATAACTTTTATAGGAATTAAGTCAGCTGCGATTAAGACTCATAAAAAAATAGAAGATAGCCTAGAGGTCACAGTAGATTTTGTTAGTGAAATTATAACCTGCATAAAAGATAAAGATAAAAAAATAATTTCAGGAGATGGTGAAAAAATTAAGACAGTTTATGATACGTGGATTTTTTCAAAGAATATAAAATCTGCTAACCCCAACTGGCTATTGATTGATACTGTTACATAATTGATTAAAAAAATTTCAGATAAAGACAAGGAAGATTGGAAAAATTTTTTAAAGAATAAAAAATCTTCTCTCGATAAAGATGATGCCAAAAAAAATTTTTTAAGTGATAAAAAGATTATAGAAATTTTAGACAAAGATAAAAAAGACTGGGAAAATTTCTTAAAAAATAAAGAGAAAATGCCCAATAAAGATTTTGTAAACAAAAAGAACATAAGATGTGAAAAAATAAAAAAAATAGATCTTCATGGTTATACGATTGAAGGGGCAAACAAAGCTGTAGGACAATTTATTCAAAAATGTTTTGATGAAAACGTTACTAAAATCATAGTGATTACAGGAAAGGGCCTCAGGTCTAAAAATGCCGAAAACCCCTATCTTTCAAAAGATTTAAGTATTTTAAAATATTCCGTTCCTGAATTTATTGAATCAAATCTAAGCTTAATGAAAATGATTATAGAAATTACAGATGCAAAGATTACAGATGGTGGTGGAGGTGCTTTCTATATTTATCTTAAAAATAAATTTAAGATAAAATAATTTACTAGAGAATAAATTTAGATAAATCTGTATCCTTAACAAGCTCATCAAGATTTTGTTTTACATACTCAGAATTAATTACAATTTTTTCACCAGCTCTATCTGTGGCTGTAAAGCTAATATCATCTAAAATTCTTTCGATAATAGTGTGCAATCTTCTTGCACCAATATTTTCTACAGTATTGTTAACTTCTGAGGCCATAGTTGCAATAGCATCTATCCCATCTTCAGAAAATTCTAATTCTACATTTTCAGTCTTTAAAAGAGCAATATACTGTTTGATTAAACTGTAATCTGGCTCTTTAAGAATTCTTTTAAAATCATCACTAGTTAAAGCTTCAAGTTCAACCCTTATTGGAAGTCTACCTTGTAGTTCTGGTAACAAGTCAGAAGGTTTTGCAAGTTGGAAAGCTCCAGATGCAATAAATAAGATATGATCAGTTTTAATTGTGCCATATTTTGTGCTCACAGTTGTTCCTTCAATCAAAGGAAGTAAATCTCTTTGAACTCCCTCTCTAGAAACGTCTCCCCCAGATCTGTCAGTTCTTCCTGAAATCTTATCTATTTCATCTAAAAATACTATTCCATTATTTTCTGTAGAGTCTTTTGCAGATTTTATAATTTTATCCTCTTCTATTAATTTATCAGCTTCGTCATTAATTAAAATTTCATGAGATTCTTTGACAGTCATTTTTTTCTTTTTCTGTTTATTTCCAACAGACTTTCCAATCATTTCACCAATATTTATCATTCCAATATTAGCTCCAGGCATTCCAGGAATTTCGAATGAAGCTTGAGAACCGCTGTCATTTACTGCTATTTCAATTTCATTATTATCCAAGTCACCATCTCTTAATCTCTTTCTAAAACTCTCTCTAGTAGCTAGACTCGCTTTATTACCAACAACTGCGTCTAAAACTTTTTCTTCTGCTAATTTTTGAGCTTTTGCATGAACCTCTTTTCTTTTTTTTACTTTTTCCATGGCAATTGCAATTTCAAGAAGATCTCTTATAATTTGTTCTACATCTCTTCCAACATAACCAACTTCTGTAAATCTTGTTGCTTCAACTTTTACGAAAGGGGCCTCTGCTAATTTTGATAATCTTCTAGAAATTTCTGTTTTACCAACTCCTGTTGGTCCAATCATTAAAATGTTTTTAGGCAAAACTTCATCTTTCATTTCGCCTTTTAAGGCCTGTCTTCTCCATCTATTTCTTAAAGCAATCGCGACTGCTTTTTTAGCTTTATTTTGCCCAACCACATACCTATCTAATTCAGAAACTATTTCTCTAGGAGATAAAGAGCTAACTAGAGAGCTATCTTTCTTTTCAGTTTTTTCTTTTGGGAAAGGCGTAACGTTTGTATCTTTCATTAAATTTTTTCAATTTTAATATTATTATTAGTGAATACACAAATTTCAGATGCAACTCGAATTGCTTTTCTTGCAACTTCTTCAGCACTTAAATCTGTATCTAATAAAACTTTAGCAGCAGCTAAAGCGTAATTTCCGCCTGAGCCTATACCTATAGCATCACCCTCTGGCTCTAAAACATCGCCAGTTCCAGAGATAATAAAGCTATTTTCTTTATCACCAATAGCCATTAAAGCTTCCAGCCTTCTTAAATATTTATCAGTTCTCCAGTCTTTTGCTAACTCGACAGCTGCTCTTGGAAGATTACCAGCATGTTTTTCAAGCTTTGCCTCAAGTCTTTCAAATAGAGTTAAAGCATCAGCTGTGGATCCAGCAAACCCAGCTATTACATTTCTTTTTTCAATTTTTCTAACTTTTGCAGCAGTGCTTTTTATAACAGTATTGCCCATGCTAACTTGGCCATCCCCTGCAACCACTACTTCATTGTTTTTTCTTATAAGTACTATTGTAGTCATGGAATATAAATGGATATTAATTTTTATTCTTCAAGTAGTAGATTGCAAATATTGATATAGTTAATTAATCCCTATATACATATTATATATTATGAGCAGAATTGGAAAAGTTTCCAGAAAAACAAAAGAAACCAGCATTAGTGTTGAAGTTAATATTGATGGGAAGGGTCAATATAAAATTGATACTGGAATAGGTTTTTTAGATCACATGCTTGAACAACTATCAAAGCATTCACTGATTGATTTAAAAGTTAAAGCA
>Ga0209709_10003361_pt1 | contig 13315 bp, 13 predicted proteins | sample ArcticOcean_MG_C_2_FD_187435 | JGI IMG/M metagenome (GOLD analysis project Ga0209709, IMG submission 187435) | Marine microbial communities from western Arctic Ocean - ArcticOcean_MG_CB4_136 (SPAdes) (version 2) | ecosystem: Environmental > Aquatic > Marine > Oceanic | place: Arctic Ocean... | reverse complement strand
CGTTTTTTTTTAAAGCTACAAATTAGGAGATAAGATGGAAGTAGTAGATTTCAACTTAATATATAACTCACTGTCTTTTGCCATAGCAACATTCGGCGCAAGTACAGTTTTCTTTTTCGCACAGCGCTCACAAGTCGCCCCAGCATATAAAACAGCTCTTACATTGTCTGGTTTGGTATGCTTAATAGCCTTCTATCACCACCTAAGAATGTTTGAAAGTTTCAATGATGCATTCACATTGGCAAATGGAGAGGTAGTGGCAACTGGTAGCTATTTCAATGTTGCTTACCGCTATGTTGGCTGGTTGCTGACTGTTCCTTTGTTATTACTTGAGCTAGTCCTTGTTATGCGTTTAAGTAAAGAAGAAACATACTCTAGGGGGGTAAAACTTGTTTTTGCGTCAATATTAATGGTCATTTTGGGTTATCTTGGTGAAGGCTCTGTTGCTTTAAGCCAGCTTGGTGATCGGTGGATCTATTGGACATTGGCCATGATTCCATTTTTATACATTCTTTATAGTCTAGTTAAAGGCCTAAACCCTTCAATATTGAAGCAACCAAAAACTGTACAAAGCATGGTAAGTAATTCAAGATGGCTTCTTATTATTTCATGGACTTTTTATCCAGTTATATACCTATTCCCAATGATTAATCAAGAGACCTCATATATAAATATTCAGGTTGGCTATACAATAGCTGATGTATTATCAATTAGTATTTTTGGGGTAATGATTTATATGATTGCTCAACGTAAATCAGATGTAGGTGGTTAATTCGCTTTAAATTTGTGATTAGAAAGTGTGATAATTCTGCACATTTTGTTTATGGTTAAATAGTAATTATGAAAAAAAAATATTGGAATCAATCTTTTGTTCCACCAGAAGCAGATGAATTTCTTGATGTTGTTAAGCAAGAATTTGCTCAAAGTTTTGAGGTAAAAGAAAGCTTCATATCTGATTGGTTAAGACATCACAATAATTCAAAAGGAAAGTGGATTAGAGCTAGGTTGGCATTAGCTTCTGGAGGGCTTTTGGGTTTATCAAGCCAAACTTATATCAAATGGGCAGTGGTATGCGAATTAATTCATAGCGCCTCTCTTTTACATGATGACATCTGTGATGAGGACTCAACAAGGCGAGGTAAAACATCTTTATGGAAAGAATTTGGTATCCCTGCTGCTGTTTGCACTGGCGATTATTTAATCGCTGAATCTTTTAGGAAGTTGACGGAAATAGAACAAGGCTGGCATCAAAATATACTATTAAAGCTTTTGTCATGCTCAGTAAAAGAGATTATTTTTGGACAATCATTAGATGTAAGCTTTAATCATCTAGACATTGATGGTGCCCAGTTAAGACAAATAGCAATCGAAAAAACGGCACCTCTAATTGCAATGCCTATGATGGGTATGTTTCAATGCAAAGAGTTGGCTGAAGATGAATGTTTGGCTTTGAAAGAAATTTCCAACGAGCTCGGGCTTGCCTATCAATATCTAAATGATATTGAAAATATTGTTGGTTGTGAGCAGGAAGCATCATCTGATTTACTTAAGGGGCGGCCAAACTTAATGGCGATAAAAATTTTAAAAAATCTATCAAATGCTGAGAAGAAAATAATAATAAATGAACCAACGAAGCTACGCAAATTAATTTCAAGAAAGGACTTTGAGGGGTCTCGAGATGAAATAAGTGAAATACTAATTAATGCTATGTCGAGTATCCATCGATTACCAGTAATAATTCAACCAGTGATAGAGTCGTTAAAAGATGAAATTAATAAAAGATTACAGTTAGTATGAGGAAATTTGCAATTATTGGCGGGGGTTTTGGAGGAATTGCGGCAGCAATAAGATTGCGAGCAAGGGGGAATCAAGTAACTATCTATGAGAGACTGAATAAATTAGGCGGAAGAGCTCAGGTATTTCAAAGGAAAAATTATATTCATGATGCGGGACCCACAGTAATAACAGCACCTAACTTATTTTATGAGTTATTTAGCTTGTTAGGGGAAAATTTAGAAGATTCGCTAGAATTTAAGCCACTCAACCCATGGTACAGATTTCATTTTAATGACCAAACTGATTTTGATTATGGCCCAGATCGTGAAAATATGCTCGATCAAATAAGAGAAATATCCCCTGAAGATGTATCAGGATATTTAAATATGCTTAAAGAATCAGAAGCGATATTTAAGCTTGGCTATGAAAAGTTAGCAGGCCATCCTTTCAACAGAATAGCAACAATGATTCGCTATGCACCAGCAATAATAAAGATGAGAGGTTATCAGTCTGTCTACAGTTTTGTATCTAGGCACTTACAACACCCTAATCTCCGACAAGCATTTTCAATACAACCATTATTGGTAGGAGGAAATCCATTTAAGACCTCATCAATATACTCATTAATTCATGCACTAGAGCAAAAATGGGGGATATATTTTTGCATGGGGGGCACTGGGAAGTTAGTGTCAGAATTAGAAAATCTAATGATTCGAAATGGAATAAAAATAAATTATAACTCTGATGTCAGTCATTTTTCCACAATAGGAAAAGTTATAACAAGAGTTAATTTTAAAAATCGCAAAAGTGAACCCTATGATTATGTTGTCAGTAATGCTGATCCAGTTCAGGTATCGGGTGAGTTATTAAAGAATGAAAAGATTTCATTTCATAATCTTTTAATTAAAAAATATGCAAAACATTCAATGGGATTATTTGTATTATTTTTTGGCTCAGTCAAATCGTATAAAAATATTGCGCACCATACAATATGGATGGGGCCAAGATATAAAGAGCTTTTAAAAGATATATTCGATCGTCATCATTTGGCGGAAGATTTTTCAATTTATTTACATAGACCTACACGAACAGACCCATCGTTTGCACCAAAAAATCAAGATAGTTATTATGCCCTTGTTCCGGTTCCAAATCTGAAGGGTAATCAAAATTGGGATGAGATCAAGGAATCATTTTCTAAAAAAATATTACAAGAGCTTGATAAGACAATCATGCCTGGCATCGTTAAAAATGCCAGAGAAATTTTTTCAATGACTCCAAAAGATTTTAAGCAAGATTACAGAACTCCTTTTGGTAGTGGATTCTCAATTGCGCCCATCCTTTCTCAGTCAGCATGGTTTAGGACTCATAATCAAGACGGTAGGTATAAAAACTTGTTTTATGTTGGGGCAGGAACTCATCCTGGCGCTGGGGTTCCTGGTGTAATTAATTCTGCAAAAGTTGTTGAAAAAATTATTTATCCATGAAGAATTATTCAAATGTAATGCGAAAACATGGAAAAACTTTTTTTTGGGCTAGCTGGTTTTTAGATGGAGAATTAGCTTCCCTTGTATTTGCCGTTTATGCATTTTGTCGCCGCCTGGATGACCTGGTTGACAACAATGCTAATAAAAAAAATTTGCACAATCTAATTTTTTTATCTGATCTCATGAAAAAAAATAAATATTATGGCGCATTTGAAGAGTTCAAAGGGTTTGATAAGAAGTCACTGCCAAGAGAAATTATTGTTTCAGAGTTTCTAAAGGGGCAGGTAAGTGACTTAAATTATAAACAACCAAAGAATATCGATCAGTTACTTGTTTATTGTTATCAAGTTGCAGGCAGTGTAGGGTTGATGGTGTGTGATGTTATTGGAATAAAAAATAAGGAATTAAAATACTATGCTATTGATCTAGGTATCGCAATGCAGCTAACTAATATTTGTAGAGATATCATGGAAGACGCTGAGTTAGGAAGAATATACTTACCAAAAACTATGGTGAATAACCTATCAATTGAAAACTTCAAAAACCCCTCGGATGATGACAAGAATGTAATAAATAAAGCTAGAGATCTTCTTCTTGAGGAAGCAGATCATTACTATAGTAGCGCAATAAAAGGAATTATTCATTTGCCGCCTAAAATATCCAGAGCGGTAATTGTTGCTGCCAATTTATATCAAGCCATCGGTAAAAGTATTGTTAAAGATAAAATATCTTATCAAGCATCTAGAGTTTATATAAATAAATTTAATAAAATAATCATTACATTAAAATCTCTTTTTCAATTAAAAAAATCTTTTTATATCAAAAAGCATAACCAAAAACTTCACCATTCTTTATCAAAACTCCCTGATACTCATTTAAAATGAATAAAACATATGATTTGATAGTTATTGGTGCAGGGTTATCAAGCCTGATGTTTTTAAATCAATATATAAAAAAGTTTAGCAGCCAATCAATCCTTCTTTTAGAGCAAAAAAAAATAATCAAGCAAGACCAAACTTTCTGTGTATGGGAAGGCCCGGGCTTGCAAAATATCACAAAGAATTTTAAATTAAAACCGAAGCGCATATGGAAAAAAATAGTTGTTAAAAATGCTGAAGAAGAGGTTATCAAGGATATTAGCCCTTACAAGTATGTTTGTTTTGATGGAAAAGAGGTATTAGAAAAATTACTTAAAGATTGTAAAGATAAAGTTACAGTAATTAACAATAGAAAAGTAAATAAAATAATTTATAAAAATAGCGTGCATGAAATTAAGACCATGGACAAAAATTACTATGGGAAACTTATTATTGACAGCCGAGTTAACTTCAAAGAGCATGAAATTAAATCGGTGTTTGTTAAGCAAGCCTTTATTGGCCATGAGATAGAGGTTGAGCATAATACGTGGAATAAAAATGAAGTGCATTTGATGTCGTTTAAAAAAAATAAAAATGAAATTGAATTTACTTACCTTCTACCTTTTTCAAGTAAAAGAGCACTTATTGAGACCACAGTCTTTTCATCATCTCCAAACTTAAAACATATAGGCAGGCGACATCAAGAAATACTTAAACAATATGGGCCATATACAGTTCAAAGAGAAGAAAAAGCAATTATTCCTATGGCGATTATAAGACCTGATGATTTAATAGGTGTGTTAAAGATTGGCACTAGCGCAGGAATGGTTAGAGCTTCTTCAGGATACTCTATGAGAAGAATAGCTAATTGGGTATTAAAATTAAACAATAATGAAATATCAATCAATAATTTATCTCAATATAAATACCAACCCAATCCTTTGTTAAATTGGTTAGATAAAATCTTCTTAAATGTAATTTATAATTTCCCAGAAAAAGGCCCTTATCTTTTTGTTAAGTTGTTTAGTAAAGCAGATATATCTGCTTTAATTAGATTTTTATCAGATGACGCTTCAAAATTTGATTTAATAAATATATTATTGAGTATGCCAAAAAAAATAATGCTGAAAGGTTTGTTTAAAAAATGATAACAAAGCCCAATAAACATCAAATATTCTTCATCCTTTTTTCTTTAATATTGCTTTTTGGATCTATATCATCACAAACCCTAAATTATGATTTAAGCTTATTCGAAACTCCTACAAATTTAGAAAATTTTACTACCAGTAAAGGGATTATTTTTTTATCCATTTTTTTAATTGGCACTCTTGGTATTGCTCATGGAGCAATGGATGGGAAGATAATTTGGGAGTATTCGAGAAAAAAAAGAAGTAGATTTGAGTTGTATGGCTTATATACACTATTAGTTTTTTTAGGAGCTATTTTTTGGTTAAATTCACCTATATTTGGATTAGCTTTACTCTTATTGATGTCATGCATTCATTTTGGACTATCTGACTTAAGCATTATTGGGAAGGGGGGTTTGATACCTAAGATTTGTTGGGGATTTACTATGACATTTTTGCCAGTACTTTTTAAACCCGTTCTAGTTAATGATTTATTTTATGAGCTTACATTAACTAATATCAGTGCTGAAATTTTTGTTTCAATAAGAATATTGACCGTTATTAGCATCTTTATTTTTTTTTCTTATTCAATATTTAAGCTATTTAATCTAAAGGATAAAAGTATTAATATTACTTTTAAATTAATTTTATTTGAATTTCTTCTTTTAATTTCATTAGCATATTATCTAGAACCACTCATATGGTTTGCGCTCTATTTCTGCGGACTGCATGGTTTAAGGGCTATTTTAGTATTAAATTTCAAATTATTTCCTGATATATTTTGGGTTATATTATTTACTGCGCCAATTACTACGTTTATTTATGTAACTAGCTGGACTTATACTTCTGGCGATTTATTAGTTATTTTTCCAGTACTGGGAAGTTTAACCATTGCCCATATGCTATTACCAAAACTTAAAAACTTAATTAATGCTTGATTTATTATATTGATATTAATTGATAATGAACGATAATGGAAAATAATAACTTACTTGGATGTCGTGTATGAAGCACTTAGTTTTTGTTATATTTTTTTTATTCACTCAAAATGTAAACGCAAATTGGGTAACTTTTTTTGACGGCCCAATTTTTAATGCGAAATTACTTTTAGGATCTGTTCAACAAGATAATCAGAAAACTCAAGCACTTATAGCATTAAAATTTAAAGATAAGTTATTTTCTGATGGCGTAGGTTCTCATGTAATATTTTTGGAGCATATTTGTGGTGAAATAAGCCCCACCATAATTGAGCAAAAGTTTTATGAAGGAAATGTAAATGAGAGTAAGTTGCTAACCATAGAAAGTGACTCAGTAAAATTTAAACAATTCGTCAAACAAGCTCTTCCAAATCTTATCAAACAAATTTGTATTTAAACTTTATTCAGTCCCTTCATAAATAATTTTCCATTCCTCATTCTCTTCTTTCCATATTTGTTTTTTTTTCGTTGTATTAGTAATTAGATTGCTCCTGTAAGCTTGATTAAAAAATACAATTCTTAATTGTTCTTGGTCGGATGGGTATTCGTAAATAGATATATTACTTAGAGAAATTGTAATGTTCTTAGATTTTTTAAAAACATTTTTTTTATTTTGAGTCCATTTTTTATATGTTGCCTTATTATATATTGCATCGTTGCTGTAGAAATTTAGATATTCACTGAAGTTTTTACTTACCCAACTTTTTTTCCATTTTTCTATTGAGTTTAGTATTCGCTCTTGATCTTTCTTTATCTCATTTTTCGTTCTTAAGCTTAATTTAGTAATACTTAAATTTGATAAAATTATTGGTGTACCAGTTGTATTGAGAATGTTTTTAATTTCTACAAGATCACTATTTGATAATACTATACAGCCATCGCTAGCTTCAGGAGGTCTACTATATGTAGATTTTGGCGTCCCATGAATCCATATACCCGACCCTGTAAACTTATTAATTTTGTCATATTCATTTGGGTAATTAAGAGGGTAGGCCCCATCCCCATAAAAATCAATTAATTGCCGCTGTATTTTTCTTTGAATAAAATATGTCCCAAACGGAGTTTTTTTATCACCTTCGAATCTTTTCCCATAGCCATTTTTACCGATTGAAACATAATAGTCTGAAAGGTAAAAATATTCTCCATTGTTATTTTCAAATACGAACAGTCTAGAGCTATCCATATCTACATAAATTAGATATTTATCTTTTTTAGCTGGAAGAATATTAAATTTTGGCAGCTCATTATTCTTATTTAAAATTAAGTATCCCTTTATTCTTCTCTGCGCCTCCTTCTTAAGTTCTTTAACTTTATTAGAGTTGATTTCGACCGCACTTCCACCAAAATTATCAATACTCATTGAGTAGGCTGTTAAAATATCTCCTCGAATTAAATGGGCAAGCTTGAAGTTCGGAGCTAAAACTATTAGCTCATCAATAACTTTACTTGCCTGATCAAGCTTCTCGTTCGAGATTAACTCTAAAGACCTCATCAATAAGGACTCAACTGTCTCAATATTTCTTATATCTGTTATTAATAGTTCCGGAGATTCTTGGGGGGGTGTAATTTTTTTAGGTATTATGCTTTTAATTTTTTTAATAAAAATATTTCTTTGTTCAGCAGGATTTTTATCAAAAAAATTTTCTTTATTTTTCTCAAGAGATAAAATGCTTGAACAGTAGAAAAATAGTATTAGAAAAAAGAAGCGCATATTTGATATTATACTATTAGCACTAAGTTATTTAGAAGTCTCTTCTACAATAAACCATTGACCACTTTCCGCAACAAAAGTTAAGTTCTTATTTGATGTTTGATTCAATCTTCCAGATTTATAATTTTGGGTAAAAGTAGCTATAATTTTTTCTTTTTTGAACTTAAATTTTATATTAGATATTGAAATACTAATTATTTTTTTTGGTAATATTCTGTTTGTTCTATATTTTTGCCATTGAGATTTGGTCATATTATTAGGATAAATGAAATTAGAAGAATATGAATCGAAGTAACTTTCTACATCTTTACTTTCCCAAGCAGTTTTCCAATTTTCAATTGAGTTTAGAATAACTTTCTTTAATTCCTTTTTTGAAAGCTTGGTAATTTTTACTTCCTTTTTTGTATTGATTGAATCAATGACAGTATTTTTAGTATTTGGATTGTAATTAAATAATTGAGTAATCATCGAAAGTTTTGTAATAGCTATATTGTTTGACTTGTCAATTTCCAAAGCCTTGTTGTAAGCTTCACTTGCCATCTTAGTAAAAATATCACCAAGGTTTATATGAGCCGTTAAATAACTAGGATTAGTCTTAATCGCTTGCTCTAGAATCTCTTTTGCTAGCCTGAATTGACCTTTTTCAGCATAAAGTACGGCAAGATTATTAAATGGCTCTGGGAGTTCTGGAAATCGCTCTGTTAAACCTCTGAATGTATCAATAGCTTGATTAGTTTTACCTAGGTTTGTTTCTATAATGCCTTTGTAGAATAATATTTCGGGATTGTTTAAATTTTCCTCAATAGCACCATTTATAATGTTTTCTGCAATTTTATATTTACCATTCTTTAGAAGAAGTTTAATTTCGTTTATGTCTGTTTGGGCGAATGATATCGTTGTAAATGCAAGAAAAACGATTGCAGATAATAAATTGTATATATAGTTACCCGGTTTTTTATAAAATTTTGCCATTTATTATAAATTTATTTTTAAAAAATTTCTCCTGAAATTTGATTTTATTGATAGATATTAAGTTAACACATTTTTAAATATATTAAGCCTGAATTGGTGCTTTATAATCTTTGTCTAAAGTGGTCTTTGGTTTTGATAATTCTATTGTTGAACAAAAGTCACCATTGATTGTGGCATTATCTTTAGGTAATTTACTTAATATATTAGCACCAAGCTTTACAATTAGTGAGTCATACATTTTACTAATATGAAAGTTAGCCTTTTCATAAATATTTACTTGAGATTTAGCATTTACGGTCAATGTGTCCTTTAGAATATTTTTAGGGCTATATATTTTTACTTTTAGCTCTCCGTGTAAAGTATTCATTTGGTAGTTATAAAAAAGATTTGGCATTAGGGAAAATATATATTTTGACTCAGTACCTGGCGCGCATTTTTTTGCGACTAGCTTTAAATTTTTGCTGACTGCTTCTTCAAGCATCGGTCCTGGGAGGTAGGTATGCATTTCGGCATAAACAGAAGGGCGCATACTGTCATAATAATTATATGACCTTTCAAAAATGTGGTACTGAAAGTCTTGAGCTAATGAGTTTACTGAAATTAGTAAAAGGGCAATAAATGTATAATATAACTTTTTCATTGAGTAATAATCTTATGATTTTGAAAAGAACATTAATTATAATTCTTTTTTTAACAAGTACATACACTTTTGCTGATTTTGACGCAGAAGTTATTAATATTATTGATGGAGATACTATTGATGTCCAAGACAGTAGTGGTGAAAAATTAAGAATTAGGTTGTTAGGTATTGATGCCCCAGAAAAGTTACAGCCATTCGGAAAAGAATCGATGCTTTACTTAAAAAAAATTATTAATGGAAAGTCTGTGAGTATTATTTCAAAACCAGATAAGAATAAACCTTATACACTAGGTTATTACAAAAGGGTCATCGGAAAAGTAGTTTTGAATACAAGAGATATTAACTTAGAAATGATAAAAAAAGGCATGGCCTGGCATTTTAAAAAATACAAAAAAAGCCAACCTATAGATGAGCGTCAAAGTTATAATAAGGCTGAAAGTGAGTCACGGAAAAAATATATTGGGTTATGGTCAGAGGATAGTCCATTACCACCATGGAAATGGAGGCAGCAAAATAGAAAAAGATAGCTTGAACAATTTTATTAATTATATGTCGGATAAATTATGAGAATTTTATTAATCAGTTTGTTATTTACACCTTTAATTTCTTTAGGAGCTTGTATGGATTTTTATAACCAAGAATTAAAAACACTTCAAGGTGAAAAGTTTGATCTTTGCGAGCATCAAGATAAGCCAATTCTTTTCGTTAATACTGCTAGCAAGTGTGGCTTTACTTCTCAATTTGAGGGTCTCGAAAATCTTTACCGAGAAAATAAAGAGAATATTATGGTTGTGGGGTTCCCCTCTAATGATTTCAATCAAGAACTATCCACTGATAAGGAGATTCAAGATTTTTGTAAGATGACTTATGCAGTTGAATTTCCAATGATGAGTAAGTCTAGCGTAGTAGGGCCAAAAGCAAATAGTGTATATAAGAATCTAGCATCCATTACTGGCGAGGCACCATTATGGAATTTTTATAAATTTCTAGTCATGCCAAATGCAGAATCAGTACATGTTTTTGGAAGCATGACCGGCCCTGATTCAAAAAAAATTACAAAATTACTAGAGCCATATATTAAATAATTAAATTTTATTTTTATTTATGTTCTGGATAATTATGGCAGAGAGTTCTTCGACTGATCTTGAAGTTGATTCAGCCATAGGAATACTTAATCTTTTCATCAAATCTTCTGCTAAACCAACTTCTTCTCGACAATTTGCTAATGATGCATAATTACTGTCAGGTCTTCTTTCACTCCTTAATGAGTGAAGCCTTTCTGGTTTAATGGTTAGCCCAAAAATTTTATCGAGATATCCTTCTAGGATAGGAGGGAGAGTGCCCCTGCTAAAATCTTCAGGAATTAAGGGATAGTTAGCTGCTTTAATACCAAATTGCATCGCTAAATATACGCTAGTTGGAGTTTTTCCTGAGCGTGAAACACCTACGAGTATGACCTGTGCTTGATTTAGTCCTGAGTGAGTTATGCCATCATCATGTCCGAGAGCAAAATTAATTGCCTCCATTCTAGGCCCATAATTATTTCCAGTCATACTATGTGATACTCCTGGACGAGTTAACGGATCTTCTTTAATTTCTTCTCCAAGAGGGTTGATGAATGCCTCAAATAGATCGACATAATATGCATCTACAGCTTTTAATTCTTTCCTTAATTTATTATTACCGATTGACATGATTACTATCGGCCTGACACCGCCAAGCATTTTGGCATTAGCAATTCTTTTTTGAGCATCTTCTACCTTAGATTCTGAATCGATAAAAGGAAGCCGAATTTGCTCGAATTCTGTATCAGGAAAATGGGCTAATAAACCACCAAGGGAGCCGGCAGTAATTCCCGTGCCATCTGAAATAAAAAAAGCCGTTCTTTTATTTTTGCTCATTTATTTTTTACTAAGTTGTTTCCATGTACTTATAACTGTATCAGGGTTTAATGATAAAGAGCTAATACCTTGTTTAACAAGCCAATTTGCAAAATCAGGATGGTCCGAAGGCCCCTGACCACATATGCCTATATACTTCTTATTCTTTTTTGCCGAAATTATTGCTAGCTCAATTAATTTCAAGACAGCCGGGTCTCTTTCATCAAAGCCATCAGCTAAAATACCTGAGTCCCTATCTATACCTAACGATAACTGAGTAAGGTCATTTGAGCCAATAGAAAATCCATCAAAATATTCCATAAATTCGTCAGCTAGAAGCGCATTAGATGGTACTTCACACATCATAATTATCCTTAATCCATTTTCACCTCTTTTTAATCCAAAATCAGACATGATCTGTACTACCGATTTTGCTTCAGAAAGAGTTCTAACAAAAGGAACCATTAATTCAATATTAGTTAAACCCATCTCTTCTCGTACTTTTTTCATTGCGATACATTCAAGCTCGAAACAGTCTTTAAATTCTTCTGATATGTATCTAGCAGCGCCCCGAAAGCCTATCATTGGATTTTCTTCCTCAGGCTCATAAATATCCCCAGCTACTAATTTTTTGTACTCATTAGATTTAAAGTCAGAAGTTCTTACGATTACCGGATTCGGGTAAAAAGCAGCTGCAATAGTCGCAACTCCCTCTGCTATCTTATCAATATAAAACTGTTTTGGACTCTTGTATCCTTTAGCTCGATGATCTATAAGTTTTTGAATATCAGTGGGCATCGCTTTGTAATTGATAATCGCTTTTGGGTGAATACCAATCATATTATTAATAACAAATTCTAAGCGAGCTAACCCAACACCATGGTTTGGAATCTGGGCAAAAGTAAATGCCATATCTGGACTTCCAATATTCATCATAATTTTTACTGGAGGTTCGGAAAGTTTCCCATCATCCTTAGTTTCAACTTCGTACTTAAGTTCACCTTGATAAACAATACCAGTTTCACCCTCTGAGCAGCAGACAGTAACTAAATCACCATCTTTTAAAAGTTCTGTTGCATTAACACTCCCAACAATTGCTGGTATGCCCAGTTCCCGAGCAATAATTGCGGCATGACAAGTTCTTCCCCCTCTATTTGTAACCAAAGCAGATGCTCTTTTCATAACAGGCTCCCAATTTGGGTCTGTCATATCGGCAACTAATATATCTCCAGGCTCGACTAAGTGCATATCTGCTGGGTCATTAACTATTTTAACGGGGCCTATCCCAATTTTTTGAGTAACTGCTCGTCCGGCAACGATTGCCTTGCTAGTCTCTTTGAGTTTGAATGTCTCAATAATATTTTTTGATTGAGATTTAACGGTTTCTGGCCTAGCTTGGAGGATATATATTTTTCCATCAATTCCATTCTTACCCCATTCTATGTCCATTGGACATTTGTAATGGGATTCAATTGTGACAGCATATTTAGCTAGTTCGATTATATCTTCATCTGAAATACAGAATTTATTTGAATCTTTTTCATCAACATCTGTAGTTATTGTGCTTAAACCAGCTTGGGTATCTTTACTAAAAACCATCTTGATTTTTTTGGAGCCAATTGATCTTCTCACGATGGGTTCTTTACCTTTTGACAGTAATGGCTTATGAACATAGAACTCATCAGGATTGACTGCACCTTGAACAACAGTTTCACCTAAGCCATAAGAAGCAGTAATGAATACAACCTCTTTAAACCCTGATTCGGTATCAATAGTAAACATAACTCCTGAAGAGCCAATATCACTTCTAACCATTTGTTGAACGCCTGCAGAGATTGCTACTTCTGAGTGCACAAATCCTTTATGAACCCTATAAGAGATTGCACGATCA
>Ga0209709_10003357_pt1 | contig 13321 bp, 18 predicted proteins | sample ArcticOcean_MG_C_2_FD_187435 | JGI IMG/M metagenome (GOLD analysis project Ga0209709, IMG submission 187435) | Marine microbial communities from western Arctic Ocean - ArcticOcean_MG_CB4_136 (SPAdes) (version 2) | ecosystem: Environmental > Aquatic > Marine > Oceanic | place: Arctic Ocean... | reverse complement strand
GGATGATAGCGCATCACAGACTGACGATAAGCCTGCTTCAGCTGCTTTGGGGATACTCCGGGTTTTACACCCAGTTCAAAATACAGATTAGTTACCTGCTGTTCCATGACCTTTGGTCCAAAAAGTTTGCTAAAAAATAGTTCTACTTAATCTACTTTCTGCAAAACACAGTCCAACTTGATTTCAGCAAATTACGAAAGAGTCAGGAAGCAGTCAGTTTCACCTCCGGGAAGCACTCTAAAAACTGACGTGTTACTTCTTCGTGGTCAACCGCAATAGATTGCGGTTCATTCCCATTTGAAACTCTGAGGAGATTATCGAGTGCATTCCGGACAGCCTGGATAAGGCTTTCTTTATCAGGCGCACTGTGAGGAGTCAAAACCACATTTTCCAATTTTCGCAGCGGCGAGTTTTCCGGCAGTGGTTCCACTTCAAAAACATCCAGTCCGGCAGCAGAAATCTGGCCGGAAGTCAAAGCCTCATAAATAGCATTTTCATCCTGAATATAACCACGCGAGGAATTGATCAAAAGTGCATCTGGACGCATTTTACGGAGTGAATTTCTGTTTATTAAATGGTGGGTAAAGCTGGTTTTTGGAAGGTGGTAACTGATGATATCAGAACTTGAAAGTAATTTATCCGGAAAGAGATATTTCAGGCCCCACTTTTTTTCTGCTTCCGACTGGCGAACGACATCAAAATATTGAACCTTGACACCCAAAGCCACAGCCCGCTGAGCAAGGGCTTTTCCTATGCGCCCCAATCCAAAAATTCCGAGGGTTTTTCCTGCAAGTTCTTTGTTTGTGTGTTTTAAATTTTTCCATGGACCAGAAGTTACAGAACGGTGGTGAAACAGCAACTGCCGATAGAGTACGAAAATTTGCATCAAAACATGCTCTGCAACTGAGACCGCATTGGCGCCATTGTTGCTGGCAACTAAAACGTTATGATGTTTTGCTTTTGCCAGATCTATCCGGTCGTAGCCGGCACTCATGGTTTGAATTATCCGCAGCCTCCCGGCGGTTTTATACTGCGAATCGCTGGGATTTACCTGTCCAATAATTGCATCTGCTTTTTCAAGCAGGACATTCAGTTTTTCATCCGGATGAGAAAAATCTGCCAGCGTCAGTGCAAAAGAATCCGGAGCTTCCGCTTTGAGTCTTTCAAACAAAAGTTCATATTCTTTGTTGACAATAATATTAAACATAACAAATAGTTAAAAAGTGTAGCCCAGGCCAAGGCCGTATTCTGTTGAATGCAGAGCTACATCCTGACGCTTGCCGTTGCGTAAAACTGTCAGGTCATCAAAACTTAAATTTTTGCGCTGATAAAATAACAGTACTTCCATGTTGCCGTAAGCAATGCCTGGTCCAAAGAAATAACCCATTCCACTGATGGAAGATGCTTCTGAGGAATCCTGGATTCCTTTCACTTCAGCTTGACCGCTGACAGGAATCCGGACAGAAGCCTCAAAAAGCAGCGATATATTTCTCGTCAGCTCAAACCCTGTATAACCTGCTCCAAGTTCCAGTAAATGGGCACGGAAAACTCCTTTGTAGCCTTCCGAAGAATCGGCAGGATCTTCGATCCGGGCATTAAAATATGAATATCCTAAACCCAACTGGGTGTTCCGGGAAATCGGCATCAAAAAAGCAAGAACGAATTCTGATGTCTTGAGCTTTGAGTCCTCAAACCCATCTGTCACGTTTTTTGTACTGACAGGAAAAAGAAAGCGGATTTTTGCCCTTACTGCCCAGGCTTGTGTTGCAAAACAGAGCAGACAAATTACGAGAACACTTTTTTTTAGCTTTGCGTTCATAAAACTTCTTGGGTTCAGCTTGTTTAGTATTTTATTAAAGTACTCGTGAGTCTTGAATTATCGTATGAAACTTATTTTATTGACTGAGGCATGTCATCTCGAACGAAGAGAAGCCTTATAAGATATTTATTTATTTTAAATTTTCTAGAATACGTTTGGAGTGACTCGATAAAGTTCGTAACAATCGAGTAAAGTAATTCTCACCAAGATTGTTTCCACAAAGACTGTCTGGTCTTGTGATTTTTTTCAGGTTGCTTAAAATGAATCTGCCTTAAACCGTGTCATTTCGAATGAGGCAAGAAATCTTTTAAAAGTAACTTCACTAATATAATTATTATTTCTCTATTCGCTCGAAATCACAGTGCAGATTTCAGACTTTTTGCAATACCATCAACAATTATCCACATCTTAAAACATCTGCATGAATCAAAATACAGAAACTGACCATCGTCCGTGGGGTTTTTACACGGTTCTGGCAGACGAGCCAGATTATAAAGTAAAGCGAATCGTGGTTTACCCCGGTCAGAGACTCAGTCTGCAAAAACATCAAAAAAGAGCAGAACACTGGTATGTGGTGTCCGGAGAAGGCATCGTAACACTTGAAGGACAACGACTCAACAAAAAAAGTGGCGAGTCGGTGAATATTCCCTGCGGCTCAGCTCACCGTATTGAAAATACCGGTACTGTTGATTTAAGCTTTATTGAAATACAAACCGGAGATTATTTCGGTGAAGACGATATTGAACGCCTGGAAGATGATTACGGAAGAAGTTGATTTTTCAACAGTTTAAATCCATTGACCCACAAGCGTTTTTTCCTCTGTGATAATTCTTGCTTCACATTGCAGACAAAACTAAACCACCCGTTTTATCGTTAATCCAGACAGGCAATGTGCGGAACTTCCCGATATTTTTCAGCAAAATCTAATCCGTAACCAACCACAAAACGATCTTCAATATCAAAGCCAATATATTTAACTGTTACCTCAGCTTTATTCTGAATTTTTTTATTCAGCAATGAACATGCTTCTATCGATTTCGGTTTTTGACGCAGCAGATCTTCCATAACATATTTCAGGGTCAATCCGGTATCAAATATATCCTCAACCACCAAAACATCCTTTCCTCTTAAATCCAGGTTGTGCATCAGTGTCACTTCTCCGGAACTTACTTTCTGATCTTTGTAACTGGAAGCCTGCAAAAAACAGATCTGACAGGGTATGCTAATTTGTCGCACCAGGTCTGCCAGAAAAATGAAGGCACCATTTAGCACTCCCACCAGATGCAGTTCCTGTCCCTTATAATCCGCAGAAATTTCCTTTCCCAGTTGTACCACTCGCTGATTGATTTCGCTGCTTGAAATCAAAATCTCTTTTTTGGAAATATCTATTTCTGTCTCAGGCGAAGAATCCGTACTCATCCTTTTTCTATTTTTTCTGCATTTTTATGTAATCTGACAAAATATCCAGACTTTCTTTCATGTACTCATCCTGCTGAATTTCCTTTTTTTCTTCCTCAATTTCTGTATCATCAGAATCGTCTTCGTCAGCTTTCTCTGACACACTTCCCAGTTCCTGGTCTCGCTGTGTTTTACGACGCAAATCGTCCTCCTGCATTTTCAGGATAGAGGTGTATTTCAGTGGTTTTATTGTTGTCAAATATTCTTGTACATCCTCTTTAACTTTTTGGAAAAATTCAGAATTGGCAATTCTATTTTCTGAAAGTTGTTTCAGTTTCGGAAGAAGCTTTTTCAAATTACCGTTCACCTGATAGGAAACCTGATCAATTGAGCGCCAGGGCAGAGCATTGTCCAAGGTAGATTCACCAATATCCCGGGCATTGTAGAGGGAGGGTAAAACGAGACTTGTTTCAACACCGCGGTTCTGTGTGGACCATCCGGAAACGCGGTAAAATTGAGCGATGGTAACTTTCAATGCACCATAACCTTCCGGAAGCTGAAAGATATTCTGTACGGTTCCTTTTCCAAAAGTTGTGGTGTCACCTGCTAAAATTGCGCGTTGGTAATCGTGCATGGCGCCTGCAAGAATTTCGGATGCAGAAGCACTGTAGCGATTGAGCATTATCAGCAGAGGTCCTTCATAAACTGCCTGCTCACGACTGCGGTGAACTGTAACCCGTCTTCCTCCGGACTGCCGAACTATCACTACCGGATTGTGACCGATAAAGAGTCCAGCCATATTGATTGCTTCATCAAGGCCTCCTCCTCCGTTGCTACGTAAATCGAGGATGACTCCATCAACATTTTCCCGGACAAATTCTTTAAGATGCTTTTTTACATCCCTAGATGAGCTTTTGTAATTTTTTGGATTTTTGCGGCGGTCATTAAAATCAACATAAAATGACGGTAGTTTTATCACACCAATCCGGTTTGTTTCTTGTTCAGTTTTGTTTTCCTCCGGAGAAGGATGCTCAAAAATCTGCATTCTTGCTTCTCCGTCTTTAAGAATTATTTTATCCCTGACAATAACTAATTTAAGCGTGTCAAAACCTTTTTTAGTTTTCCGCAGAATTTGCAGTCCAACCTTGGTTCCACGTTTTCCGCGAATCAGTTGCACCACGTTGTTGAGGCGCATATCAATGACGCTTTCAAAAGCTTCTTCTCCCTGAGCAACCGCAATAATTCTATCATCTGCTTTCAGTTTTCCGTGCCTTGCGGCCGCACCACCGGGAACAATCGAATTTACAACCGTGTAGCCGTCCTCCCAACGCAAAACCGCACCGATGCCTTCAAGAGAGAGTTTAATCGCAATGTCAAAATTCTTCAGGTCCTGTGCCGCCAGATAGGAAGAGTGAGGATCATAAGCTGCCGCCATTGAATTGAGGAATATCGAAACAACATCATCATTTTCATACTGAGAAAAATCTTTCCACATTCCACGTACACGCTTCATCAAACGCTCTTTTCCATCTTTGATACTGGTATCAGCAAGCTTCAGGGTCAACAAATCAAACTTGATTTTGGTACGCCAAATTTCCCTGGCCTCTTCTGTTGTTTCTGGATAAGGCAGATCTTCGCGCTCCAATGTCCAGTTTGCATCACGACTGAAATCAAAATCCTCAGCAAGAAATTCTTCCATCATCGCCAAGCGCTCTGACAAGCGCACTTTGAAGCGTTCAAAAATTTCCAAAGCCAATTTTACTTTTCCGCGCAGCAGCATATCGTCAATACGTGTTTCGTATTTTTGGAATTCATTCACGTCTGCTGCAAGAAAATAATAATGTGCAGGATCCAGCCGGTTCAGGTAAAGCTTAAAGATCTTTGCAGACATCTCATCGTCCAGTGGTTTTTGAGCATAATGCATGGAGACAAACTGCTCAACTATACCCTTGACGACAGGGTCGGTGAGCTTCTGCTTTTCATCTTGTGCTGCTAAAAAGGACGGAAAAAGGAATAAAAGGAGTGTCAGGCGGAGCAAAAGGTATTTGGAGACCTTCATGTATTTTTTTTTGTGTAAATTTATAGTTTAAAACGAACTACATTTATGTCATGAATTACAAGAAATATCAATCAATTTGCCGAACTTCTGCCAGATTAGAACTTAGTATGAAGAATTATTTAAACAAAATAGGAAGTAAAAATCAGGTGGAGAGCAGTGGGAATTCACTCTTTAAAGTGAATGTACTTATGCGGATTATTAATTAAGTTCTGCAGTTACATTACTGAATTTAGTGGAAGGGAGATGATTATTCTTCCAATGAAACGAGGTTGCAATTCCTCTTATTTTCTATCTCCCTTCCATATTTGTCAGTTGAGTACATGTCCTGCAGAGGAGTCAATTTCAGTGCCTGCAACCCATTGTCCTTGAAATTCGAATTTATTTTCGGACATCTGTTCAAAGAACCACTTAGGATGCTCACCTTCGAGATGCACTTTGTGTGCTGCCTGATCTGTAAATACCTGCGTGTAGAGAAAAACATTTTTCTGTTCAACACTCCGGCAAACAAAAAACTGTTCCATTCCAATCTGGTTTTCCAGACATTTGAAACGGTAATCATTCATTAAAATCTCAATTTGATCAAGATCTCCCTCAACCACTGCCGTCACATGCACCAAATAACTCATTCGTATTAATCTAACAAAATTTATATTTCAGGCTTATTTTTCTATCCAAACTAAAATTCTAATTATACACATACAACATTTATACTCTTCCTTCCAAAACTTTCCAAGTAAAATTTCACATTCTTGTAAATTCTACCAGATGATGTTATATTTAGAATTATTCCTAATAAAACCTCCAATAAGGAACTCTATGAGAAATATACTGATTATCATCTCACTCCTTCTTTTTACTCCCCCACTGTTTGGTGATTCTCATACTGGAAAAATCCTTTACGGGTGGGATACTTCTTCTGGTGTTCAATTGAGAGAATTTGGCGATAAAGACATCCACCCCCAATATAAAGGAGACGTTGAGAACAGGAAACCAAATGGCCTTGGTATAATGATTTTTCCTGATGGAAGAAAATATGTGGGCGAATGGATAAATGGAGAAAAGAATGGTCATGGAACATTTACTTTTCCAAGTGGATTTAAATATGTGGGGGAATACAAGGTTGGGAAAATGTGGAACGTAAAAAAATATAACAAAAACGGAAAGTACGTGGGGGAATACAAGAATGGTGAAGTTTGGAATGGAATAGTATACGACAAAAACGGAAACATCAAAGGAGCATGGGTGAATGGAGTAAAACAGTAATAAATCTCCTATTTCCAATCCCATCTTCGCCTGTGAGACACCCCAACTAAATTCTTTGCAGTCAGAAAAGCTTCAAATAGGACCTCTCGATCTTGCAGAACACTCCTTAAGAAACTGCCTTATTTGGGGCCACAAAATTATCAAACCGCGGCCGCAATTGCTTTTCCAAGATCTTCAGTTTTACCTTTCCCGCCCATATCAGGTGTCAGTTCCATACCACTACGTAGAACAGTTTCAATAGCGTTCATAATAATGTCATGTGCGTCGGTGTGGCCAAGATGCTGGAACATCATTGCGCCTGCCCAAATTGCACCGATCGGGTTCGAGATTTTCTGTCCGTAAATATCCGGCGCAGAACCATGCACCGGTTCAAACATCGACGGGAATTCATGTGTCGGATTAATATTCGCCGAGGGAGCAATCGCAATGGTTCCAGTACACGCCGGACCTAAATCTGACAGTATATCGCCAAACAGATTACTGGCAACAACTACATCATAATGCTCCGGCATGCGTACTAAATTAGCAGTAAATATATCGATATGGTACTGGTCGACGGTTACGTCCGGATAGCTTTTGGCCATCTCTTTCACACGCTTATCCCAGTACGGCATTGAATGGATAATACCATTTGATTTCGTTGCTGATGATAAGTGCCTGGCAGCACGTGATTGTGCTAAATCAAAGGCGTATTTAAGGATCCTATCGGTACCACGGCGTGTAAAAATACTTTGCTGAGTGACGATCTCATGTTCGGTACCTTCATATTGAATTCCGCCAATCGCCGAATATTCACCTTCAACGTTTTCACGTACAACGTAAAAATCGATGTCACCGAGCTTCTTGTTTGCTAAGGGACAAGGAACGCCTTCAAACAAACGTACAGGTCTTAAGTTAACGTACTGATCAAATTCACGACGGATTGGAATCAACAAACCCCATAAAGATACGTGGTCCGGGATCGATGGGAAGCCAACAGCACCCAGATACACCGCATCGAAAGGGCGTAACTGATCGATGCCATCTTCAGGCATCATTTGTCCGGTCTCAAGATAGGTTTCGCAAGACCAGTCAAATTCTGTCCATTCTAAGTTTAGACCGTGCTTTGAAGCCGCAGCCTCAAGTACGCGTACACCTTCCGGCATAACTTCCTTACCAATACCATCACCTGGAATTAAGGCTATTTTTACTATTTTTGTCATAATAAATTACTTTAGTTTTATATGTATAGTGTAAGGTAGTGCCGGATACGAGAGGGAATTCTTTGACTAATGGTGATTCCTTACAATACTATAAAGGGGAAGAATTACCATCATTTTCGGACTAGACTTAAACACCTCCTTACGTTAGTTGTTTGAAGTATGGGACAACTTAATTTAATGTACCGTTAACTCATTTATATTACTACCCTCTAAACTTCCAAGTAAATTCCCCCATTCTTGCATTTCGATTGGAAGTCTTTCACAGGAATTCCTAAATCAACCAATAAAATTTTAGTTTTGTTTCAAGTATAAGATGAAAAATATTCTTTGCATTTTACTCTTTTCGTGTTTTAGTCTCACCATCATCTCCTGCGGTTCTGGAAATAGCTTGTCAAGTAGTACTTACAACACTAGCACCCATGTAGATCAAACAACCCAAAAGCAAGCAGTAATTGATTGTTACTTAGTCAATAATTCAATAAATGATAATTCGACAATTGATAATTCAACTGTTTCTGATTCTTCTGTTTCTGATTCAATAATCACAAATTGCTCAATTATCGATAATTCAACTGTTTCTGATTCTTTTGTTTCTGATTCTTCTGTTTCAATAATTTCTACAATTGACAGTTCGACAATTTCAGATAATTCTTCTGTTTCTGATTCTTCTGTTTCAAATTCAATAATTTATAATTCAATAATCTCTAACTCAATAATCTCTAACTCAATAATTAAAAATGAAACATTAATAAATGTCACAATTTCTAATTCGTCAATAAATGATTCCAGATAAATTCATTAATAAAAAATCAATCTATTGGATGCTATTGACGATTGAGAGGAATAAAATATTTTATTTTAAAATCAATACAGGATTCAATATGTTTTATAGATATTTAATTTCGTTTATAGTGGTATTATTAATTTTGTTTTTTGTTAAAGAATATTTTTTATAGTTTAATAATGATTAGAAAATTTGATTTGTAAAAGTGAGTAAGATATAAGGTAAAGGAAGGATGAGGAATAGAAGAATAGATATAATAATCAATTTCCGTTTATCCATTTTTAATTCTTTCTTCCTATTCATAATAAAGTTAAGAACTCTGTTAAATAATATTTTCCTTCAAGAATTAACATGATTATTAGAAAAAATCTCCAACTCATATTAATTATCAAACTCTACTGAAACCTTACCATCAATAACATTCGTTGAAATGAAACTTAGTTGAGAAATTGATTGTTTGTTTTGGAATATCCAACGACCTTCAAGTAATCCAGATTTAGTCTCAAATACCTCCTTCAAGAGTCATTGTTCATCCTCAAACACTTCTTCCTTTGGAGGGCTCTCAAAAGTCCTTCTGCCATTTATTTCACCTTCAAAGGTTTCTGAGTATAAACTTCTTCTTAACTTGTCCGTATTCAGGTCTGATGGTTCTCAGTGACCTTCTATGAGGTGATGTGAAGTAGAGTTCTTTCATTTAACTTTGGATTCTTTGTTTCCAATAAATTTTCAAATCATCCCATTTAACACCATCAAAAGAAATATTGTTAATAACTTCTTTCCAAAGAACCTCATTAGAAAATTTATCTCCATATCAAAATTTCCCGATATATCAAACCCGTGACCAAACAAAAATACTCCGCTGAAGCGCTCAAGCATTCTCTTGAACATTTTTGATTTTCCTATTATCTAAAAATGTTGATTGCCACTGCACACTACTCTCAATAAATTAACCGGTAATCGCTCATAAATTCCTAACAAGCCATCCGCCTTTACTCATGTTTTATCAGACTGCGTGTGCCGCACTGGCGTAACGAAAGAAACGGAGAAACAAAGAATCAGCGAAAAAGTACAAAGTATCCCGGCCAGCAGGAATGCATGACTGAACTGAATTCCTGCGGCCCATCCTGCAAGCAGAGCTCCAAAGGCGCCGATCCCATCCATCAGGGTGAAGGCAAATCCGAGGGTGGTACCCTCGCGGCTTCCAGTGAATTCCACTGCAGCGGCCAGTACCGATGAGCGGATCCCCTCGAGCAGTCCGACTCCGACAAGCAGAAATATGATGATCATCGACAGCAGCCCGAAGTTTTCCAAAACCGGTATCATGAAAGCGCATACAGCCGCAGTGGCAATGCCGAAAACGATTACCCTGCGTCTGCCTGCACGATCCGAGAACCTTCCCATCAGAGGTTGCATAAAAGCCCCAAAAAGAACCATCATTCCAAAAGCCAAACCTGTCATAGCGGAACTTAATCCGTGAAATTCCCTGAGGTAGAGTGGAATCATGCTCATCAGGGCCACCAGAGACATGTGGTAACTGCTGATCAGGCAAATGATCAAGAGTCCCCTTTTTTTAGTCCAGCTTTTCCAGAGATGCTGAAGATCTTCCTTCGAAAAAGCCTTGCGGTGCGGCTGTTCAGGTACCCATTTCCGTATCCAAAGAAAGAGGACACCGACCAGCAGGGTTGGCAGGATGAGCCAGTGCAGGGTCTCACGCCAGTCCATTGAAACCAGCAAAAACCCGACTATCACCGGGCCGATCACTGCAGAAAGAGTTCCACCGATGGCATGGAGCCCCAAAGCTTGTCCCCGGTTTTGCGGATCAGACTGAACCAGTATAGACGTCGCCAAAGGATGCCAGGCTGCGTCCCCGCAGCCCGCCAAGGCAAACAGAAATGCCAGGGACCAGAATCCCGGGGCCCAGGAAGCGAGCAGGTAACCGAGTCCGACCCACCAGAAGGTAAGCATCAGGAGGTTTCCCCGATTCCCGAAAGAATCTGCCAGTAAACCGGACGGGAGATAACCCAAGGCACCGCCGAAACTGTGAAGGGTCAGCAACAACCCAACCTCCATCGGGTTAAGTCCCATTTCCAATGCGATTGCTGGAGCCAGAACAACCACCGAACAAGGAACGATGTCGTTGGCAAAATGTCCCAGGGAAAACGGGAAATAAAGTGATCTGCGTGAAGCCTTAATCAGACTTGGAAATATATTCTGCATATCAGGCATTTTTGAATTTTGACTGGCATAAGGAATAAATGCGGATAACTACTTTACGTAAATAGGAGATGGGCCTAGTGTGACCCCGGGTGCTCCATTCGAAAGCAAATTATTAATAAATTATTATGTTACGGATATAGATTTATTGGATAAACCTTTCCCAGTAACAAAAAAGACAATCTAATTATATTTAATAATATCAATTAGTTATTGCATTATTAAAAGGGATGGTGGAGACGAGGGGGGATTCTCCCTTTACTATTCGGTCTTCCCCCTTACTTTCCTCTCAATCCGTTGGTATTACAAGTGATGAGACACCAAATAACAGATTGATATGAAGTTAGGTTGTGGTTTGAGTATCACCAAACCATCACCAAAAACAATAGAATAACACTCACCAAATAAACTCCCAAGTCAAAAACCCCCACACACATTGTATTTCAAACAGATTGATGTTATATTTCGGGTTCTCCTAAACTACCAATAGGAAACCAAGTGAAACATCTACTCATCATCCTCTCCATCCTTCTTCTGTCTTCTCCTGTGATTGGTTATTCATCTTAAATCATTAGGATCTTCTTCAATAAGATCGGTGAACCCACCAATATTTTCCCCATCACAAAATATTTGAGGAGATGTTCTTAAATAAGGATATTTTTTCATGAATTTTTCACGTTCATTTCCTTCGTCCAAATTAATTTCAGTAAAATCTAATTCATTATTCTGCAACCATTGTTTGGCAGCACCGCAGTATCCACAATAATTTGATGTATAGACTATTATTTCTTTCATCTTTACCAACTCAACTTATTAACTAACAAAATATGTTAAAATATATCAAAATATAACTGGTTAGGATAGAATTTTTCACAGAGTCAGACAACCTCCAAGTAACCCCCCACTTAATTCTTCACAAGTCAGAAAGTCTCCAAGTAAAATACCCGATTCTTGTAAAACAAACCGATTGATGTTATAAATTGGGTTCTCCTGAATTAATGGCAGACAAAGAATCTAAAGTTAAATGGAAGAACTATATTTTGTTAGACGAAAAAGGGGTAATTACAAAACATTGAGATTAGAATTTGGAGAAGTTAAGAACAAGTTCCTCTTGAGATTTATAGAGGGTGAAATCAATCCAGAACTGAAATCAGAGTCTTATCCAGTAGAAACATTTTATTATGATGAACAAGAGATGTTAAAGAAGGTATTGAAATTGAGGGAACAATTGTCTGAGGAAAGGTGGATGTTAAAAACTAGAGGTCAGAACAGAAATATGTCAATTGAACAATAAGGAAATAATATAAAAGATTGATAATCAAATAACCAAAATTTCCCAAATCTATATCCGTATATGTCAAACAAAGTTATTACCTGTTTTTTTTGTTTTGAACAGTTTGAGGTTTCATTAGAGATAGGTTCATCTTTTACAGGAAATAATATTGAAATTTATGATTGTGAGGTCTGTTGTAATCCAAACAAACTAGATTATGTAGTTTATGATGGTAAAATAAAAATGAACAATGTGAGTGATGGAAATGAATAAATTAAAAATTAAACCACAATCTGCGTGCAAACGATTTAAGGGAAAAAAATTAGGAAAAAATGAATACTGGAGTCCTAATTTGTTTATGAGTAAGAAAATAGAAACAATGGATATGGAAACAGGGTTTATTGAAGAAAAATTCCAAGATGATATTAAACCTGAATCAGATTCTTACCTCCGTCATGATGAGGATTTGGAGGATTTGAAAAAATTACTTGAAGAAAAGAATAAAAAGTAAAAATCAAAAGGTGATTGTTATGACCAAGACTACAGTTAAATTATACTACAGAGGTGATGATAAGGAACTTAGAGAAAGGTCTGATTGGAATGAACTTTCAGAGAATGAGAAAGAGGAACTAATTTCTAAAGTAAAGATGTTTGGTACATTAGGATGGTTTGATACAGAATCCTTATATCCACCAGACAGATATTGGGATGGTGAAATAGAAAATGGTGTTCCACACGGACAGGGAACATTTTATATCCCCAATGGAGTCCATAGTAAAACTCACCCTTATAATAATTCTAAATTTGTCGGAACATATAAGAATGGTGATAGGGATGAAGGAACTTTTACTTGGAAAAATGGGAATACATTTACTGGAAGTTATAAAGATAATAAAAAATGGAATGGAGAAAAGTATTATAAAGAAGATAATGAAACCATAAGATTTGAAAATGGTGAAGATATGAGGACAAAAGAGAATATAGAAGAATATATAAAATATTTCCAAGAGAAAAAGAAGTAACAAAAATAAGGATTAGAAAGTTTCCCCTTCTCTCACAAAGAATCAAAAGAAGAGAATGTTACGAACTCTGAATGGAGAAGACATTTTAGAAATCTTCCAGAAAGTAAAGAAATAAAATGAAAAAAGAAGAGTTAGATGAATGGGGATACCCAATACATCCGAAATCAGATTATTCAAAACCACCAGAAGGGAATTTTGTGTCATGGGTTGGAGTAATTTTAGTTTTCACTGAGATTAGTTGGGGAATTCTAAAAATTGTAGGAATAATATGACTCCAAAGAATCAAA
>Ga0209709_10003355_pt1 | contig 13331 bp, 6 predicted proteins | sample ArcticOcean_MG_C_2_FD_187435 | JGI IMG/M metagenome (GOLD analysis project Ga0209709, IMG submission 187435) | Marine microbial communities from western Arctic Ocean - ArcticOcean_MG_CB4_136 (SPAdes) (version 2) | ecosystem: Environmental > Aquatic > Marine > Oceanic | place: Arctic Ocean... | reverse complement strand
AAAAATCTCTACCTTTTTGATCTGATTCAATAGCAGCAATCAAAAGCGGCATATTTTTACCATCACCATCCTCTAAAAATTGTAACTTTCTAGCATCTACAAGTTTTTTCTCTGCTTTATCATTTAAGTTACTTTCAGCATTTAAATCACCTGCTATTTGTAAAGTTTCACTATCAATACTTTTTTCCTGCTTTTGTCTTTCGCTTTTTTCTGCTAGCTTTTTGTTTGCTACCATTTTAGCAAACCTAGTGTTAGCAAATATAGATTCACCAAAGCCTTCAGGTCCTACTTTGTTTCCATCAGCTCTAGTTGCTTCAGGGTTAAAGTTAAATATACGCTCGTACATTTCATCAATCATCTTATCTCCTTGCTCTCTACTTGTCTCTCTAGATTTTATATAATTATTTATAACACCACCTGGTTTTAATGCATCAGCAATAGCTTTAGCATCTTTTTCGTTTCGCATAAATTGATCAAACTGTTCTTTAGTTTGTATCTCTGCAGGTATTAAATTGTTAATAGCTTCTAGTGGTGTAAGTGTTTTAGAGGTTTTTTTATCTGTACTTTTCAAGCCATCTCCTTCGTCCATAAGCTTTTGAGCTCTATCAGATATTATTCCGCTTTCGGTGTCTTTATTATAAGTCTTAATAAAGTCATACAAATCTTGACCATCTTTAAAACCTATGTCACTTGGCTTAACGTCTTGACCTGTTGGGTTTTTGTTAGCGGCAATAGAAAGTATTTTTGAAAAGAAATCACTTAATTTTTTTATTAACGTAGGTTTTTCAACAATTGATTCCTGTGTTATTTTGCCTTCGGCTACTAAAGAAGAAAATATAGCTAAGTATTCGTCTGGATTTCTTTCTAAATATTCCGGCGGGTATAGTCTCTTACCAGTTTCCGGGTCAATTTGCTCCATCCTGGAAATTAACAAACTATAGGCATCTGGGTCTTCTTTTTTTAATATTTCTAAAAACTCTTCTTTTAGTTTTTCACCATTTTCTATATCTGAAAATTCAGACTTAAGTATTTTATGTAACAATTCATGTCTACCAACGCCAACCGCGCCAGCTTCTCTCATGTGTTGTTTATTAATAAATATTTCTCCTGTCTTAGCGTCTACATAGGCATCTACGTTAGGATCTGTTTCCCCTGTAGCTTCCATAAATTCAGCGCTAGTTTCAAATGACTTTACCTTACCTTTGCCGTATTTTTTAGCAAGAGCAACTTCGTTTTCTACTTTTTTATTAATTTTATCTTTGTATTCTTGTAGTTGTTCTGGTGTTAGATTTTGTGTTTGTATTTGCTTTAAGCGTTGATCAATTTCTTTTATTCTATTAGAAGCACCTTCTGTCAAAGCAGCATTTCCACCGGTTTTTATCTTTCCATCTAAAACTTCTGCTTCCGCAAGTAAGTCAATTGCTTCTGCTCTTGCTTGACCAGTTAAAGCAGTTGCGTTAAGCTGGTTGTTAGCACCTTGTTGTCTTTTAAAGTTAGCTTTTATCTCATCAGACTTAGTAGTAGTAATCTCACCGTTATCTACTTTTCTTTTTAACTCTGTGTTCAAAAACATTTCTGCTTGAGGGTTCTCAAGTATCTTAGTACGTTTATTAGCTTTATCATCTAAAGTTAACTTAGGTTTAGAATCAACCTTTTGATTATTCTCTTTTTTATAATTTCTACTAGTATCTAAAGAATCACTTTCAACAACTGCCTCAGCATCAGACTTTTTAATTGTAGCTTGTCTATTGCCTTTCTCATTAACTTGAGTTTCAGTTTCAGCTACTTCATCTTCTAAAGTTTTAGATTTTTTACTTTCTACTTTTTGATCTTCAATTGATTCTTGGCCTTTAACCGTGTCTTGAACTGGAGTAGATGTTTCTTTAGCGTCTCTTATAGGTCCAGAACCTTGGTCACCAGGACCTTCTTCGCTAGGTGGTCTTTTAGTTGTAGAATCTTCCATTCCAGTGATAGCCTCAGAACCTAAATCAAACATTCCACTTAAACTAGTGTAACCAGATTGTTTTAAATTTGCACCAATTCTTTTTGAATTGATATATGACTCAAGTACTTGTCCACCTGAACCAGCAAAACTCATACCTCCACCCATAACACCACCAATTAAGAAAGTGTCCATAATTTCTCCCCATGCAGGTATCCAATTCTTAACCTCATCTTTATAGATGTAATCAGCGGCTTGATTAATCATTAAGGTTGCGGTTTCAGACAAACCTTCTTGACCAAATTCTTTTAATACTTTTGTAGCGTGTTGTAACAAACTTTTTTTGATAACTTCTTTACCTCCGCCTCTTAAGCCTTGGAACATTCCTTTACCAATCTTTTTAGTAACTAATTCTAGTAAACCTTCAGACGCACCTATTACATAAGCATGACCTATTCTATCCCAACCTAAAGGTCTTCCGTCTTTAGCGCTTTCCATATTTGTTTTAGCTGCTTCACCTACAACAATAGAAGCAATACCAACGTACGGTACCATAGATTGAGCGACAGAAGGTAACGAACCTAGCGCCGCTGCGGTTATTCTGGAAGATCCTGTTACCCAAGCAGCAAGTCTTTCTTTACCTGTAAGATTTCCGTCAAATGCTTTTCCTAAAGTTTCAGTCATACCAACCTTATTAAAATCAAATAAAGTTTGGTTTAACTGATTTGCTTTTTTACTATAAACATCGTAAGCTTTTTCCCCACCTTCAACTAAATCTTTTTGAGTAATAAAATCTAATGCGACTTCGCCGGTCATGTTTCTTAATGCTTTCATCGCAGTGCTGTTTAGAAAATCTTGAGCACCTTGTGGTAATATTTCACCTAAAGAATCACCAATAACTTTTTTAGTGTCTGCTAAAAGTTTAGGTGCAGCCATTAGCCCCATACCTATGTTTAACATACCGCTTTCAACAAGATCTCCTACCTCTTCTCCGAAATCATAACTTTCACCATAAGCACCGGCTTTTCCACCATCTCCTATAGCAAACTCTGTAACTATATCGTTAATAACATTATCAAAACTTATACCATCCCAAGAGTCATCTTCATAATCACTAAAGTCTAATATACCAGCGTAATTTAAAGCACCAGCTATAGGCTCAAGAACGAAATCAGCATAAGCATCCACCCCATCAATTGCAAGCTCAACAACTTCGCCTGATGCTCTAGCAATTGCTTCACCCCATTTAGCGTCGTCAGCAAAGAAATTAAAATCTTCTTGACCTACTTTCCACCAATTATCTGTATCAATAATATCAGACAACTGTAAACCATCACCACCAGTAATCATACCATGCCAACCTAATTCATTATCTGCTTTGTATTTTAATACAGCTTCTTTTCTATCTATCTCTTGTTGCTTTTGACCTTCTACTTGGCTAAAGTATTGTTCTCTTTTTTCGTCATCAAAATCAGAGTGACCAAATAGATTAGCTATTGAAGCTTTTGCAACATTGCCTTCGTCTGAAGTATTATCGTTAGCGTTCGTCCACTCTTCTTTAGATCCTTCTTTTCTAGAGTAATAAATCCCTTGAGACTTGTCTTCTGGATTTAATTCAAATTTGTATTCATAACCATCGCCTCTTGACAAGACTTGACCTGGGTTAGCGGTTGGTCGTGAAGCCGATGAACCATCTCCCGATTGTGATTCCGTGCTGGATGCGTTGGCGTTCGTTGACACCGCAGTTGCATCCTGATTCTGGGTGTCGTATGTCTTTACTGGATTATCTATATCGTATTGTCTTGCTTTTTCAAAGACTTCGTTGCTGTTTGCTCCTTGAGCTATCAAGCTTTCTATGTATTCTAACTTATTCATTTAATTTAATTTATTGGTTACCTTCCATGAACTGTTGAGCTTTGGCTTTTCTAGCTTCTGCTAAATCAAATACCGCAGCGTCTTCTTCTACGCTAGGCAGTTTATTTGTAAGAAATTGTTTTAAATAATTATTAAAAAAGTACTCTTTGTATTTTTGTGAAAATAACATTTTTTTATTTTGATCAAGAGGTAAATCATCTTTATAAGACCATGACGCCATTCCAGCGTTTGCATTTTGAACCATTTGATCGTCTTCTTCTACACTAGTTCCTTTAGATAAAAACACGTTCCAAGCAGCCACAGCTTCTTGTTCTGCTCCAAGTACTCCTGCTATTTCAGCGTTCATAAACGGAGCTACTTTTTTATCTATCTTGTCTATATCATATCTATATACATTTCTTCCCTTACCATTACCTATGTCAATTATCTCGTAATCAGGTTCACCGTTGAATTTTAATATAAATTCTTCTGATATTTTAGCGGCAGAAGATAACTGTTGATTTTCCCCAATAGAATCTGGAGGAAATATACCAGTTTCAACTAATAACCTACCCATATCTCCAGCTAAATCAGGAGTATCTGCTACTAGAGAAGTATCTGAATCTAGCATTGTTGAAAGAGCAGCGCTATTTATAGATAAAGGCGTATCAAATCCAGGACCTACAAAAGTTAGTTGTTGGCTTCCGTTTGCTACTAACTGCAATACTATATCATAACCATCTGTTTTAGAAAAACCAGGTTTTTTAGTTAATATACAATTAGCTATCATAAAAGAAAAATCATTATTAACATCGTAATAAGGAGTTTCAGTAACGCTTAGCTCTCCAGTTACATTAGCTAAAAATTCTAAAGATAATTGTGGCGCGGATTCAAGTTGAATTACTCTAGCGTTTTCAACTGTACAGTATTGATCCATACATTTACCTTGTTGTATGTTCATTTTTAATGTAGCATACTCTTTACCAGTTTCTTTATAAGCTTTATTTAAAACACCAAACTCAGTATCAACAGGTTTAGATACATAGTCCATGTTATAAGCTATAGCATCACTTTGTATCATTTGCTTTATTAAAAGATTTGTTGTAACGTTTCTATTTTCCATGTTTTATTTAGGTTTGTTTGCCATGTAGCTTCCAGCAGCTGAAGCTACTCCACCAATCATACCAGTTAATGCTGACGTCTGATCTCTTGACGCTTGAGCTTTTATACCTTGTTGGTTGTCTATTTGTCCTTGTAATCTATTCAACGCCTCTTGTTCTCTTCCTTCTTGTTCTCCATATACAAATGATTTCCCCGCAGCATCTAAGTTTTGCATTCTTTGTTCTTCACTTATTTTAGCATCTTGAAGTCTTTGTTCTCCTTGAGCTCTTTTATCTTCGTTAGATTTTTCTTGTGATTCTATATCAGCAGCAACACCTTTTTTGCTAGCTAAAGCAGCTTGAGCTAAAGCAGTTGCACCACCAGCACCACCACCTGTAGCTCTAATAGTGTCTAGTGTGTTCGCTAGACTTATGTCAGCTTCTTCTATTTGCATTTCAGCAGCTTGAGTAGCTACAGATAAATTAGCCATAGGATTACTCATCATACTACTTAAGTTAGTAGAGTCTTCGTAAGGATTTATTATTTCTTGTCTGTTAGCTTCTAAGCTTTCCATCTTAGCATTCATTTTTTTTAACTTCTTAGCGGCTCTTCTTTTTGCTTTTCTAGCTTTACCTCCACCGATAATGCCGCCAATGATGCTTGCTCCGGCGCTAACAGCTCCTGCGATTATCATGCTCATATTTTTTTGTATTTATTGTTGTATTCTTCTTTTGTCATTGAGACTATTTGTTTTTCTAGTTCAGGTATATTTTTAGTATTTGTAGGGTTCTTGTGAACATTTACAAATATAGAATCTTCAAGAGCTAGTATAATTCTTTGAGATCCTGGCTTAGATACCGTATAGCAAGGAGCTATATGTTCTATTTTTACACCGTTATTATTTATAATAACTTTTCCAGTTAATAAAAACCAAACGTGTAAGTGGTTATGAACAGCACCTATAATTACATGATCTTTTTTTAAATCCATTTGTCTTACATATAATTGATCTGCAAAACTATGTTTAATAGGTATGTCTGGTATAGCAACTATTTCTTTTCCGTTTCCATAAAAACCATCTTCTTCTTTGCCAGAAAACATCAAGTCTTTTAAAGCAACTATACTTTCAATGTTTTTTAATTTCATTTAATTTAATTTAATTTAATACCCGTTGTTCATCGTGTATACCGCGCCAACGTTAAATAATTCTTTTTCACCTCCAACATTTGTTGTGTTGTCAGTAGATAAAGTAACTGTAGAATAGAAACCTTTAATACCACTCATTGCGCTACCAAAAACAACTTCACCTAAAGACGCTGCACTGTTGTTTATTAAATTTGCAACGTATTTGTTTTCTTTTCTATCAAAGCCCGCACGTAGTATTGGTGGAGTTAACGCCGCGGGATACTCATTACCTAGTAAATCATATTGACCTTGTTGGTAACTATACACTGAAGGTGGTAACACAGCGGGAGATACAACTGTTGGCAGTGATGAGTCATATGATGAGTTTACTGTCTCGTCTTGTGTTTCTTGATATTGAACTCCGCTTAAAAGATCTTCACCTGTAGAGTCACTTATGATGCTACTAACTTGCCAACCGTTGCTTCCTTCATAAGATATTGTTCTGAAAGTTTTAGAAAAATTAGGTTGAGGATTGAAAACAAAAGTTATTGAACTAGCTGTAGACACTCCATAAAAATTACCTCGTAATGCCGAAGGATCTGTAGAGTAATGTTGCCACAAAGCTCCATCTTTAAGCGTGTATAGTTTATCTCTTAAGCTAAGCATTTGATCAGGTTTAAAACTATAGAAAGTTGACCAACCTTCTCCACCACCTATTGATTGACCATAAGCCAACGTTGAATAAGTTGCTGTAGGAAACTGTATTGGATCTTGATATAAAGAAACTACATACTGTTTGTTATGTATATCCCATCCACCATGAACAAAACCAGGAGCAACAGATTGGTTTATAGAGTTTAAAGTGTCTCTAAAATAATCAGTCATACCTTCTCCAGATATTTCCCTTACGCTTCCACCTGATAACTTTAACATAACGTTATTGTTTTCATCTGAAAAATACTTATCATAACCATAGACAGCAAAACTTTCTGGGTTTCTACTTATACCGTATTGACCAGGAAAAGGTTGAATAACACCTATTGTTAAGTTAGAAGAAGTTACTGTCGCGTTTCCTTCAGCAGAGTAAATAGCACTTTTATTAACTAAAGCTCTACTTATTTTATTTTCTTGGAATATAACTAAATTAGTATCTTCAGCGTATAACTTTTGTATTGATCCATTAGCTGGATCTGCACTTTTTGTAATACTTTGTCCAACCGAAAAAACGTTAGTATCATTTACTCCAGTTCTAGAATTAAAGATACCAGAAAAAATTAAAGTATTAATTCTGATTGAAGAATTTGGTTCGTCTTCTACTATATAAGCTTTCACACCAAAGTCTACAGACGTATTATTATAACCACCTCTTATTCTTGCTTCTTCTATTATCCAATTATTAGCATTATCAGTGGTAGTAGTTGAGTAAACATTGAAACCACCAATAGTTTGAGGTATACCAAAAGAGCCGTTCCATACAGGCGCAGTTAATGCTACTGGTGTTGCTGGTTGGCTGTTTGTCATAGTTTTTCTTAATAAAAAACTGTTAAAGTATTTAACTTCTACTACTACTCCCATGTTCTATTAATATTATTACTTGTTTTTTTATGTTTTAACTATGGATTTGGTCCACTTCCACAACTACTAACCACAGCGTTGAACACTCCTGTTCTATCAGCGATAGGAATTGCTGCAGTAGGTAATAATAACTCCCAAGTTATAGCAGACCCTAACGCTTGTCTACAAAATACTACTCCATCCGCGTCAAGTGTTACAGTCTCTGGGCCACCCGAACAATTTGTCCAATCTGCTTTAAACTGATATTGATTACCTTGTGCGTTAGCTTGGCCAGGTACTGTTGGATCGTAGTCTGGCGTTGGGTTTGCTGCTGATGATTGTAAAAATTGACATACTGCTACGTTAATTACAACATTAAATGTACACGCAGCGGTTAAATTGCCAGCATCAGCAACGCCAGCTTTTAATGTATAAGTTCCATTTGGAGGATCACCACCAAGTGTTCTTGCTGTTATAATAGCTTTTAAAGCATTGTTTCCCGCGGTTGGATAATCAACAGCCGTACTAACAGCTATGTCAAAATAGTTATTACCTTGAGCCTCTGTTAATGTCCATGTTAAATCTGTTTGTTTATTTATGCCATAAGAACTTCCATTCACCGCGTAAAGTGTAGCTGCAATTGAAAAAGCAGTACCATTACCACCTGTTAAAGTAACATTACCTGCTGGACATCCAGTAATAACTGGATCTAGATTTTCTAATGTAACATCTTCATAAAAAGTTTCAATAATACCATTCACGACACTTTGAAATAAAAACCTAAATGATCTTGCTTCTATTGGAAATCCATAATAATAATAAGGATTGCTCGCGCTACCAGTGACGCTAATAGTATAATATCCAGTACTAGGATCATTAAAAGTAAACTCTGCTGATCTATCTTGCGGTGAGCTTTGTGTGTCAAAAACACTTACTAAACTTAAAACACCTTGGTTAGTTCCTGTTCCATAAGCAATATGTGCGCTAGCTGCATTTACTAAGTCAAAAGTAGCTGTGCCAATTGCAGGTCCAGCTGTAGGTGGACTTATAGAAACTCCTGGTATTATTGATTCTTTGAAATTAGTAGTATTAAAACCATTTAAAGTAGCAGCCGCAGAACTATTCTCTATTATAGCTGTATTTAAATCTGTTATTAATCCACTGCTTGATGTTTCCCAGAATATATCTAATTCAGATAAAACTGGATCTGTTTCAAAAACTGCTAAGTTTTGTAGGTTAACTATTGGAACTGACTTGTGAAAGTTTAAAGTAGTGCTAGCTACTAATGTTTGGTTTTTGTTAACTGTTATAGACGTGGTCCCAGTTATTGCTGTTATAATAGTTCCAGGTAGAATTGTTCCACCAGTCACCGTATCTCCAATGTCAATTGTTCCAAACACGTACGCCGCTACAGCACTAACGTCAATAACTTTAGTATCTGGAGTTGAGGTACCAAGTGTTAATCTAGTGGCATTTTCATTTATAACGCCAAATTCTTTTGTTGTAGATATTCTAGCAATAAATGGATCAGAATCAATACTATAAAAAGCTTGGCTTGGAATGTAATTAGTTAAAGTGTTTTCTCCATTAAACAAATCGTCATCACTAGCTATAGTACTTACTATGCTACCTGCTTTTTTAGGATAAAATTGCTTATTTGTCAGTGCCGGTTGAGTAGGAGATGCGTCCTCGTTTTCTACTCGGCCGTTTAAATCTACACTACTTCTAAATTGTTTTTGTGTTGGACCTACTTCAGTTAAATCTCTAGGAACTTTGTTTATATTGTCATTTATTAAAACCGTGTGAGAAGTCTTACCTAACTCTAATTCTTTATCATTTGGATAAGCAGCCATAACACCAGGAAGATATACATTGTAGTATTCTTGCTCTTGTTGTTTTACAACTATTTTATACGAATACCATCCAAGAGGATTGTAATCAGCAATAGTGTCATCTCCATTATATATACCAGGCCAACCAGTATTTGCGTTAGGTTGAACTGGACCAATTGGTTGATTAAACAATACTCTTAAAGCGTTACCTGGAAATTCTGCTTTATCAATAGAACTACCTAAGTAACCAGTATAAGTTGTTGATCCTCCAAATTCTTGAGAATCATTTGTCTGTGAAGCGTCTTGATTTGAAAGTACTACAGTTGACTGTCTACCATATCTATCTGATAAAACTACACCAACTTGATATGTTCTGTTTTGTTTTAAAGTACTACTTGGGTATTCTAGTTTTCCAACTTGAGCTTCTATTGTACGTGGAAGAATTGTAGCTGAAAGATTATTTTGCTTTAAATTAACTCCAACGCTATAATCTATACTAGCAGGTGGAGTGTGTTTAGTTTGAAAATTACCATATATAACTCTATTAGCAGATATTTCTTGTGAAAAAGCTTTCACAGGTACTTTATCAAATACTCTTATTATTTCATCAGAAGGTAAAGTTTTAAAAGGTTTTTTAGAGTTGTAATTATAAGTGAATATATCTGGTTCTACTGTTTGCGCTACTATGTTTTCTATAGGTATTGTGTCTATAACTTTAACAGCTAAAGCATCAGACTCTTTGTAAAGAATATCAATAGAAATTATCTTATGTAGTGATTGTAAAGTAGCTTTTGTAGAAGGTAAAGGTATTCTAAGTCCTATTTTAGTAACTTTATTTTCCATAAAATCAACTATAGTACTTCTGTAAGTATCTTGCTCATCTGTTGTTTGAGCGGTTAAATCATGCCAATCTTTGTTATACATAAAATAACCATCTTGTTCTGGTATAAAAGTTGGCTGTGTAAATGGAGCAAATATAGAATACTCGTTGTCATCAAATTGAAATCTATAACTAAATCTTATAAATTTATCTTTTAAGAATTCAGAATCTCCAGTAAAATCATCTTCATAATAAGGATTTGCATTGAAAACAAACTCAAGCTTAGTAGTTGCAGAATAAGCAGCTATATCAGCGGTAGTTGTAAAAGATTGAACACTTATAGTTGGAGCAGTAACAACAGTAACACCAGTATCAATCATCACACCAAGAGTGTTTATATAGTAAACAGCATCACCTTCAACAGGCGATGTACCTCCAATTACGTTTCCTTCAGCTGTACCAATATCTAATAATATAGGCGCGCTAAAACCTGTATCAAATTGTAATGGATTTGTTCCGTCACTAAAAGCTGACCCTCCGTTAGGATAAAACTTACTAGCCACGTCAAACATAGTAGTTTGAAACTCGTCAACAGCAGGTAGTAAAAGTGGATTAGCAGTTGCCATAGCTGATGTTATAATTTCAAACAGTTCTATAGATTCATAAGGATTATATGTTGCAACAGATATTTGATCCTCTGTTGTATAATAATTAAGTGTATTAGCACTGACAACATTTATTTTTCTAGGTTGATTTCTGTTATCTGTCCAGAACAATAATCCTTCTAGTATATTAACTCCGTATATAGGATTTAATTGCGAGAAGTTTAAAAAAGCACCTTGCACTAAAACAACATAAGTTTGCTGAAGTGAGTTATATGATATTATAAAGTTTTTATTAGATGCGTTATATTTAGCAAATTGATTATTTGTTAAGAATATATAAACAGTATTGTTTATTTCGTCAGTTAAGTAACCAATAGATTTTAGATCAGTAGTTTGAGTTAAAGTATTAAAATCTTGAACTAACGTATTTCCTAATACATTTTCCAAAGCACCAACATTAGCACCTTCTGATTTACTTACCTGAGCATTGATCGCGTTTCTATATTCTCCATTTTGCAACAACCTAGCATCTAGGTCTTTATTCATTTTGCCTTTAAGGAAATTATTACTAATATTTGCCATCTAGTTTATGATTTTATCCATTTAGATTTACCTCTCATCACTTGAGTTATTTCATCAAGCTTGATATTAGATAGTCTTATTTTAGCATTTCTAAGTTTTGCACTACGGTCTCTTTTAAAACGTTGAACAACGCCCTCTGGAGTTCCAGCTCTTGTAGATAGTATAGAATACAGCAAATGAGAATACATTGCATCCTCGGCCATCTTAGGAACTCTACTGTCTAAGTCGTAAGCAAGTCCATCAGATATGTATTCTAATACAATTAATCTATTTGCTAAGTTACTAGAAAAAGCTATTTTACCTTCTCTTTCGTTCATATTAAACCAACCATTAACTTGAGAAACAGCAGGATCTAAACCGTATCTTCTTCCAAAAGCACCAAGTCCGTATCCATACCCATCTTGCATAAAATCAAAAAACGTGTTTAAATTATCATTATTAAAGCCACCTGTTAAAAGTCTATCGTTTGCGTTTCTCCATCTTTCTGAAGTTATAGAAGTTCCTTCTAAATTATCACCAAAATTATCTTGTGTTGGTTGTCCAGCGTTATCTTGTAAAGGCATTTCATAAGGACTTATAGTAAGGTTGTTTGCTGGATATATAATACGCTTAACGCCAAGAGTATCTATAGAAGATATTCTAACGTAATTAACGTAATCTTGTGGCAAGATAACCGCAAGGCTAGACGGTACAGTTAGCTCTTGTGATTTAACACTTTTTAAAGTATCATAGCTAAACTCTTGCATCCCACGTTTAACGTGAAACACAACGTCTGATTTTTTACATGTTTGAATTAATTTTCCATCACCTACGTAACCAACCATGAAGTTGTCTATAATATCACCAATAGTAATGTAAGCATAACCACCGTAATTTTCTTCAACGGTTTCACCCGTAGCATTTCTAGCTCCATAAGCACCACCGTCTAAGGCTTTCATTTGAACAACTACATAAGTTCCAAGAGCAATAGCCGCTGTGAAAGTTACTATATTGTTTACTACCGTATAAGCTAATATATATTCTGCGTATGTTACGCCGTCAGCGCTAGTGTATAGTTTAAAATTATTTAAAGCATAATTTGCCTGCGTTGGATCAGAGCTGCCAAATATTAAATCTGTATTAAAGCTTGTTGTAAAAGCTTGAGCTGCTAGTGCGGTTAGTGCTCTAAAGCCTTGTGCGCCTGCGTAATATTGTTCGTTAGTCTCGGTTATTAAACCTCCGTTTGGAATTGGCATATTTTATTAACTTTTTTCATTAATTTCTACTTGCTGTGCTTCAGCTTGTGCAGATTGAACGATTTCTGGATCTCTTATTATTATACCACAATACTTGAGCACGTTTGTTATAATGTTTGTTTGCTCTGATACGTCTAGTTCAAAATTAGTAGAAGTAGTTGCGTTAAAACTATATTGGCCAAGTGTACCAACATCAAAACCCCATACAGGATTAGTAGGCCTAAACAAACAATTAATACTTACAGAGTTAGGAACAGGTGATATGTTTACCACTAACCTAGCCGGTGAAGGTGGAGTTGTTACTACTACAGCATGTGTATTGTGTGCAATTGGATATTGACTTGTTGGAGATGTTAGTTTGGATCTTGTGATTGTAGAAAAATCACTTTTACTCGTTAGTTGAGTTATTGAATTACGGGTTGGGTTACCTGTGTATGTAGAAATTATTTCACCTAGCTTGTAGACCGTACGAGCGCCAGCGTAATAAAACGACTGTGATGGTACATCTAAAGTAAATGCAGTTTCTTGTTCAAAAGGATAAAGTTTATAAGCACTGCCTTTAAACATGTTAAAAAACTCTGTATCGTTTTGTTGATTGTTTTGATTGAATCTATTAAGTTGATTACCATCTGGAAAATATGAAGCAAAGATTTCTTCTTGTACTTGAACAGCTAGGCTGTT
>Ga0209709_10003350_pt1 | contig 13344 bp, 22 predicted proteins | sample ArcticOcean_MG_C_2_FD_187435 | JGI IMG/M metagenome (GOLD analysis project Ga0209709, IMG submission 187435) | Marine microbial communities from western Arctic Ocean - ArcticOcean_MG_CB4_136 (SPAdes) (version 2) | ecosystem: Environmental > Aquatic > Marine > Oceanic | place: Arctic Ocean... | reverse complement strand
TAAGAGAAAGTATGGAGAATGTGTTGTCAATGGAAACATAGAACATTATTATGCAATAGCATCAAAGGAATCAATGACAAAACCGAGTGAGTATCTTGAGTTCTTGAATGAAATGGATTTACCATATAAAAAGGTTGAACCGATAAAGAATACAGATATCACGATAAAAGCAGAGGAAGAACTATTTGATAACTATAAATTATATGAATTAGTTAGAGATAAATTATGGAGTAGTGGTGTAGATGTTCAAAGAAATAGAACTACCACTAAAGATGATTTTGAAGGATATGATGTAGTTGTGGTGGCAACTTATGCAAAACTAAATGATTTACTTGAAGATAAAAAAGAGTATCAGTTTGAAGTGTGTGAAAAGCCAGTTGTTAGATTACCACGAGAATATCAAGGTAAGAGTATTGTGATTATGGATGGCCCATTTATGTGCTTAGACCCATACGGACAGAGAAATCACGTGTTGGGTAATGTGGTTCACGCAATCCACGAAACAAACATTGGTGAAGAACCAATCGTGAGTGATGAATTAAAACAATATCTAAACAAAGGTGCAATAGAAAAACCAAAGCACACCAACATAGATAAGTTTATAAAAACGGGTAAAAGATTTTTCAAAGACTTTGACAAACTAAAACACATAGGTTCAATGTATACCATTAGAACCGTACAAAAAAATAGAGAGCACGACGACGCAAGACCTACCTTAGTTAATCACGAGGGTGGAAATGTTTATAGTTTATTTTCAGGTAAAATAGATACTTGTGTTGACGCAGCAAACGAACTAATAAGGAGATTACAAGGTGATTAAAATAAAACAAGGAAAGAAATACTTGATAACAGGCGGAGCAGGTTTCTTGGGTGGAGAATTAATAGATAGAATTCTTCAACAAGGTGGTGATGTAGTTACGGTATCACGAAATGAAGGTAAATTAATAGAATTAAAGAATAAATACAAAAGTAGAAACGGAAGAATAGAAATTCACACAGGTGATATTTGTGATGATTTCACATTACCGAGATTAATGCAAGATATAACGGGTGTATTTCACTTGGCAGCATTTAAACACGTTGGATTAGCAGAAACACAAGGTAGAGAGTGTATTAAATCAAATGTTATTGGTAGTATGAATGTGTTAGAGGAAGCAGTTAAAAATGATGTAGAGTTCGTAGTTGGTATATCAACAGATAAAGCAGCTCAAGTTACTGGAACATATGGAGCAACCAAATATCTAATGGAAAGAATGTTCACACAATTTGAATTAGATTATCCACAAACTAAATTCAGAATAGTTCGTTATGGTAATGTGTTGTATTCAACAGGTTCAGTATTGTGTATTTGGAAAGATAGATTAGAAAAGGGTGAAGAAATTATCGTAACAGACCCTGAAGCTACGAGATACTTTTGGACATTGAACCAAGCAGTTGATTTAATATTTGATTGTATGGAAAATGCCACAACAAGTCATTTCCATTTCCCAAGTATGAAGTCAATGAGTATGGGTGATTTACTAAACGCAATGGCTAAAAAGTATTTGCCAGAGGGTAAAGAACTTAAAGTAAAAACCATTGGATTACAAAGAGGTGAAAACCTACACGAGAAGATATCAGAAGACGGATTGTATTCCAATGAAGCAGAACAATTCTCAATTCAGGAAATTAGGGAGTTGATTTAGTGGAAAATGTTTTAGTATTTGGTGGTAATAGATTCGTTGGAAGACATCTCGTTGAAGAATTATTAGAACAAGGGTATAATGTTGATATGTTCAACAGAAGTGCAACTGGTCCAGACTATGTTATGGATACTTGTGAGGGAAACATAATTCAAGGTGATAGAAATAAACCAGAGGACTTAGAAAAGATAGACTTTACTAAATACGATTGCATTGTTGATATGTGTTTGTTCTTTGAAAGTCAGTTTGATTTGATTGAACACCTTATACCAAACGAAACCAATTATATCTTTGTCAGTAGTGGAGCAGCTAATAGTAATTATTCAGAACACTATGGAGACTATGGACACGACAAGAAACAAGTTGAAAGAAGACTACAAGATTCGGAACTAAACTATAAAATAGTTAGACCAAGTTATATCGTTGGTCAAGGTAATCACAGACCAAGATTGGGCTATTATATGAATAAGATTATCAATAGAGAACATATTGAAATAGATGGTAACGGACAAAACAATGTTAATATTGTGTTTGTTCAAGATGTAGTAAAGCATTTGGAGAGATTAGCAACCACACCAGAGAGAACATATGAGATGATAGAACTCGTTGGAGATAATATTCAGATTATTGACTTAATCTACAAAGTAAATGAATACTCACGAGAGGGAGAAGTCTTATTAGTTCAAGATGATGAAAAAGCAATACTACCTAAAAACGATTTCACATTTGAAACTAATTGGGATTACACCAAGTTAGATGAAGGATTAAAAGATTATGCAGAATGGTATTATAAAGAAGGAGCAAAGGGTTATGGATACAATATATAGAGCAAAACCATATATTCCAGAGGTTACACACAAATGGATATTAAGAAAATTTGAAACTATACTTCAATCAGGTGGATTGATACAAGGAGCACACGTAAAAGAGTTTGAAGATGATGCTTGTCAAATGTTCAATGTAAAGAATGCAGTCGCAACAACATCTTGTGGAACAGGATTGGAAACCGTATTGATAGCAAGTGGTATCAAAGGTAAAAGATTTATAGTTCCAACACAGACATTTGCCGCAAGTGTAAATTGTATCATTAGAACTGGCAATACACCATTGATTGTTGATGTTGATTCAGACACACAATGTTTATCATTGGATATCATCAAGAAAAGTATGGAAGAAGCTGGCCAAGGTAAAATAGGTGGAGTTGTATTGGTTCATATGTCAGGTCTGATTACACCTGAAATGGAAGAGATTGAAAAGTATTGTAAAGATAATGATTTATTTCTACTAACAGATGACGCTCATAGTTATGGTGCTCAATTATATAATCCATATAAAGATGAAAGAAGATGTTCAGGAACATTTGGAGATGCTGGAGTATTCAGTTTTTATCCAAGTAAAATCATCACAACAGGTGAGGGTGGTATGATTACCACTAATAATGACGAGTTAGCAGAGAAATGTAGAGTAGTGAGAAATCACGGAACCACAAGAAATGACGGAGAGTATCAAGGATTAGATTATGGATACACTTGTGCAATGCCTTCAAGTAATTATCGTATGTCGGAGTTCCACGCAGTTCTCGGATTAGCACAGAACAAATATCTACAAAGTTTTATCGAAAGAAGAAACGAAATAGCAGATATCTACAATGAAAGATTGTCAAAGGTTGAGTGGTTACAAACACCATTTAAAGATGATATGATTAAACAAACTTACTGGCAATATATTGTCAAGATTACAGATGGAAGAGATAGAACAGAAACATTGTTAAGGTTATTGGATGAATACGAAATACCAACAGCAAATGCTTATTCACCACTATGTCACGAACAAGAAATCTATAAAGGATATTTAAGTTCCAATGGATATAAAAATTCAGAAGAGTTCATTACAAAGATATTCTCACTACCAATGTATGTTGAGATGACTGATGAGCAAGTCCATTATATTTGTAGAACAATAGAAGAACTATGATAGTATCGATTCATCAACCAAATTATTTGCCCTGGTTGGGATTCTTCGATAAGATAAAACGAAGTGATATATTTGTGGTGTTTGATGATGTTCAATTCCCACGAGGAAAGAAACATTTCGGACATAGAAATCAAATCAAAACCAATACAGGCACAAAATGGTTGACGGTTCCAATCAAAAATAAATCTGATATGGTATCGTTCAATGAAACCATTATAAACGATGATACGGATTGGCACAATAAACATTGTAAACAATTGTCAAATCATTATATCAAGGCACCATATTTTATGGACTATTTTATGACTATAAATGATATCATTTGTAAAGAACACAATTCATTGACAGAACTATCAGTTGAGTTAATCAGATACTTTATGAAAGAACTAAATATAGATACCGAAATAGTATATTCATCACAACTTAATGCAGGTGGGATAGGTTCAAGTAAGATATTTAACATCTTGGAAAACCTAAACGCAACAGAATACATAACAGGTTCAGGTCCAGGCTCACAAAGATATATTGATGAAGAAGAATTTAAGAAAAGGAATATCAATCTACAATGGCAAGACTATGGGTGTAAAGAATATAATCAGTTATTTGGAGATTTCATACCATATTTATCAGTAGTAGATTTATTATTTAATCACGGAAAGAAAGCAGGAGAGGTTATATGAATGTAATGGCAGTTGGTGCACATCCAGATGATATAGAATTTGGTTGTGGTGGAACTTTAATCAAACATAAAGACAAAGGACATAAAGTTATCTATGTATGTATGACTGATACAGAATCAGTTGATGCTACTAGAGGGAAAGTTATTCGTTCAGAATCAGAATTGAAATCAGAAACACAATGTGCAGCTGATATTCTCGGAGTGGATAATATATTTTATTTACCATTTAAAGATTTACACGTTCCATTTAATTTGGAAAGTGTATCAACATTAGAAACATTGATAAAACAATATAATGTAGATACAATTTATACACATTGGTCAGGTGATAGTAATCAAGACCACATAGCAACATTCAAAACAACTATGGCCGCTGCAAGATATGTAAGAAACATTTATTGTTATGAACAAATACCAATCCCAAGACACACAGATAATCCTATGAGAATAAATTCATACACAGATATATCAGATTCATTTGATGATAAGATAAAGGCAGCAGAATGTCATCAAAGTCAGTTCAAAAAATACAAAGCAGCTGGATTTGATGTAACGGAAAACTTAACCACATTGGCAAAGTTCAGAGGAATACAGGCAAATTGTCAATACGCTGAAGGTTTCCAAGTAATTAAACAAGTGGGTCTATGATAGTTAAAGCAAATCCAGAGTTCGGTATTGAGTTGGCATTAGTTGTTCCTTATGCACAATATCTACAAAAACAAGGTAAGTTAGATGGGGTGATTACTTCTAAAGGTATGAAACCATTTTATTACTTTTGTGATAATGTCAGAGAAGACTTCGAACATAGAACAATTAATAATAGTTTAGCAGGACTTGATGAATTGCCAAATAATTGGATACACGGTATTAATCCATTAGAGGAGCCAGCAGTATTGAATTATGATGAGTGGACACCACCACCATATAAAGAACATTATAAAACCATTGATAATTTACCTACTGAACCAAGAAAACGGGTAATGATTACAAACAAATATAATTTAGAACACGGAGAAGAACCATTTGGTTTCTTTGATATCCAATGTCTATATGATATGTTCACATATATAACGAGTTGTGGATATGAAGTCATATACAAAAGAGCAACCAACGAAGAGAAAGATTTTACAATAGATGAGAATGAAATGAATTCGATTCATCACGGATACACAGGCATAGTAGCAGATGTTGAGGGTATTGGTGTAATAGGTGATAGAGATTTACCAAAATATATGGAAGGTGTGACATTGTTTGATGATTTAATTCAAGACGAAGACTACAACACCACACAAATGAAAGTTATGGCAAATTGTGACTACTTCATATCAGTATGTGGTGGTAATTCAATTCTATCAAGTTATTTTGGTGGAACTATGATATCATACATTCACAAAGGAAAAGAATTAAGACCAAACTATTTCGGAGAGAATAGTTATTTTAGAAAGTTATCAAACGCAAAGATTATACCAGTTTATGATGTCATCGGTAAAGTAAATACAGAAACCTATGACCACAAAGTAAACACAACAGGAAAGCAAGATTATACAGAATTATTAGAGGTGATTAAGAATGAAATTAAGTAATAAATATATTATCGGTTGTCACGTTATGTTCTACGAGATAGATATTGTAGAAGAATATCTTGAATCAGTTCATCTGGCATTGGAAGAGGTAGACAACAAGGATAATGTCAAGGTAGAGATGATGTGGAATATGTCTCAGTATTTTGAAGAAGCAGAATCATCTACTAAAATGTATGAAATACGACACAAGATAGAATCATTGGGTATGAAATATCATTACATTACAAATAGATTCTATGAGCAGAACGATAAACCATACACAATGGCAGACTATCGTAGAGAATTGAACAACCAATGTAATGAGTGTGATTATATTATATGGGGTGAATCAGATTGTTTAATGCCAAGACAGATGTTCGGTGTATTAGAACAACTAAAAGATTATGCAAATCAACAAGGAATCCATAGATACATTACAACATTTGGCATTAGAAAGATGTGGGATAATAGTTGGACACTATTGGAACATCCTGAATTTACCAATAAACCATATTATTCAATGGACACACCAGAAGATACCAAGTTAGCAGAGTCATCACCTTGGAGTATTAGATATACTATGTCGCAAGATGAAATGGACGAAGTTAATTCAAAGACACAAGATTTAGATGTTCAGATGATTAAGTTTCCGAAGTTTGACGGAAGTGGATTAGTGATTTCATCAGACTTACTGAGAACAGGAGCAAATATTCCACCAGCAGTCTATATGAATGGAGATGATAGTTCGTTCTTGGAGAGTTGTAGATTGCATATGGGGGAGAATTACAGACAATATGTTATAAAGAACATACTGAAAGTTCACAATAGAAATCACCCAAACAAAAGACATTATGTCAAAGGTGAAGACCAATCAAAGAACACACACTTCAAAAGGTCAACGAAGAATTGGTATAAAGAATTTAACAATGTATCAAAGGGTAATTTGAATAAGTTATATTATTCACAAGAACCATTTAACAAAAAGGAAATAAAGAAATGAAAGATAGGGACAAAACGATAATACGAGGATTTACTTGCGGAACAATGGACTTGTTACACGCAGGACATATATTGATGTTGAAAGAAGTAAAAGAACAATGTCATTATTTGGTAGTGGGATTACATACAGACCCAACGATTGACAGACCAGATAAGAATAAACCTATACAATCAGTAGAGGAAAGAAGAATACAATTAGAAGCAGTGAAATATGTAGATGAGATAGTAGAATACGATACCGAAGAAGATTTGGTAAAACTATTGAAAGAGATTAGTCCACAAGTTAGATTTGTCGGAGAAGATTGGAAAGATAATCCAAACTTAACTGGCATAGATTTACCAATTAAAATAGTATTTAACACGAGAGACCATAATTATTCATCAACAGAATTAAGAGATAGGATATTAAACAAGTGAAAAATGTAGTAGTGGCAATTGACGATTTACATCCTGAACAAGGTTGGGGGTGCGAGGGTGATACACAAGTAGAATATTTAAGTTCGTTAAACCAGCAATATGGGGTCAAATTTACCCTATTCTGCCCAAGTTATTATCATCACAAGTATAAATTGACAAAAGACTGGGTATCGTATTGGAAACAATTTGATTGGGTTGAGTTGGCAAATCACGGACATTATCACGATGTTAACAAATATACATTTGACCAAATGGGTGACCAAGAGTTCTTAGAATTGGATTTCGTAGAGGCAACCGAAAGAATACAAGATTCATTGACATTGTGGGAAGAGTGTGGACATAAACCAACAGGATTTAGAACGCCGGGTTGGGGAATAACACAAGAAGCCGCTACAGCAGTATCAAATTACTTTGATTGGGTGGCAGGACACGAACAGATAAATAAAGGTATCGTATTTCCAACTCAATATTTTGTAGGAGCAGACGGAATACACGAGTCTGACAACATAAGTTTATATGGAGATACATTTATGTTTCAATCACATATTCAAGGAGATTGGAATGATAATGTGTGGAATGAGAAAAATTATTTACATTTTGAACAAGTGGTTAAATATTTATTATCACAATATGAGTTACAATTCAAAACTATATCGGAGATAAAATGAATGTAGTATTCTTTTCAGAGAGTGGATTAGTAGGTAAAGCACCGAGAAACCATCCAAACGCAAGAAATGATATTGCTTGGTCAATAATGATGAACGCCGATTGGTGTCCATACGATAACACACCAACAGATTATTATGATTTGGGTGTAGTTACGATTCCAAAGACAAGACCTGATATCAATGTAGAAGAATTAAAGAAACATTGTGATAAGATTACTATAATGCAAGAAGGGCCACATTGGTATTTCCAAGATTATTCAGTTGAACAACAATTTCAATTTGTTCAGACATTACGAGAAGCAGATTGGGTTTGGTGTCATAATGAATCTGATATCGGTTATTATGAGGGATTAGGTTGTCAAGATGTGAGAGTGATGAGAACATTGATGATACCCGAAGGATTGCCAGCAAAAGGATACTCAACAGATAAGTCAGGTATTATATTGGGTGGTAACTTCACGAGTTGGTATAGTGGATTGGATAGTTATCTGATTGCACAAGCAGTTGAAGATAAGATAACCAATGTATCTATGGGGAGAAAACAACCACAAGAAGATTTAATTGATGACATAACCTATCTACCATATATGAGTTGGAGACAATGGATAGATGAGTGTTCAAAGTATAAAGTTGGTGTTCATATGATGAGAACCCACGCAGCTGGAACATTTAGTATGAATTTGTCATATCATTCAACGCCGTGTTTAGGATATAGTGGATTAGATACACAAGATTTACTACACCCACAAACTACCGTGGAAGTAGGAGATATCAAAGGAGCATCTATAATACTGAAGAGATTGTATGAGTCTGATAACTTTTACCAAGAGTGTTCAGAACAAACAAAAGAATTATTTGATAAATACTACACCGAAGAGGCGTGGTTAGAAGATTTTAAGAAAGTGAATAAGGAATTCAATAATGGATAAAACAATATCATTCATTCAACCATCAAGGTCAAACTTGAAATATCTGAAATGGTCATACGAAGCAATCAGAAAGAATCTCGGATACAGACACGAGATATGTATGGCAGATGATTTTTCAGATGATGGAACTTGGGAGTGGATGAAAGAGATAGCTAAGAAAGATAATAATGTAAAAATACACAGAAATGAGGGTCCAACAAGATTAGGACACACCATATTATACGATACATTGATTAATGATTATGCTACAAATGATATCGTGATGATATACCACGCTGATATGTATGCACTACCAAATATGGATACAGAAGTATTGAAACATATCAAACCAGGAGTTGTTGTGAGTGCTACAAGAATAGAACCACCACTACATCCAAAAGGACCCGAGAAAGTATTGATGGACTTCGGTATAGAGCCAGAAGAATTTAAAGAACAAGAATTACTAAATTGGTACAATAAAGACTACAAGCCAGAACAAGAAACAACTGAGGGTATATTTGCACCTTGGGCTATATACAAGGAAGACTTCCAATCAATAGGTGGACACGACCCATTGTATGCACCACAATCAAAGGAAGATAGTGATATCTTCAATAGATTCATATTAGCAGGATATGAAGTGGTTCAAACAAGAAAGGGTGCAGTGTATCATATGACTTGTAGAGGTTCAAGATTTGCAGACGGAGCCAAGAGAAATCCTGACGGAGAAGTCTTTATGAAGAATAGAGAAACAGATGAGTGGTTAGCACAGAATCAAAGGTCAACAAGGAACTTCATTAGAAAATGGGGAACTATGGTTGAACACGACGAGTTATTAAAACCAGTCATCACACCAAAATATAATATTGGATTCAATTTAACTGAAAGATGTAGTGTAAGTCTCTTTGGTGAATTAGAACCATATTGTAGTAAAATTTATATTGATGATAAGATATTGATAAAACAATACATCGCACAAGAACAGCCAATAACAGACTTCAATCTACAAGATAGGGTAAGTGTTGATATTGTTGAAGAAACAGATATCATAGTTACATTTGACCCATTGTTAGTTAGTCATCAGAACTTTGGAATCTTGGCTAACCTACCAAAAATCATACAAGATAGCGGTGAGGTTGGAGAGTTTGAATTAGAGATATACAACATCAAGATAAATAAAATACAAACATACGAGAAGGAACTCATTAAGTGCAATATAAGTTAAGAACAAAAGGTTCAAGTGAAACGGTAGACGCAGTATCTACATCAGGAGATAGAGAAGCAAAACAATACTTTCAATTAAAAAAGAGATTACCATTGGAAATATTTGAAAAGTTATATGAAGTTGTAAAAGTAGAGGCGGTGTCGAATGACCGAGATAGACTTACACGGGTTTAGACACGAAGAAGTAAAAGATAAGTTACCGAACTTATTAATCGTACATTATAATATGGGTAATACACCTATAAGATTAATAACAGGTAAATCAGAGAAGATGAAAGAGATTGTGACAAAGATATGTGAAAAATATGAGTTCACAATAGACAATTCTTGGAATGACAATCCAGGAACGATAATTATAAGGAGTTAAATATGGAAACATTACAAATATTAGGTTGGATATACTTAGGAATAGGATTAGGTAGCATAGGTGGAGTTATGGGATTAGCACTATTTCAAGGGGGTAAAGTAGCATCTATGAAAAGAGAGATTAATGATTTAAAAGAAGAGAAAATACTTTTAAAGTTACAACTCGATAAATCATACAGAAGAGGCAAGCCAGCCCCAAGAAAAAGAAAGCATTGGAAGAAAAAACCAGTCAAAAAATAGATAAATTTTCTAATTAGTGATATTTATTACTGATATGAATAAGAAAGAAAAACAAGGTTTACAACTCATAGATTATCGTTTGGACGAAAGTGACAAGCGAGTTGGTGAGTTACACATCGAATTTAACACAAAACTCGGTGATATCCACGAGGACATCAAGTTCATCAAGGAAAATCTATTCAATCCCGAAACGGGCCTATGGGCTGAAACCAAATTAAATACCCAACATAGAGAGAATACGTCAAAATGGCGTATGGTTATAGGTGCCGGAGTCATAGCAGCTATCGGTGATATGTTCTGGGATTTCTTCTCAAAATAAAAAAAATAAAAAGCTTGACATTAACACACGAATTTCATATATTAATATGTATTTGAAAATTGGTAGTGTTCATCACAAAAACTTTATGGAGTCCAAGAGGGCATGATATCAACCATAGAGCAGGTTAGTGAAGGCAAACAAAACAAACAGAATCACTTTGGAAACATTGTGTGGTTTGTTCAGATATGCCAGTTGGATAGACATTGAATCAGATACTTGTTTTAGAAATATTACTTGGGGTTCTTTGCCAGTTGGGTGTCAAGGGGTGATGATGATACCAAAAGATTTTAAAGAAAAAGCTTGACATTGGCAAGTTTTTTTCGTATATTATAGTATAATGAGAAAGGATAAAAAAATTATGGTTACATATGGAAAAACATTAGAGATTAAAAATGTTACTGAGGGTTATACTAAGGAACAAATAGAACAGAATATAGAACAATTTACAGAGGATAGAAATAATGCTTTGTATGATTTATATGAATTAAAAAGAGAAACTTTGGCTTTCAATGAGGGTGGAAACAAATATGGTTATGAAAACCTATTAGATGATACTGACTTCTTCACGCCAAAGGATTTCACAGACACTTACAATGTCAAAGGTTTTACAGACGAGGAAATTATAGAAATATTGGAAGGAATGATATAATGGTAGATAAAATAGAACAATTAATAAATACATTAGAACAAGAGTTAAATACATCTGAAATAGATATGGCTCAATGCACTTTGTATGAATTACAAAAACAGATAATGGAATTAAAACAAGGATTAGAACAAGGTAAAAACTTTTCATTACTTGGGGAGTCAACAAATGGCTAAGAAAGATGTAAGATATTTTGTAGATGTGTGTTTGGAGATATATGTGCCAGACCAAGGTTGTGGTGATAAAGCTCTAATCAATGAATCCAAAGATGCTAATTGGTTCGCCAATGAGATATGTTCTCAGATACCAAAAGCAATAAACAAGAATTTTAAACATTCGGAAAGACCATACTCGGTAAATGATGCGTCTTTCGTTAGGCAACAACGAGGATAAGATGAACGAAATGATTATATTGGTACTCGTGGTAGTGGTAATCCACCTATTTGTAAACTAAAGGAGAACTTATGGATTTTATATTAGAATTTTTATTTCCAGTCGGTATAACGATATTGGCAGGGATTGGTGCAATAACAATGATATTGGAGACATTTGAATAATGCCTACTGCAAAACAGAGTTGGTTAAATAGATTCGATACCTACTACGCCGCAACAGAACAGAACAAAAAACTATTCAGTAAAAGAATTAAACAATTAATGATTATGTTGGAAGATGAATCTTTCTTAAAATATTTATCAAATCCAGAGAACAAAGATGATATTCTTGAATTCTTATTAAATTCAGGTCTATTCGATGACTACATAATGGTGAGTGAATATGATATTCCATACATTCAAGACAATGATTTTGGACTTATCAATTATATGAAAACAATGGTAGGAGCATTCCAATCAGAATATTATATGTTGGAATCCAATATGAGAGCACAATCAAAAGTGTATGTAAAATTGTATATTCAACATTTAGAACGAAGACACAACAATGATATTGCAGACTTGAAAGACGCTTTCAAGACCGGCCAATCGTTACCATTTTAATCAGTCGGAAAATAATTCAACAAAGTTAAAGAAATTTTACATTTTTATTAAATATATACATATATATTAATAGAGATGAAATTAAATTCCACCCAATCAAAGTTAGCCCGCAAAGTAACGCTCAAAATAGTGTTCGTGTTATCGTGGTGTGTAATATTTCCAATCGTGGTCGTGGTGGGTATATACACAAAGTTAACGGAACCCAAAGTAAACGCAAAGACGCGTATCACTTCGGTTGAATCAAAGATTCACCCGAAAAATACAAAAGACCGCGACACATTTGGTTATCCCGATAGGAGTGTGAAATGAATTTAATAGGTTTATTATTTTTATTTGGAGTAACGAGTTGGGTTATTTATAAAATGACTCAAGACTTCGGAAATATGAAATGACCGAACAGCAACGAAAGTCAATGCAAGAAGAGAAGTATTTGAAAATGATACGAGATTCGGAAGACTTTTACGACACAATAGATAGTGAATTAACAACAAGAAAAGAATTACAAGAAAGACAAGTCATAATGAATGAAACAAGAATAGAGACAAAACCAATGCACGAACTATACAAGGGTATTAATAAACAAATTAATAACTTTGCAAAGTGGTCAAAAGAGAGAACGCCGTGGTCCGGAATGGCCGGTCCCAAAAGAGATAAATCATAATG
>Ga0209709_10003349_pt1 | contig 13354 bp, 7 predicted proteins | sample ArcticOcean_MG_C_2_FD_187435 | JGI IMG/M metagenome (GOLD analysis project Ga0209709, IMG submission 187435) | Marine microbial communities from western Arctic Ocean - ArcticOcean_MG_CB4_136 (SPAdes) (version 2) | ecosystem: Environmental > Aquatic > Marine > Oceanic | place: Arctic Ocean... | reverse complement strand
CATAGTGATCATCAAAGGTCGTTTACCGTGTAATTCTTTTTTTGCAAATGCGATGATATCTTTTTTCTCAGTAGATATGTCACCAAATATTTCGGCATTATGATAATTTTCACGTAATAATTTTTGGCGGTTTTTATCAACTTCACAAAAGGCAATTATTGGTATTTTGGAGCCATATTGAATTCCAAGATCACCAATTCCTCCCCCGCTGAAGAGAGAAATTGAATGATTAGATACTTCGCTAATTTCCACCATAATCCCCCTCTCCATTTGAACGTTACAATTGGCCTATAAGACATTTACGTCTCTATCCAAAATTCTTCTTACTTGCTTATGCGACCACTTTCCTCCACGTTTGGTTGGAACGCCACAAGTGTTCAACTTCCTTGCAATCTCTGAAATCTTGATGCCATTTTCGTGATACCTTGCATGGAGGTATTGAATCCATTCTTGTTCCCCTTCATTCTCGATAATTATTCACCATGGTGTGTCCTTGAATCCATACTTGTCATAGGTGAACCTTCTACCTGTATCTTTGAGATGTTGAAGTGCTATTTTGGCTCGCTCACCTTCACTGGGGCTCAACATCATCGAATAATGCCATAACGTCCTCAGCAGGTTGCTGGAAGAATGTATCAAACTCTGCTAGATAATCACTCTTGGTCTTGTTGAAGTTCGCTTCAAATGCGGCATCAAATCCTAATTCATCAAGATCTCCATAGAATCCCTCGATGTATGCATCTTCCCCTTCATTGTGAACGAGATAGGCGATAAACCAAGCTCCAACATCATACACATTTACCTGTGCATCATATCCAAGTTGATCTAATGCTTCATCTTGAGAATTGTATCCATCCTGAGACATTTCCAACTTGCGCTGCATAACTTCCCTGAGATAGTTCTCCCTAACTCCCTCTTGTTTGGAATAGAGAGACTGAGCCATGAATTCGGCCCCTCCTTCTGCGAACCAAGGCTTGTCTTTTCCACCCATTTTCGAATCTCTTTCACAAGTATCTCTGTTATCGCTACTGCACTCATCACTGATTTGTGAGTGCTGGAAGATGTGGAAGTATTCGTGTAGCGTAACCGGTTTGTAGTCATCTTCAGTAGGTCCTGGATACTTTGCAGACATTATCATCATCATGAAGTCGTATTCTAGATAATCTCGCTTGAAGGTGCTAATCGCAGCACCTCCTTCATCGACATATCGAGTGAATATCTCATAGTTTTCATTTGCACAATCCCATTCCTCGTTCCAGTTTGAATCGAGAGCTTTGTGACGCTCACAGTATTGGTCTTCTAGGGCCTTGGCAGCATCTATATCTTCACCTATGATGTAGATTTCAACCGGTCCGAAGTTTCCCCATTCTTCAGCACCAATATTGTACCATTCTATTGTGAGATTGAGAGTTTCATCAGAAACATCTGAAGTTTTGAAAACCTCTGGTTCTGCACAAGTTACTACGCCCCATTCAAGTGTCCCATTCGTGCCGTCCGGACAGGTGATCGCATATGGTGAGACTTCAGGCTCTGAAGTTGAGTTATTATCTGTATTATTTGTTGAGTTATTATCGGTATTATTTGTTAAATTATTATCTGTATTATTTGTTGAGTTATTATCTGTATTATTTGTTAAATTATTATCTGTATTATTTGTTGAGTTATTTTCGGAATTATTAGAATCATTGGTGGAATCATCATCAGAATCATTGCTGGAATCATCATCGGAATTTCCAAGACATCCTGAGAGTGACCCAAATAGAAATATCATGCTCAAAAAAATAGCGATTTTGCCCTTCATGATTAGCCCTAGTGAAGACGATTAAAGAATCTGCTTGGTAAATAAACCTCAATACTTGGAACAATCAAAAGTAATAGCACCAACTCACCAAGGAACATGGACAAGATCAATTTCACAGAGAAATTATCGAAATTTTCCGACCACTGGTCGCCTAAGGTAATCGCCGAGATGAACGATTATCAATTCAAATTAGTCAAAATAAATGGCGAATTCATCTGGCACAATCACCCAGATACCGATGAGGTATTCATCGTCATAGAAGGAATGATGAAAATTGAGTTTGAGGATGGAGAAGTAGAACTCAATGCCGGTGAAATGTATGTTGTTCCAAAGGGCGTTATGCACAAACCAAGCGCAGAAAACGAATGCAAGGTCATGCTAGTTGAGCCATGTGGAGTCGTTAACACCGGTGCAGCAGAAAGTGAGTTGACAGCTGAAAACGATGTCTGGATTTAGAACTAAGTATTCCTTCTCTCATTTAGAGAACCTTAATTACAAAATTATTCGTGGATGAAACATGAACAAGAGATTACTCGCCCTAATCCTTGTTTTTTGAGGCCTCTCTATCCACTTTGGGGGCTTCCCCTCTGTGATTGAGTACATCAGGGGAATCGCAATATACACTTAGCAAATAGGGCCCCACAGGGAGCGTAGCATGGCACGACATAATTCTGTGGCCTTGGTCTTGATACTCCTCATTTCAACACTCTCTGGAATAGCCTTCAACTTCGATGATAACGATACCGTTGAAGGAAAACTCAATAGTAACCTAGAGGTGCTTAATCTCTTACAGCATAAGTCCATGCACAACGTTCAGGGCGCATGGGGTGGCGGAGGAGCAGGGTCAAATGTTGGATATGCAATAGCCGTCGATTCGAGTGGCAATGCCTATGTCACTGGAAGTTTCCAAGGAACAGCGACCTTCGGCAGCACCAACCTTACGAGCAGTGGAGATTCTGACATCTTCGTAGCCAAGTTGAGCAGCAGTGGTTCATGGACTTGGGCGGTCAAGGCAGGTGGTTCATCTTATGATACTGGAAGAGGAATAGCCCTCGATTCAAGTGGTAATGCCTATGTCACTGGACCTTTCCAAGGAACAGCGACCTTCGGCAGCACCAGCCTTACGAGCAATGGATACGGTGACACCTTCATCGCCAAGTTGAGCAGCAGTGGTTCATGGACATGGGCGGTCAAGGCAGGTGGTTCATTTTATGATGAGGGAAATGCAATAGCCGTCGATTCGAGTGGTAACTCCTATGTCACTGGACATTTCCAAGAAACAGTGACCTTTGGAAGCACCAGTCTTACGGCCAGTGGAGATTATGACATCTTCATCGCCAAGTTAAGCAGCAGTGGTTCATGGACATGGGCGGTCAAGGCCGGTGGTTCAACTTCTGAATATTATAGTGGAAGGGGAATAGCCGTCGATTCTAGTGGCAATGCCTATGTCACCGGAGATTTTCAAGGAACAGCAACCTTCGGCAGCACCAGCCTTACGAGTAGTGGAGGTGGTGACATCTTCGTCGCCAAGTTGAGCAGCAGTGGTTCATGGACTTGGGCGGTCAAGGCCGGTGGTTCATCTCCTGATTTAGGATATGGAATAGCCATCGATTCAAGTGGTAATGCCTATGTCACTGGATATTTCCAAGGAACAGCGACCTTCGGAAGCACCAGCCTAATCAGCAGTGGGATTAATGATATCTTCATCGCTAAGTTGAGCAGCAGTGGTTCATGGCAATGGACGGTCAAGGCCGGTGGGTCATCTTATGATACTGGAAATGGAATAGCCGTCGATTCTAGTGGCAATGCCTATGCTACTGGAGTTTTCAAAGAAACAGTGACCTTCGGAAGCACCAGCCTTACGAGCAGTGGAGATTATGACATCTTCGTCGCCAAGTTGAGCAGCAGTGGTTCATGGCAATGGGTGACCAATGCAGGTGGTCCATCTTATGCTGAGGGAATGGGAATTGCCGTCGATGCCGGGGGGTTTGCTCACCTGACCGGTGGCTTCACCGGCACGAGTACCTTCCGCGGCGATTCATTGACCGCAGCAGGTGGAACGGATGTCTTTGTATGGCGTACACAAGCAGGTTCTCAGCAAACCCCGCTTGCAGATTCCGATGGAGATGGATTCGATGATTTAGTCGACCCCTGTCCAGATTCACAAGCAACCTGGCAAACAACGGTTGTCGACTCTGCTGACGGTTCCGGTAATGGGGGTCTTTCAATTGCTTTGGATTCAAATGACAATCCAAGGATTGCATATCATCAGAGTGAACAAAATAGTTTGCGACATGCCAATTATTCTGATGGACAATGGAGTCTCTCAACAATAGCCATTGGCACAGATGCTGGCATTGGTGTAGACATAGAAATTAATCAAAATGATTCAAGCGTTTTCGCCTACACTCTAGGTTATGATATAAAATTGTACAATGAGGAAACGGGTCTTCATCCAAAGAGTGTGAATGGCTATTCCAGTGTTTATGGTGCGATAGAACTGGAAATAGATACTCAAGATAGGGCCTTTGCTACATACCGTTCAAATAATGTGATTGATCCTTCTATATCCACTGCCGGTCAGTATTTCATCAGTTTCGATACTACTGGAGATGATGGTTTACTCCAAGCAACAAATAATGGGTATCATTCTCTTGAAACCTTACCTTCCGGCGAATTGGTTGTAATTGTAAATGGATTATTGTATACCGATTTGATGAATGAGTATTCCGGTCAAGTTTCAGGTCAAGACACTGGTTCAGCCATTTTTTACCCGTCAATAAGTTCGCGTAGTGATGGGAGTTTGGGTTATGTTTCAGTAAAAGGGCCTAATGGGGGCATTGTTGAATATCGAACAATAATTGATGGCGTTGTAGAATCTGTCGAAACAGTGGAAGCTTATACAGGGGATGCTGTCAGAGAACGTACAGAAATGACATTTGATTCTGAGGATCAACCACATGTTGTATATTCCAGATTATCTCAACTAGGTTTCACCTATGCGCAAAAGGAAAACGGAGTCTGGAATCTCTCAACAATTGATTCTGAGAGTGGCACAATCAGGAATCCAGTCATAGATATTGATTCCAATAACCAACCACATATCGCCTATCATCGCGATGATAGCGGGGCTCTTGTCTATGCGACCAAGAGCATGATAGATAGTGATGGAGACGGTTGCCTTGACCATGAAGACGCCTTCCCAGATGATGACTTCGAGCAGTTCGACAGCGATGGAGACGGCGTTGGTGACAACGAAGAATCCACAGGCCGAGTCTACAGTATTAGTCCAGTAAATGGTACACAACTTGGAGGTACTGAAGTAACAGTCACAGGTTCTGGGTTCGGATCTCTAATTTCTCAAGAAACAGATAATCGAAATTGGGAAATCTCGACTATAGATTCAGACGCAATTCCTTCAGGGGGCTTGTCCATTGCCATTGATGAACCAGAAAACAATATTTATGCAATTTATCGAGACAATGATACAAGTTCTGGAAATTCCCCCTTAAAACTAGATTCCAATATAGATGGTCAATGGTCAAATGCGGACACATATAGTGAAGGTGCCTGGCCTAGTATAAGCGTCAACCAGGATACAAATAATGTTATGATTTCATATTTTCATATGAATTATTTAACATTGTATGGTGCAGATTTAATCGGCGGAGGGAATGGTCAACTTGATGGGGATTATGTTGTCGGAATGCATACCTCAAACGCAATATGTACCCTGAATATGACAAACTGTGGTGCAACTTCTCAGACAGATTACAGGCAAATTGTGTATTATGACGGAGGAAATGGAGATCTCAAACGAGCTTGGTATAATGGGAACTGGAATACCCAAACTATCGATTCGGCAGGTGATGTTGGTCTTTATCCCTCTATTGCTTTAGATTCTCAAGGCTCGCTTCATATTTCTTATTGTGACCAAGATAATTCGATCATAAAATATGCGACTTCTACTAGTGGCAATGCTGGAACTTGGCAAATTTCAACGGTTCAATATCTTGAATCTGGATGTTCATGGAGTAACATTGCAATAGATTCGAAAGACCAAGTTCACATTGCAACAACATCTAATGGCTATACTAATTACTCCAGTATTAATCATGCTGTTAAGAAAGGAAATAATTGGGACATAAATACCGTCTACGAAGGAGATAACTCTCTGTCCTCGCTAGTTATAGACTCTAATGATAATCTATACATTTCACACTTTGAGCGTTCAATATCAGGCCAGAATTTTAACTTGATGTTAACGATGTATGACGGAGTAAAGTGGGAAACAATTACAGTAGATTCAGGTTTTGATAATCCAGGGTTCATCGATTCAGCACTCGACTCAAATGAAGACATACATATTTTGTATTCTCTTACAAACAACAGTAAGGGAATCATCAAACATGCCCATTATCGAGATGTGCATCCAATCCCTATGCTAGGCTATTGGCCACTAGATGAACAAGATTCAAGTGGGTATTTTCAAGACCACAGTGGCAATGATTGGGATATGATTCCAGAAGGGCAACCATCATTTGATCAGCCTGGAATTATTAACGATTCAGTACAATTCTATGGTGATGATGAACAACTTATTAGCCCTGGTACTGGGCCTTCTTTTTCAGCTCTTGACCAAATGACTGTGAGTGCTTGGATAAAGCCTACTGACCTTGGAAATAGTCAGTCAAATAGAATGATAATGACACAGAATGATGCATGGTATCTCTATTTACAATATACTCCATCAGGTACAATATTGACTTGGTCAATCAATGGCAATTACAATATTGATAGTACATCAACGTTCACTGAAGATACATGGTATCATGTCGCAGGAGCATGGGATGGGACTTATGCTTGTGTTTATATCAACGCAGTAGCCGAAGGATGTACATCATATGCAAATACAATGCCATCAAGAACTACATCCGTATCTATTGGGTCTCAAAGCAGCAGGAATTATTTCCATGGTTTCATTGATGATGTTAGGCTGTATGGAACATACCTGAATTCTTCAGACATTCAGTCATTATACCAGTTCGATGGTAACGATTCTGAAACCAACGAAACCGGCCTATTGCAAGCGCACCTCAGCACTTCTGACTGGAATGAGACAGTGAATCTGACTTATGTTGACAACCACACTCTAACCTTCATCACCCCTGCTGGTCCTGAGGCGCAGACGGTCAACCTGACTCTGATTGGTGCCGATGGTCGGGAACTCCTGTTGCCCGGCGCATTCACATTCGATGATTCAGCAATAGATTCCGATGGTGATGGCATTCTCGACAATCTCGACGATTGTCCAAACTTTGCAGGTAATTCTACAACTGATAGAACCGGATGTTTGGATAGTGATGGCGATGGTTATTCAGATATAGACGGCTCTAGTGTATTCCAAGACAAATTCCCCTTCGATGCCACCCAGTGGAGTGATTCTGATGATGATAACTATGGTGATAATTACGGCAACCAGAGTTGGGAACTGACAAGACCTGTAGAATGGCCAGGCGTATATGTCGAAGGAGCTACTGAGCAAGATGCTTGTCCAGGCTCACATGGTAATTCAACAGGAGAGTGGATTTACGGCTGTCTGGATTCTGATGGAGATACATATGCGGACCAAACCGACTCATTCATCGATGATGATTCACAGTGGTCTGATTTCGATGGAGATGGTTACGGTGATAATTCATCTGTCAATGCTACAACTCCTGATTCTTGTTCAGACATTTGGGGTAACTCAACATTCGATAGATTCGGATGCTTAGATTCTGATGGAGATGGAATGAGTGACGAGATTGATGACTTCCCTCTTGATGCAGAAAGAACAAGTGACGTTGACCAAGATGGTCTGGATGACCTCTTCGATGACAATTGTCCCAACACCTACAACCCACTACAAGAAGACCTTGATGGTGATGGAATGGGTGATTTATGTGATACTGACGAGGATGGCGATGGTATACATGATGGAATCGATAATTGTCCTAAAGGAATTATAGATTGGACTTCAGGAACTCTACTAGATTACGATGGAGATGGATGCCTCGATGGTGCAGAAGATTCTGATGATGATGGAGATGGAGTTGTTGATGGCATGGATGGTTGCCCGAAGGGTGACTTCGGTTGGCAGTCCTCTCTAATTACCGACCATGATTCAGATGGCTGTAATGACGAAAGTGAAGATTTAGATGACGATGGCGATGGTAAAGATGACTCGAAAGATAGTTGTCCTAAAGGCGCTAATGATTGGAGCTCTACGACCATCACCGACATAGATGCAGATGGGTGTCGTGATTCTGGTGAAGATGATGATGATGACGGAGATGGTATAATCGATGAATTAGATTCATGCCCTTCAGGCATTACTCAGTGGGTCTCAAGCGAATTAACAGATTCTGATGGAGACGGATGTCATGATGAATTAGATGATTTCAATGAACCAGATGTAGTAGATGAAAGTAAATCATTTGTAGAACTTCTTGCATCTGGAAATTTAGATGCCATTGGTATTGTTTTGGCAATATCACTTCCGATTATTGGTATTTCTCTCTCTGTAATGCTACGTAGGAAAAAATCGATGATGATTCAGATAATGACTGACAAGGTTTCTGATTGTAAAACAGAATCAGAGTTAGATGTTCTCACAGAGAGTATGATGGATTTAGTAACTAAAGATAGTATTAGTCAGGCACAGTATGATGTTTTGAAATTCAAAATCGAAGGTCGCAGATCTGCTATTCATTCAGATACTTATGCTACCCATGGCGTAGTTAGTACAATTACAGTTAATGTTCCAGAATTAACTGCAGTTGGATATGATGGCAATGATGGTTACGAATGGCTTGACCATAATGGGAGTAAATGGTATAGGTTGAACGGAACATCAGAAGAATGGAGCCAATGGGAAAATTAATTCCACCATCAGAAGCAGCAGTCTATACAATTGATTCAATTAGTGATTCAAAGGTAGTCTCTCTCGGATTTGAACCGAGGTCTGCGGGACCAGAACCCACAATGATGGACCGCTACACTAAGAGACTAGCAAGTGGCCCAAAAGCCTCTCATTCTTCAAGTGAACGGTGAATCAACTTCAGCCTCTTAGAACTGCAATGACATCATCGAGTTGCGCAACACTTGGCCGCAATAGGTCTTCGCCCATTTCTACAATCGGCGTGTCGTGAAGGTCGAGGTCGTCATCTAATGCTGGCTTATCGCCATCGAAGTAAAGCAAGCCCATTACGTGCTTCTTTTCAGTATCGGCCTTGTGGAGGGCAGCTAGCGCTGCGACAGGGTCTGAGATGTCATGCTCAGCAGAGATTGTCTCTAAGCGCATTGTCGAGCCATCGTGCAGTGTGATGTCGCGATAAGAACCAGCGGGAACTTCCACTTGCTCCAATGGAGAGAAGTGAGGAATGTAACCAACTGAATGTAGTTCAGCCTGGTTGTCTTTGACATAACCATACGAGCGTAGAGATTCATCGTTATTGTTGAATGTTACACAAGGGCTAATCACGTCGATAAGGGCGAATCCTTTGTGGGAAATAGCAGCCCTAATAATCGCGGTAAGTTGCTTCTTTGAACCACTGAATGAACGTGCGACAAACGAGCAACCTAGATTGACTGCCAGCGCACATAGATCGATAGGCTGAGTCTCATTGGTAGTTCCCTTCTTCTTCTTGGAACCAATATCCGCAGTAGCGGAATACTGACCCTTTGTCAGTCCGTATACCCCATTGTTTTCAATAATGTAGACCATGTTGACATTTCTTCTAATCGCGTGAATTAGTTGACCGATTCCAATAGATGCGGAATCGCCATCTCCAGAGACACCGAGGTAGGTGAGGTCTTTGTTGACAACATTTGCTCCAGTGGTAACCGAAGGCATTCTTCCATGGACTGTGTTGAATCCATGAGATTGTCCGAGGTAATATGCCGGTGTCTTAGATGAACATCCAATACCGCTCATCTTTGCTATGCGATGTGGCTCCACACCATTCTCCCATGCTGCGTTAACAATGACGCTAGAAACTTGGTCATGACCACAGCCAGGACACAATGACGACTTACCGCCAGTGTAGGAGTCCTTAGGTTCGTTAATGACATTGAGTTTGATTACTTTTACCGGTTTCTCGCTCAAAATCCCACCTCCTTCAAAACATCCATGATACGCTCAGCATACAAACTTGCACGCGGTGGCATTCCATCGCTGTAAGCAACACTGTGCATCTTGTTGAGTAGGTGGTTAGGGAATTCCTTTCGCATTATTCCATAGAGTTGTGCATCACGATTAATTTCAAGAATAATCACGGTGTTATGGCGCTCGACGAATCCTTGAACCTCACTGTGTAGCGGCAGTGCTCGTACTCTACAGGTACTGACTTTCTTACCGGTTATCTCTTCTAGAATATCATCGATTTCCACGATAGAATTCTCCAAGGAGCCGTAGAATACTATGCCGATATCCTCCTCTACTTCATCGCGCATAATCGGTGCTGGCAAATCGTCACGTGCATTTTCAATCTTGCGCTTCAAGCGTTGCATGAGTTTGTAGTATACGTCAGGTTTCTCGGAATAGGTTCCGTCCTCATCATGACCGGTTCCACGGTATAGGATAGGGTCTAGGCCTGAACCTGGTAGTGTACGGTATGGTATTCCATCGCCATCTACGTCACGGTAACGACCATAGTTTTCGATTGAATCCATTTGCTCCTTGGTTAGCAAAACCTTGCCTCGGTCCATTGGCTGATCTGGATATTTGAATCCATGGCAAGACCATCGGTTCATTCCTAAATCAAGGTCTGATAATCCAAAGACAGGAGTCTGGTATCGTTCTGAAGCATCGAATATTCTCCAGCCGAACTCGAAGCATTCCTCGACAGTTCCTGGGATGAATACGATGTGTTGAGTATCACCGTGACTTCCTTCGTACAACATAGTCAAATCGCCCTGTTGGGTTCTTGTAGGTAGCCCAGTGGACGGGCCTACGCGATTGACGTCCCAGAATACACATGGTATTTCAGCAAAGTAAGCTAATCCAATAAATTCCTGCATTAGAGAAATACCAGGTCCGGATGTGGCGGTCATTCCACGTGCTCCAGCCCATCCCGCTCCAATTATCATTCCAGCAGCAGCCAACTCATCTTCTGCTTGAATTACAGCATAGGTTGCCTTTCCTTCATGGGTACGTAATCTAGGAAGCCATTCGATTACGCCTTCTGCTAGGCTGGATGATGGAGTAATTGGATACCACGATAGCAACTGGACTCCTCCGAAGACGGAGCCTAGTGCAACCGCATCGTTTCCTTCTACGAAGAACCCGCCTTCCTTTTTCTCTCTAGCCTCAAGAGTATATGGGTCTGAGATTGTTAATTCTTCAGCACAATAACTGCGGCCTAATCGGGCAGCTTCTGAATTGAGTTCAATCGCCTTAGCCTTTCCACCGAACTGTTTTGCGATAGAACCCTCAAGGACATTTTGGTCGATTCCTATTAATTCTGCAATTACTCCAACATAAACAACATTGGCAATCATCCTTGCGAGTTTTGGATTTAAGCCACGGGCTATTTTTGTCATAGGCACCGGGTAGGAAACAACATCCGTACGATTCATTTCCATCTTGGAATCGGTATTCCAAATCACTACCGAACCTGGTTCTAATACGGCTAAATCTTCATCCCATGTAGCGGGGTTTACAAGTACCTGAATGTGTGTTTTGTCACCCGGTGCTTGGTAGCCCCGGTCTGACACACGAACGATGTACCACGTGGGTAATCCTGAAATATTTGAGGGGAATAAATTCTTCCCACTCACAGGAATTCCCATGTCGTATAATGTCTGCAACAAGATAAGATTCGCAGATTGCGAACCGGTACCATTTGCGGTTGCTATGTTGATGGTGAAATCGTTTACAACTCTGTCCATGACGGGTTAGCCCCTTGGTCCACGCCCCTAACGGGTGCTTGACCATTGCGCCCCTGCGTTCGCCCACGCTCTTTGAATGTGTTGATGGTATAATCACTATTTTGACAAGGGGTAGGCCTCAAAAACAGAGGCTTGTTGGGCAGCATATGGCCGATGAAACTACTGCTGCCGCTTGGAAAGAAGCAGAGAAGCTATTGAGCAAGGGTAAAACGAACGGTGCCCTCGATGTTTTGCGTGAAGCAGACCCTAATGGCAAAGAGGCTACTACGCTACGTTTAGCCGGGCAAGCATTGCATATTCAAGCAACTAAAAGCAACTCTAATTCAGATTATAGAAAGGCTGCAAAACTACTGCGCGAAGCAGTCAGAGTTAATCCTCGCGACAAGCAATCCAATTCACTGTACAATCAAGTTCGTAACGAAATGCAGGATAAGCGAATTTCAGAAACAATAATTCCTCGTTTCCATAACGATGGAACTCCTACGCCGGCTGGTATATTTGCGGTTGTAGCGTCACTATTGCTTATTCTTGCAGCACTACAATTTGTTACTGGAAATGACGAATTTGAGGACGGGGAAGCAGTAATGACAATTTCTTGGACAGATAATGCAGGTGGGGTCCATAGTGAAGAGATCACCATCGCTTTACATCGAGACGAAGCCCCAATACATGTTGAAAACTTCATACTATTGGCAGACCAAGGCAAGTACGATGAGGTCATTTTCCATCGTGTAATGGATGGATTTATGATTCAGGGTGGAGATTTTGAACTCAATAGTGGCGGTGGTGGTTATACTGCAAAATGGTATGGTTATTGCAATGGCCAGACAGTTGATGGAGATGGAGAAGACTATACTGCGGCAACCTGTAATCTCAATCAGTGGTCCCTCCCTAGCGAACATGAAAATGGATTACGACATGGACCCGGCTCCTTAGCAGCCGCACATGCAGGACTCAACACAGATGGCAGCCAATTCTACTTTGTTCCATCAGATTCAAATCCATGTTGGTTGGATGGTGACCAAGACCGAAATGCTGATGGCGATTGTGTAGAAGTTTCAAACAAAGACTGCTCCTCGAAATCTTGCCATACTGTATATGGAACTGTAACTGACGGTTTGGAACACATAGATGCAATCTCAAAGGTAAATACTCAGAGTGACAAGCCAGTTAGCGATGTAAAAATAGTTTCAATCGAAATTACAGACTATGGCCTCATAGAGGACAACCCGTGGTATCAATTCTGGTGAAATCGGATTTGTAAAGACATATTGATATGATTCGGCCATCCCAGTCGCTCTATGAGCGACTCGGACCCCTTCTCCTCAAAGAGAGAATTCCCACTTGGTGGGCATTACTATTCACTAGATTCTCTTGATGATGCAGGACTAGATACATCATCTATTCCTTATTCGATTAGAGTATTACTGGAAGGGGCACTAAGGAACTGTGACGGCTTTTTAATTACTGAAAAAGACGTCCGAAATATTGCTGATTGGAAAGCGGATGGAGAGCGTGAAGAGATACCTTTCAGGCCATCCAGAGTTATTCTTCAGGACTTTACGGGCGTTCCGGCTGTAGTAGATTTGGCAGCTTTGAGAGATGCTATGGTGGAAATGG